>Ga0209709_10003089_pt1 | contig 14030 bp, 12 predicted proteins | sample ArcticOcean_MG_C_2_FD_187435 | JGI IMG/M metagenome (GOLD analysis project Ga0209709, IMG submission 187435) | Marine microbial communities from western Arctic Ocean - ArcticOcean_MG_CB4_136 (SPAdes) (version 2) | ecosystem: Environmental > Aquatic > Marine > Oceanic | place: Arctic Ocean... | reverse complement strand
ATTTAATTTTAAGTTCACTTCCTCCTAAAGATCGCTTTGCTTTACTCGAAAGTTTAAGTTATCCAGAAGACTCAGCTGCTAGGATTATGCAAAGAGAATTTACTGCAATTCCGAGCAATTGGTCTGTTGGACAAACAATTGACTACTTAAGAGAAAACAAGGATTTACCAGAAGAATTTTTGGAAATATTTGTCGTGAATGAAGAATTTACACCAATAGGTACCGTACCTTCATCAAAAGTTTTAACAACAGCTAGAGATATAAAAATGCTTTCTATTATGTCTGAGTCACAACTTTTAATACCAGTTGATATGGATAAAGAAGAAGTTGGTAATTTATTTGAAAATTATAATTTAAATTCAGCATGTGTCGTAGACAAAAATAATAAACTTGTTGGTATGATAACTAGTGATGACATTCTAACAGTTTTAAAAGAAGAAGCTGAAGAAGATGTTTTAAGATTAGCTGGTGTAGGTGACGAAGTTATTACAGATGGAGTTTTAATTAAAACCAAAAGAAGATTTAATTGGCTTTTATTGAATTTATGTACAGCTTTCTTGGCAACTTGGGTAATTAGTCTTTTTGGTGCAACTATAGAACAAATGGTGGCTCTAGCTTTTTTAATGCCTATTGTAGCGTCAATGGGTGGTAATGCTGGAATGCAAACATTAGCTGTAACTATTAGGACCTTAGCAACTAATGATTTAACTAAAAATAATTTTACAAGCAATATTCTTAAAGAATTTAATATTGGAGTGTTGAATGGAATTATTTTTGCGATAATAAGTGCTGCTGTTGTTCAATTATGGTTTGATGATATTCAACTTTCAATTATAATATCAATATCAATGGTTCTTAATATGATTGTTGCAGGATTATTTGGTATTTTAGTTCCAGTAACATTAAAGAAAATGAATATTGACCCAGCGATAGCATCCAGTGTTTTTGTAACAACAATAACTGATGTTGTTGGTTTTTTAACCTTTCTTGGAGTAGGTGCTTATTTTTTTTATAACTAGATTAAAAGTTGTCAATTAATCTAACTTTACCTATATGATAGGCAATAAATAATTTGAATTTATTTTTATATCGATAAACCTTTAAATCGGCTTCATTTAAAACTTCTAAATATTCAATTTTAATAGCAAATTTATTTATTAATTCTCTTTTTTTATTTAAAATATATTTATTTATTTTTTTAATTTTTTTAAGTTTTTGTTTAAATTTATGTAAGTTTTTTGCAATAAACCCTGCTTTTATTAAATTTGTTTTATCTAATAAATAGTTTCTAGTTGATAATGCAACAAAATTTTTATCTCTTATTGTTTTACATTGATAAATTTTAGAATTATATTTCTTAATAATAAATTTATTAATTAGAAATAATTGTTGAAAATCTTTTTCACCCATAAAAATATATTTAGGATTAATTAGTTTTATAAATTTATCCATAATATCCAAAACTCCTTCAAAATGGCCTTTTCTAAATTTTGCGCATAATTTTTTTTGACTTTTGGGTAAAATATTTCTTTTATATTCTTTTTTAAAAATATCTTTAGTTTTTGGTAAAAAAAGTAAACTTACTTTTAGTTTTTTTAATATTTTTAAATCTTTATTTAAATTTCTTGGGTATGTTCGAAAATCTTTATACTTATTAAATTGTTTTGGATTTACATAAATACTTACTAATGTTTTTTTGCACTTCTTTTTGGACTCTTTTATTAGTGAAATATGACCATTATGCAAGCCTCCCATAGTAGGTACAAATCCTAAATTAGATAACTTTTTGATTTCTTTTTTTAAATCACCTATATTTCTTATAATTTTCATTTGTAAAATTCAAACTTTATAAGTAAAACATTTAAATGATTAAACAAGCAATAATTCCCTTGGCTGGATTAGGAACAAGGTTGCTCCCATTAACAAGTGTGTTTGCAAAAGAATTGCTACCTATTAACGGTAAAGCAGGTATCGAATATATATTAGATGAATGTATTGAAGCAGGAATTAAAGAAGTTATCTTTATTATTTCACAAAACAAATTAATGATTAAAAAATATTTTTATAATGATAAATTTTATAAAGATATTATTAAAAACAAAAAAGACTTACGCATCATAAACGAATATAAAAAAATCTTGAAATACAAAAAAATGATTAAGTTTGTTTTTCAAGATAAACCACTTGGTACGGGTGATGCTGTTCTTAAAACAAGAAGATTCATTAAAGACAAATATTTTTTAATGTTATTGCCTGATGATTTAATAGTTAAACAAAATTGTTCAAAATCTATGATTGCTATTCATAATAAATTTAACTCGTCTGTTATGGCAAGCATGAAGGTAGGAAAAAATGAAGTTTCAAGATGGGGTATATACAATGTTAAAGAAAAAATTAATAATAAAAATTTTGTAATTAAAAGTGTAGTTGAAAAACCTTCTATTAAAGAGGCACCATCTAACAATGCTGTTATTGGAAGATATATTTTACCTAAGACAATTTTTAATAAATTATCAAAACTTAAACCTGGCAAAGGTGGTGAAATTCATATTACAGATGCTATACAATCATTAATTAATGATAACGACAAATTTATAGGTCATAATTTTTCAGGTAAATATTTGGATTGTGGAACTATGAAGGGTTATATTAATTCGAATCTAGAGATTGCTAAAATATGAAACTATGCATAGTAGGAACAGGTTATGTTGGGTTAGTTAGTGGTGTTTGTTTCTCTGATTTAGGAAATGATGTTATTTGTGTGGATCATGACCACAAAAAAGTTGAAGATTTAAAAAATGGTATTATTCCAATTTATGAACCAGGCTTGGATGAATTAGTTAAGAAGAATTACAAGAATAAAAGATTAAAATTTTCTACAAATTTAAAAAATTCAGTTTCAAGATCTGATATTATATTTATTTGTGTAGGTACACCTACTAAAAAAAATGGCAAAGGTGCTGATTTAAGTCAAATCTATAATGTTGCTAAAGAAATAAGAAGTTCCATTTTAAAATTTAAGATTATAATTACAAAATCTACTGTTTCTGTCACAACAGGAGATGAAATTGAAAAAATTATATCACAAAAAGTATCTAAAAAACTTTTTTCAGTTGTTTCAAATCCTGAGTTTTTAAGAGAAGGTGAGGCTATTAGAGATTTTTATAAACCAGATAGAATTATAATCGGAACTAATAATAAAAAATCTAATAATTTATTAAAAAATCTTTATTCTCCTATAACATCAAGAGGTGCAAAATATATTAATACATCAAGAAGAGCAGCAGAACTTATTAAATATGCTTCAAATGCTTTTCTTGCTACCAAAATAACTTTCATTAATGAGATGGCTAATTTATGTGAAAAAATAGATGTGAATATTCAGGATATTTCTATTGGTATAGGTCTTGATAAAAGAATTGGAGGACGTTTCTTAAGAGCAGGTCCTGCTTATGGTGGCTCATGTTTTCCAAAAGATACTAAGGCAGTAGTTATTACTGCAAATAAATTTAAAACAAATCTATCAGTTATAAAAAGTGTGATTAAATCTAATGAAAACAGATCTTCATTATTATTAAAACGAGTTTCTAATATCTTAAAAGGTAAAATTAAAAATAAAAAAATATGTTTTTTAGGGGTTACTTTTAAAGCAAACACCGATGATATGAGAGATTCATCAAGTTTATCGATGATACCTTCATTGATTAAAAAAGGTGCAAAAGTAAATTATTTTGATCCAACTGGTGAAAAAAATGATTTCAAAAAACTAAAAAATGTCAATTTTTCCAATGATATTAATTCAGCAATAAAAGACTCAGACTTAATAATAATACATACAGAATGGAATGATTTTAAATCAATAAATTTTAAAAAAGAAGTTAAAAACAAAAAATTTGTAATTTTTGATATGAGAAATATTTATTCCTCTACTGAGATGAAAGAGCAAAAAATAAAATATTTTTCTATTGGTTGCTAATTTAATTCAAAAATAGCGTCAACTTCTACAGAAACACCTAGTGGTAAACTATTAGTGCTAACAGCAGCTCTTGTGTGCATTCCAGCATTTCCAAAAACAGAAACTATTAAATCAGATGCCCCATTTATTACTTTCGGCTGTTCGATGAAATCTTCTGTTGAGTTAACAAATCCAGTAAGTTTAACACAAGATTTTATTTTATTTAAATCATTTTGGCATATCTTCTTAGCTTGTGCGACAATACTTAGTGCACATCTTTTAGCTGCCTCATAACCATCTTCTGTTTTTAAATCTTTACCTAGCTTTCCTTTAATTAATTCACCTTTATCGTTAATAGATATTTGACCCGATATATACAAAAGTTTTCCAATTATTTTTGCAGCAACATAAGATCCAACAGGTGCTGCTGCATCGGGTAGAATTATTCCTAATTTGTTTATTTTTTCTTCAAACATTAAATTAATTATTTTAAAGGTTTTTATTTAGATAATAATGGTTTGCCATCTTTAAGTTTTTGATACCAGTTCCTATCATCCTTAACAGAATTTTCTGTGCTTTTCGCTGTAGGATCACTTGATGAATTACCACCAATACCAACTTTCCCCTTAAGACAGCTAAAATATGCCTTTCCTAGTGGTAGTTCTCTACATTTTTGTTTTTCTGCATAAGCAACCACGCTACTAAATAATAATATTGTTATGCTAATTAAAATTTTTTTCATTTTTATTTACTTCCTTTTTTTTTTTTGAATTTCTTATTTCTATCGTATTCTTTTCTTTTCTCAATCAATATTAATGCTTCCTCCATATTTAATTCAATTGGATCCTTTTCCTCAGGTATTGTAGCATTTAATGACTTATATTTAATATAAGGCCCATACTGACCCTTCATTACTCTTACTGGCTTTTTATCATCAGGATGTTCACCTAGATCTTTAATTATTGAGGCTGACATTCTTCCTGGTTTGGCATCAGCTATTAAAGTAATTGCCCTATTTAACCCAATAGAAAAAATTTCTTCTACATTTTCTATTCTTGCAGATTTATTTTCACATTTTAAATATGGACCAAATCTTCCTGAATTTAAAATAATTTCTTTTTGGTTGTCCGGATTAATTCCTAAAATTTTTGGTAGGGAACATAAAAATTTTGCCTTATCCAAATCTACAGTATCTAATTCAATACCTTTTGGTATAGATATATTTTTTATATTTTCATTTTCTTTTTTAATTTTTTTTTTCTTAGTTTTTTTCTTTTTAGTTATTTCATTTACTATTTCTGGAACAATTTCGTATTGGATATAGGGTCCAAATCTTCCATTTTTCAAATAAATATCATTTCCATTTTCATGTTTACCAATAAATTTTGGTTCTGCTAGTTGTGATTGCGCTGCTGCTTTTGCTTTTGATAATGGTCGAGTAAATTTGCAATCAGGATAATTTGAACATCCTATAAAAGCACCACCTCTAAAACTATTTTTTAAACTCAATGAACCCTTGTTACATAGCTGACATTTTCTATCAATATTTCCTTCCTTATCGCGTTCAAAAATTAAACTTCCCAAACTATCGTTTAATAAGTCAAGAACTTCTCTTGTTCTTTTTTCCTTAACTTCAGAAACATTTTTATTGAAATCTTTCCAAAACATTTCAAGAACTGTAATCCAACCTTCTTTTCCCGTTGTAATTTCGTCTAACTGATTTTCTAATCCAGCTGTAAAATTGTAATCAACATATTTTGTAAATAATTTTTCCAAAAAAGCTGAAATTAATTTTCCACGATCTGTAGGGTGAAATCTTTTACTAATTGATTCTGCATAACCTCTTGTAGATATAACAGAAATTATACTCGCATAAGTTGATGGTCTTCCAATACCTAATTCTTCTAGTTTTTTTACTAAGCTTGCCTCTGAATATCTTGGTGGTGGTTGTGTAAAATGTTGTTCGTCTAAAAGTGCTTCTATATTAACGGGTCCTTTTGACATTTTTGGCAGTAAATCTTCATCGTCACCTTTTTTGTTATCTTTAATAATCTTTAAGAACCCATCAAATTTAATAACGGATCCACTAGCTTTACAAATTGTTCCATTATCATTTGAAGTTATAGTAATAGTATTTCTATCAAATTTAGCAGACTCCATTTGTGATGATAGAGCTCGATTCCAAATTAGCCCATAAAGTTTATGTTGATCGGGACTAAGGTATTTTTTTAAAGTATCTGGAGTCCTTATTATATCAGTTGGTCTTATAGCTTCGTGAGCTTCTTGTGCATTCTTAGCTTTTTTTCCTGAATAGTTTAAAGGATTTTCTGGGAGATATTCAGTACCAAATTCTTTTGTTATGTAATTTCTAAAAGAAGAAACAGCATCTGCTGATAAGTTTGTTCCATCAGTTCTCATATAAGTTATTAATCCAATTGTTTCTCCATCAATTTCAATACCTTGATATAGTTTTTGAGCAATTTGCATAGTTCTTGAAGCACCAAAACCTAATTTTCCTGATGATATCTGTTGTAATGTTGATGTTGTGAATGGTCCTGATGGGTTTCTATTTACTACTTTGCTTGAAATATCATTTATTTCAAATTTTTTTGATTTAACATCTTCAATTGCTTTGTCTATTTCACTTTTATTTTTAAAAGAGAATTTTTTAATGTTTTTGTTATTAAGTTGAGAAATACTAGAAATTATTGAATTTTTTTTATTATCTTTAAAGCTAACACTTAGTGTCCAAAATTCTTCAGGGTTAAACAATTCTATTTCATGCTCTCTTTCAGTAATTAATTTTAATGCAACTGATTGAACACGACCTGCAGATTTTGATCCAGGTAACTTTGTCCATAAAATTGGTGAAATATTAAAACCAACCAAATAGTCTAGAGCTCTTCTGGCCATATAAGCGTCAACTAATAGAGGTTCAATTTGTCTGGGGTTTTCAATTCCGTGAGTAACAGCTTTTTTTGTAATCTCATTAAACACAACTCTTTCAACTTTCTTATCTTTAAGTAATTTTTTTTCATTTAAATATTCTTTGACATGCCATGCAATAGCTTCTCCTTCACGATCTGGATCTGTTGCTAAAATAATTTTTGATGATTCTTTTGCAGCATCAGTAATTTCTTTTAAATATTTTTTAGAAAAACTATCAACTTCCCATTCCATCTTAAAATTATTATCTGGATCAACTGAACCATTTTTAGATGGAAGGTCCCTTATATGTCCATAGCTAGCTAAAACTATATAATCGTCACCTAAATATTTGTTGATTGTTTTAGCTTTTGCGGGGCTCTCTACTATAACTAGATTCATATTTTAACAAATTACTCAAATGGAGTTGATAGTCAAATTAATAAATTTTCGTCTTACTTTCTTTGTTATTTTTCAAGCGTTTAACATTTTCACGATGAGTAAATAGTATTAAAACAAACATTATCGCAAAAAAAATAAAATCATTTTTTACAAATAACAACAAATAAATTGGCAAAACAAGACTAGCTACAATTGATGATAGGGAAGAATATTTGGAAATTAAAAATATTATTAACCAGGATCCTATAAAAATAAAACCATAAAATAATTTAAGAGATAAAAGTATCCCGACATAAGTTGCCACACCTTTTCCACCTTTAAACTTAAGCCATATAGGAAAAACATGACCAAGAAAAACACTTAACGATGATATAAAAACGTAATCAGAATAATTTAATTTTATGTAAATTACTGGTATAACTGCTTTTGTTATATCTAATATTAAAGTTGAATACCCAATCATTTTGTTGCCAGTTCTTAAAGCATTGGTAGCTCCAATATTACCAGAACCTATGTTTCTAATATCTTGTTTTAAGAAAACTCTTGTCAAGATTAAACCAAAAGGTATTGATCCAATCAAGTAGCAGCTTATTATAACGATTGAATATTCCATTATTACAACTTAAATAATTCGACACCTTTTACAAAAGTATTTGTGACTTTCCCTTGAAGTTTTTTATCTTCTATTGAAGTGTTTTTAGATTTTGAGATCAATTTATTTTTTTTTACAATCCAAGGTTTATTGATATCTACAATACAAAAATCTGCGTCATTCCCTATTGTCAAGTTTCCCTTATTAATTTGTAAAATTTTTGCCGGACTAGATGTTAAAGCTTTAATAATAGTTTCTAATTTGACCGATTCATTGTGATAAAGTTCTAAACTTAAGGGTAGGAGAGTTTCTATTCCAGAGGCACCGGTTGCTGCTTGTGCGAATGTAAGTCTTTTTGATTCTTCATCTTCAGGTTTATGATCAGACACAATTACATTTATGGTTTCATCATTTAATCCTTGAATTAATGAAGTTCTATCTTCCTCAGTTCTTAGAGGAGGAGATAATTTTAAAAAAGTTTTAAAGTCACCAATATCATTTTCATTTAATGATAAATTATTTATTGAAACTCCACATGTAAATTTAACTCTTTGTTTTCTTCTTTTAATTGTTTCAACAGATTTTGATGAGGAAATTTGTGAAATATGATATCTACATTTTATATTTTCTAATAATGTTAGATCCCTTTCTATTATGACTAATTCAGCTAAATCTGTAATTCCTTGTAGACCTAATTTTGTTGCTATTATTCCATCATTTATCATCCCACCCTTAGACAGCTCATAGTCTTCAGCGTGTTGAATTATTAGGCAATTTAAATCATGAGCAGATGTCATAATTCTAGACATTAATCTAGTATTTTGAATAGTTTTAATTCCATCTGTAAAAGCAATTATTCCTTTTTTTTGAAGAAGACCAAATTCTGTCATAGTTATGCCTTCTATATTTTTAGTAAGTGATGCTGCGGGAAAAATATTAATTTTTGATTTATCTCTTCCTCTCCTTTTTAAAAAATCAACTATTGATACGTTGTCAATAACAGGATCGGTATTAGGCATTGTTACTATAGAGGTAACACCACCAGCTAATGCAGCATTACTCAAGGTTCTAAAATTTTCTTTATACTCAAAACCTGGTTCACCAGCAAAAACTCTCATATCTACTAATCCTGGAATTATATATTTTGCTTTTAAATCTATTGTCTTTTCTCTAGAAGGAATATTATTTTTATTAACTTTTTTACCTATGGCTTCTATTTTGCCACCTTCTCCAATAATTAGACCACCATTTTCATTTAATGAATTATGAGGATCTATAATATTTGCATTTATAAAATATTTTTTTTTCATTTATCCACAAAAAATTTTTAAGCATGCCATTCGTACAGCAACACCCAGTTCAACTTGTTCTCGTATTACACTCTTGTTTATATCGTCAGCTAAATTAGTATCAATTTCTATTCCCCTATTCATAGGACCAGGGTGCATTATTAAGGCATCATTTTTTGCATAAGCTAGTTTTTCTTGAGTTAGACCATAATATTCATAATATTCTCTATTTGATGCAAGAAATGAACCGTCCATCCTTTCATTTTGTAATCTTAGCATCATTACTATGTCACAATCTTTTAAACCATTTTTCATATTAGAAAATATGTTAACTCCAAATTTTTCAATATCTTTTGGCATAAGGTTTGTTGGTGCAATAATATTTACTTCTGCACCAAGCATATTTAAAAGATATATATTTGATCTTGCTACTCGTGAATGAAGTATGTCACCACATATTGCTATTTTTAGACCTTCAATTTTTTTCCCCCTATTAATTATTGTAAGTGCATCTAATAAAGCTTGAGTTGGATGTTCACGCCTTCCATCACCAGCATTGATTACTGCACAATGAACTTTTTGAGATAATAAATTACTTGCACCAGAATCCTGGTGCCTAATTACAATTATATCTGGATGCATTGCATTCAATGTCATTGCTGTATCAATTAAAGTTTCACCTTTTTTAATAGCAGAATTTGTAATATTCATAGTCATCACATCCGCTCCTAATCTTTTCCCCGCTAATTCAAAAGAACTTTGTGTTCTAGTGGAAGGTTCAAAAAATAGATTAATTTGAGTTTTACCACTTAAAGTATTAAGTTTTTTATTCTTACTTTTATTTAAGCCTATAAAAGCACCTGCTTCATCAAGAATTAAATTAACATCACTGATCGATAGATCTTGGATACCTAAGAGATGTTTTTGTGAAAGTTTAATAGCTTTATTTTTTTTTATTGCCATTAAAATTAACTCTATAACTACTAAGTGTGCTTATGGCAAGTATTAATTGTTTAAATAATCTATCGCACCTTGTAAAATAAAAGCTGCTGCATTTTGATCTATAGTTTTTACTCTTTTAGACACATTAACATCTAATTGGCTTGATAAATTAAAAGCGCCAACCGTTGAAAGGCGCTCATCCCATAAACAAACTGGTAAATCTATTGATTTAGAAATATTTGAACTCACATCGCTAACAGATTGTGCTGACCTTCCTAATGATCCATCCATATTGATTGGATATCCAATAATTATCCCCCCAATTTTATTTTCTTCAATTATAAGTTTAAGGTTTTCAATAAGATTCTTAGTATTAATTTTATTAATAGTCTTAAAAGGTGTTGCTATTGATTGTCTTTCATCACAAATTGATACACCAATTCTTTTTGATCCTAAATCTAAGCCTAGCAATCTAGTCTTATTAGTTAATTTTTTTTTATATTCTTTAATAGTGATCATATTGTATATTTTATACTTAAGTGATACTTTGCGTCATATTAAATATCACATGACAATTGATCTTAAAACAATAAAGCACATATCTAAATTATCAAGAATTTCAGTTAATGATGAAAAAGCTAAAAAACTAGCAGATGATTTAAATTCAATTTTTAAATTTGTAGAAAAATTAAAGCAACTTGATACAGAAAATGTTGAACCTTTAACTTCTGTTGCTGAGACAACATTAAAATTAAGATTAGATGAGGTTAAAAGCAAGGATATTAGAGATCAAATATTAAAAAATTCCCCAGAAGAAAATGAAGATTTCTTTGTAGTTCCAAGAGTGGTTGAATAATGTCTCAAATAACATCACAAACTTTAACTGAACTAGTAAAAAATATTAAAGAAAAAAAAATTTCATCTGAAGAAACAACCAGAGCTTTCATCGAAAGAGGCGAGAAGTCTAATGATTTAAATACATACATAACTCAAAATTTTTCTTCTGCTTTAAATAAAGCAAAAAATTTTGATCAAAAACCAAATTTTGATCTTAAATTACCTGGAATTCCAATGGCCGTTAAAGACTTATTTTGTACAAATGGAGTGAAAACTACGGCGGGTAGTAAAATTTTAAATAATTTTGTCCCACCATACGAGTCTACCGTTACACAAAACATTTGGAACCAAGGAGCAATTTTACTTGGTAAATTAAATTGTGATGAATTTGCTATGGGCTCATCTAATGAAACAAGTTTTTTTGGAAATGTACAAAGTCCTATTGATAAAGGCTTAGTACCTGGAGGATCTTCAGGAGGCTCTGCTTCAGCATTAGCTGCAAACTTAACACCCATTACAATAGGAACTGATACCGGTGGATCCATAAGACAACCAGCGTCTTTTACAGGTACAGTCGGTTTAAAGCCAACGTATGGAAGTTGTTCTAGATATGGCATTGTAGCGTTTGCATCATCACTTGATCAAGCTGGACCAATGTCAAAAAATGTAAAAGATTGTGCCTTACTTCAAGAGATAATTAGTACATACGACGAAAAGGATTCAACATCCATAGATTTTAAAAGAAATGAATACAGTAAAGAATTAACAAAAAATATTAAAGGTAAAAAAATTGGAATTCCAAAAGAATATAGAGTTGATGGAATGCCAAAAGAAATTGAAGACCTTTGGACTAAAGGAGTTGAGTATGCAAAAGATTGTGGTGCAGAAATTGTTGAGATTTCATTGCCCCATACAAACTACGCATTACCTGCGTATTATATTGTAGCTCCTGCTGAAGCTTCCTCAAACTTAGCAAGATATGATGGTGTTAAATACGGGTTTAGATCAAAGGGTGAAAACTTAATTGATATGTATGAAAAAACTAGATCAGAAGGTTTTGGTGAAGAGGTTCAAAGAAGAATAATGATTGGTACATATGTCTTATCATCAGGTTATTATGATGCTTATTATTTAAAGGCTCAAAAAGTTAGAAAACTAATTAAAAATGATTTTGATGAAGCTTATAAAAAAGTGGATGCAATATTAACTCCATCAACACCAAGTGCTGCATTTAAAATTGGTGAAAAAACTAATGATCCAGTTTCTATGTATTTAAACGATATATTTACAGTTCCTGTTAATTTAGCTGGATTACCAGCAATATCTATACCAGCAGGAGTTGATGCCAAAGGTTATCCCTTAGGTCTACAAATTATAGGTAAAGCATTTGATGAACAAAATATTTTAAACATCGCCTATGCAATGGAAGAAAAAATTGAATTTAAAAATAAAATTACTGACTGGTGGATTAAATAAATGTCTAAAGATAATTCAGAATATTTAATCGAAAGAGATAATAATGTTTATGAAGTTGTTATTGGCTTAGAGGTTCACGCACAAGTAACATCAAATTCAAAACTATTTTCATCATCATCAACTACTTTTGGTGCAGAGCCAAATACACAAGTAAGTTTAGTGGACGCTGCTTTTCCTGGAATGTTACCGGTTATTAATGAGTATTGTGTAAAACAAGCAATTAAAACAGGTATAGGGTTAAAAGCTCAAATTAATAAAAGATCAGTTTTTGATAGGAAGAATTATTTCTACGCAGATCTTCCACAGGGTTATCAAATTTCACAATTTAAATATCCAATAGTAGGTGAGGGAACCGTTATTCTTGATATGCCTAATGGTCAAAAAGAAGTAGGCATTGAAAGATTACACTTAGAGCAAGATGCTGGAAAAAGTATTCATGATATGGATCCACAAAATACATTAGTTGACTTAAATAGATCGGGTATAGCTTTAATGGAGATAGTTAGTAAACCTGATTTAAGAACTCCAGATGAAGTTAGTGCTTATGTTAAAAAACTAAGATCTATTATGAGATATCTAGGTACTTGTGATGGAAATATGCAGGAAGGTTCTTTAAGAGCGGATGTGAATATTTCTGTTCGCATTAAAGGGTCCGATAGACTTGGAACACGTTGTGAAATTAAAAATGTAAACTCAATTAAGTTTATGCAAATGGCTATAAACTATGAAGCAAATAGACAGGTTGATTTAATTGAAGAGGGTAAAACAATTGATCAAGAAACAAGATTGTTTGACACTAAAAAAAATGAAACAAGATCAATGAGGTCAAAAGAAAATGCTCATGATTATAGATATTTTCCAGATCCAGATTTATTACCATTAGAAGTAACAGATGAATTTATAGAAAAACTTAAAGCTGATATTCCAGAATTACCAGATGAAAAAAAGAAAAGATTTATTGATAAGTTTAAAGTGTCTCCTTATGAAGCAACAATTTTAGTATCAGATATTGAAACAGCGAAATACTTTGAAGAAGTAGTTGCAAAGATGGGCAAGAACCAAGATATGAAGTTAGCAGTTAACTGGATTACAGGTGAATTGTTTGCTGTTTTAAATAATAAAAATTTAGAAATATCTGAAAGCCCAATAAGTGCAAAAAATTTAGCAAAGTTAATTAATCTAATTAAGAATGGAACAATTTCAGGAAAAATAGCTAAAACAATATTTGAATTGATGATGGATGGAGACAAAGATCCTCAAACAATTGTTGAAGAAAAAGGTTTAAAACAAGAAAGTGACCCTAAAGCATTAGAAGCTTTAATTGATAAGATTATCAATGATAACAGGGAAAAAGCTATTGAATATAAGAATGGTAAAGAAAAACTGTTTGGTTTCTTTGTAGGTCAAGCAATGAAAGTATCTGGTGGTAAAGCTAATCCTCAATTAATAAATGAGATATTAAAGAAGAAACTTTAATATCTCATTTAGAAATTTCAAATAAGTTTTAATTAATTTATTGAATTTATAATAGAATTAACACATATAAAGCCATGGGTAAAAACCTAGAAATTACTGAAAAACTTGAAAAGTATATAAATAATTTTAGTTTAAA
>Ga0209709_10003088_pt1 | contig 14033 bp, 16 predicted proteins | sample ArcticOcean_MG_C_2_FD_187435 | JGI IMG/M metagenome (GOLD analysis project Ga0209709, IMG submission 187435) | Marine microbial communities from western Arctic Ocean - ArcticOcean_MG_CB4_136 (SPAdes) (version 2) | ecosystem: Environmental > Aquatic > Marine > Oceanic | place: Arctic Ocean... | reverse complement strand
AATCAATTTTTTATAATAGAAACCTTAATAATAATTTTTTCTTTTTAACATAATAATTTTTTAATTATGGGAAAAAATTTTATCTAAACTTTGTTCCATTAGTTTCTCTGATTTACTAAATTTATTATAAATTTCATTGTATAGAGTTAAGCTATGCTTTTCATCATATAAAATTTTTTCAATTAATAAAATACCATCAGTTATATTATTAAAAACTAATTTATTATATAAATCATTCCACATTTCTTTACCGTCACTTTGTGTACTTTGAACAATCATTCCTCCAGCTTCAATTATTTGCATTGATCTATGATATAGCGAAATGCTTCCAACTAAAGAACCAAGATCAAGACAAACATTTCCTTTATAAATATTATAAATATCTTTTAAATTGAATTCTTTGGAACCAATATCGGGTGATGATTGTGATTTAAACTCATAATCTTTCCAATCATTGCCTATTATAAGCATTTGTTCACCAAATTTATTTTTTATAGATTTAACAATTTCAAATCTTAACAAAAGTTTTAATTTTAAATAAATATTATATTTTTTATTCTCATCATTTGTGTCTAAAATATTTTTTTTCCAATAACCTACATCATCTATTAAATGAAAGTTTTCTAATAACATAACTTTATTAATATCCCATATACTTTTTTCTTCTTGAGTAACATTGGTATTCATTCTTGAGATGAATATTATTTTTGGATTTTTTTTCAATCTAGATTTAAATATTTTTAGTGGGTAAATTTGAAAAATATTATTTTTAACAATATGATTATTATTAATTGCAAAAAAATTATTATTAAGTTTTTTTTTATCATTTTCTAAATGTAAATAATTTCTTGACCAAAAATTTATACCTTTGGAGATATTTGATATTAGTGGGTTTCCATCACATGAAATGGATCTGCCTATTCCTAATAGTGAAAAAAACTTTGCTATATAATGCTTAAATGGACCACCTAAATTAATAACTATATATTTTCCATAAATATTATTTTGTAAAAAATTATTAAATAACATTTTCCTATATCTTGCTTTAAATGAAAAAAAAATTAATTTCATTTTTAAAAAAAAATTTTTAGCATTTTTAATTTATTAATCATTATAATTTTTGTTCTGTTAAAGCTTTATTTAAATATTTATTATTGAGTTTACAATCGTTATATCCATGTTTGACAATATTTAAATAACGTTCAGTTGGATATGTAAATGGTGTTTTTTTATTCATTATATAAGTCATTACTTTTTTATGGTAATAAACAAAATAATATTTTTTATATAGATTCGGATAGTCTTCATAAACATCAAGTTTTTTTTCATCATTTTTGGATATTTCAAATAATCCACCTGGGACAATTGATTTTTTTTTCGGTTCTATATCGGCTGCTCTATATTTGCTTCTAAATGTTAGTCTAAAATTATTTAAATTTATTTTTTTTAAAAAAATACTATCTTTACATCTTCTTTTCATTTGTAAATGATGAAGATTACTACCATAAGCAAAGTAAAGCATATTATTAACGATTAACGATTTCTATTTTTTTTTTACTTACTAATTCTAATATTTTCGAACTGCAAAAGTCAATTTTAGATTTGTCCTCTGATCTCATAACAATTGACACTCCTAATTTTCCAGCTTGAAAAAAAGGATAACTGCCAATTTCAACATCTTTATTATTTTTTTGTATTTCTGTTAATGAGCTTGCTATCTCGCTTTCTACTGTTTTTAAGCTAATCGTATGACTTAAAATAGGTTTCCCACCTACTATCTCATTTTTTAAAGCACCTATCATTGATTTTAAAATTGATGGTACACCTGGTAAACAAAATACATTTTCTACACTGAAACCTGGAGCTCCGCTAGTTGGGTTTAAAATTAAATTAGCATTTTTAGGCATCCAAACCATTTTTTGTCTACCTTCATTAAACTCATCTGGTTTATAATAAGCTTCTAAAATCTTAAAGGCTTCTTTGTGAATTTCATATTTTAAACTAAATGCTTTTGAAATAGATTGTGCTGTTATATCGTCATGCGTTGGACCTATCCCACCTGTAGTAAAAACATAATTATTAGATTTTCTCAATTTATTAACTGTATGGACAATAATATCTTCAATATCAGGTATAACTCTAACTTCTTGTACTTTTACTCCAATAGAATTCAACCACAATGCTATTGTACTAGTATTTGTATCTTGGGTTCTTCCTGATAAAATTTCATTACCTATGATTAATATTGCGGCATTTACTTTTGTGCTTTTATTCATTTTTAAATATATAATTAATCTATGTTTTTTAACAAGGTTTTAATAAAAGGTAAACTTATCAAAAGATATAAAAGATTTTTTACCGATATTAAACTAAATAAAAAAATTGTGGTTGCTCACTGTCCAAATACCGGCTCTATGAAGGGTCTATTGAATGAAGGTAATGATGTATATATATCAAAAAATGATGACCCTAAAAGAAAATTAAAATACACATTAGAAATTATTAAAGTTAAAAAAAATTTAATTGGTGTTAACACGCATTTTGCCAATAAAATTGCTCACCATGGATTATCAAATAATCTTATTAATGAATTAAAGAATAATGACAGTATAAAACCTGAGATTTTTTTTAACAAGGAAACTAGATTTGATTTTTTAGTTGAAAAAAATAAACAAAAAATATTTGTTGAGGTTAAAAATGTTACATTATTTAGAAATGAAAAAATTGCTGAATTTCCTGATTCTATTACATCAAGAGGCTCGAAACACTTAAAAACTCTTATTGCTGCCATAAAAAAAGGTTATAAAACTTACTTACTATTCTTAGTTCAAATCGAAGGAGTCCAGCATTTTAAAATAGCAAAAGACATTGATAAAGAATATTATGATAATTATTTACTTGCAAAAAAAGCCGGTGTTAATTTTTTAGCTTATCGTTGCAAAATAAGTTTAAAGGAAATTAAAATAGAAAAAAAAATTAAAATTATTGATGATTAATTATTTAGAAAAGTTTGAAAAGATGAGAATTGCTGGAAATTTAGCTGCAAGAACTTTAGATATGCTTACAGATAATATTAAACCTGGAATAACAACAGATAAAATTGATAAACTTGGTTATGAATTTATAAGAGATAACGGTGGTTACTCTGCTCCATTATATTATAGAGGTTTTACGAAATCTTTATGTACCTCTCTAAACCATGTAGTTTGTCACGGTATACCTTCAGATAGAATTTTAAATAATGGTGATGCTCTTAATGTAGATGTTACCGCTATAGTTGATAAACATTATGGTGATACTAGTAGAATGTTTTGTGTCGGTAAAACGTCTATTAAAGTTAATAACTTAATTGATACAACATACGAGTCTATGATCAGAGCTATTAAAATATTAAAACCAGGTTTAAAACTTGGTGACATTGGTTATGAAATTCAATCCTTTGTAGAAAAAAAAGGTTTTTCGGTTGTAAGAGATTTTTGTGGTCACGGAATAAGTACTATATTTCATGAACCACCAAATATTTTACATTATGGAAGAAAAAACACAGGTATGGAAATTACGCCAGGCATGACCTTTACTATTGAACCAATGATAAATGTGGGTAAATGGGATGTTAAAATGCTAAAGGATGGCTGGACCGCTGTAACAAAAGACAAATCTTTATCTGCACAATTTGAGCACACATTAGGAATTACTGAAAATGGTTATGAAATCTTTACAAAATCTGTTAAAGGTTATTCAAAGCCTCCTTACTTATAATTAATGATTGAAAGATACTCTAGAAAAGAACTTACAGATATTTGGTCAGAACAAAATAAATATAAAATTTGGCTCGATGTTGAAATAGCTGCGGCACAAGCTATGGAAAAACTAGGACAAATTCCAAAAGGTGTTTCATCTATAGTTAGAAAAAAAGCTATAATTAACGTTAAGAGAATTCACCGAATAGAATCTAAGGTTAAACACGATGTTATAGCATTTCTAACGTCAATTACTGAAAAAGCTGGGATTAAAGCCAGATATCTTCATCAAGGCATGACTTCTTCCGATGTTTTAGATACAAGTTTAAATATACAATTAGCTCAATCTGGAAAAATACTACTTAAGGATATTGATCAAATTTTAAAAATTTTAACAAAACAAGCAAAGAAATATAAGTATACACCCTGTATAGGGCGAAGCCATGGTATTCATGCTGAGCCAATAACCTTTGGGTTAAAGCTTGCTTCTTTCTATGAAGAATTTAAAAGAAATAGAAAAAGACTAATTGATGCAATTGATGAAATTTCAACATGTGCTATTTCTGGAGCTGTTGGAACATTTGCTAACATTAACCCCAATGTAGAGAAATATGTTGCAAAAAAACTTCGTTTAAAAATTGAACCAATATCAACACAAGTTATACCTAGAGATAGACATGCTTTCTACTTTTCTATACTAGGGATTATTGCTGGTTCTGTTGAAAGAGTTGCTATTGAAATTAGACATTTACAAAGAACTGAAGTTTACGAACTACAGGAATTTTTTTCAAAAAATCAAAAAGGTTCCTCTGCAATGCCTCATAAAAAAAATCCAATATTAAGTGAAAATTTAACAGGTCTTGCTAGAATGGTTAGAAGTTCTGTCGTACCTGCTTTAGAAAATATTGCTCTTTGGCATGAAAGGGATATCTCACATTCAAGTGTTGAGAGAAATATTGGACCAGATGCTAATATAACTCTAGATTTTGCGTTAGTAAGATTAGGAAATATTTTAGATAACATGGTTGTATATCCAAAAAAGATGCTAGAGAATTTAAACTTAACAAAAGGTTTAATTTTTTCTCAAGAAGTTATGTTAGAATTAACTAAATCAGGTCTAAGCAGAGAACAATCGTACAAAATAGTGCAAGGCTATGCAAAAAAATGTTTTGCGGAAAATTTAAATTTATTTAATGTGTTATCAAATGATAAATATATAATGACTAAAATTTCAGAAAAAAAACTTAATGCAATATTCAATTATTCATCACATTTTAAAAATATAGATTTAATTTTTAGGAGAGTATTTAGATAATGAAAAAAGGAAAAAAATTATATGAGGGTAAAGCTAAAATAATTTATGCTACATCTGATAAAAATTTAGTTATTCAGTATTTTAAAGATGATGCAACTGCATTTAATAATCAAAAAAAATCTATAATAGAAGGTAAAGGTGTTCTAAATAATAGAATATCTGAATATATCCTTAATAATTTAAGTCAAATTGGAATTAAAAATCATTTAGTGAAAAGATTAAATATGCGTGAGCAAATAATTAAACTTGTAGAAATTATACCAATTGAATTTATTGTAAGAAATATTGCCACTGGTTCTATAACTAAAAGATTAGGTATTGAGGATGGTACAGTATTAGACCAACCACTATTAGAGTTCTGTCTTAAAAATGACAAATTAGGTGATCCAATAATTTCTGAAGAACATATTTTAGCATTTGACTGGGCTACCAAAAAAGAATTAGAAAAAGTAAAAAAAATGATATTAAGAATTAATGATTTTATGATTGGAATGTTCAGGGGGGTTGGAATTAAACTAGTAGATTTTAAACTTGAATTTGGAAGAATTAAATTAAATGGCAAAAATGAAGTTATTCTGGCAGATGAAATAAGTCCCGACACATGCAGACTTTGGGATTTAATAACAGATAAAAAGCTGGATAAAGATAGATTTAGAAAAAATTTAGGTGATTTAATACCCGCATATACAGAGGTTGCAAAAAGATTGGGAATATTACATGAGCAGTCAAATGTAAGCGCTGTAAATGTCACAAAATTATCATCTATAAAAAAAAGAAAATAAAATGAAAGTATCTGTAGTAATAACTCTTAAAAAAGATGTTTTAGACCCTCAAGGTAAAGTAATTCATCAAACATTAGATGATATGGGATTTAGTGATGTAAAAGAAGTAAGACAAGGGAAGTACTTTGAAATTAATATTAAAGAAAATGATAAAAAAAAGTCTGAAGAAAAAGTTGAAGATATGTGTAAAAAACTTTTAGCCAACTTAGTAATCGAAGATTATAAAATTATTGGATCTCAATAATAAATAATGAATTCAACTGTAATAACTTTTCCAGGATCAAATTGTGATAGAGATATACATGTGGCTCTTAAAAAATTTGGATTCAAAAATAAGATGGTTTGGCACAACGATATTGAACTTCCTAAAAGTGACTTAGTTGTTTTGCCTGGTGGATTTTCATATGGTGATTACCTTAGATGTGGAAGTATGGCCTCTAAATCTAAAATAATGAAATCTGTAATTAATTTTGCTAAATCTGGTGGAAAAGTCATGGGTATTTGTAATGGATTTCAAATTTTAGTAGAAACTGGATTGCTTCCAGGTGTTTTATTGAGAAATAAATATTTAGAATTTATTTGTAAAAATGTTTTTGTAAAAATTAACAATAAAAATAATTCATATTTTAAAAGTTTTAAAAAAGACATACTCGAGCTTCATATTGCGCATAATGAAGGAAATTATTTCTGTACAAAAGAACAAGTGAAAGAAATTGATGATAACGATCAAATAGCTTTATATTATTCTGATAAAGATGGAAAAGTTGATAATGACAACAATCCTAATGGTTCTATAAAAAATATTGCTGGTATATTTAATAAGGAAAAAAACATACTAGGAATGATGCCTCATCCTGAACGTATGATTGACCCAGCACTTTCAGGGGAAGATGGTTCTATTTTTTTTAAAAACTTAATTACTGATTTAAAATAATGATAGTTAATCAACAAATGGCCCTAGATCATGGTTTGAAAAAAGATGAATATAAAAAAATTTGTGTTCTATTAAAAAGAGTTCCAAATATTACTGAGCTTGGAATTTTCTCTGCAATGTGGAATGAGCATTGTTCATATAAATCTTCAAGATTGCATCTTAAAAATTTACCCACTAAAGGAGAAAATGTTATTCAAGGACCAGGAGAAAATGCTGGCGTTATTGATATTGGTGATGATGATGCAATAGTTTTTAAAATAGAAAGTCATAATCATCCTTCATTTATTGAGCCTTATCAAGGTGCAGCAACAGGAGTTGGTGGAATTATGAGAGATGTTTTTACAATGGGTGCAAGACCTATAGCTAACCTTAATTCATTACACTTTGGTTCTCCCCAACATAAAAAAACTAAGAATTTACTTAGAGGTGTTGTTCATGGGATTGGTGGTTATGGAAACTGTATGGGTGTTCCAACAATAGCAGGACAAACAAATTTTGACGAATCATACAATGGTAATATTTTAGTAAATGCTATGACTTTAGGATTAGTTAAAAAAAATAAAATTTTTTATTCTAAGGCAGCTGGTTTAGGAAAGCCTGTTATTTACGTTGGGTCTAAAACAGGTAGAGATGGAATTCATGGTGCAAGTATGGCTTCAGCAGTATTTGATGATAAAATTGAGGAAAAAAAGCCTACAGTACAAGTTGGTGATCCTTTCACTGAAAAACTTTTACTAGAAGCTTGTTTGGAGTTGATGGCTGGAGACTCTATAATTGCTATTCAAGATATGGGTGCCGCTGGTCTTACTTCATCTAGTATTGAAATGGCTTCAAAGGGAAAACTAGGAATTGAAATTAACTTAGATAAAGTACCTTGCAGAGAGTCAAAGATGACACCCTACGAAATCATGCTTTCTGAAAGTCAAGAAAGGATGTTGATAGTTTTAGAAAATGGTAAAGAAGATTTAGCAAAAAAAATATTTGATAAATGGAATTTAGATTTTGCTGTTATTGGTAAAACTACTAATAGTAAAAAAATTGAACTTTATTATGATAAAGAAAAAGTTGCTGATATCCCTGTTGATATATTAGTTGAAAATTCTCCCATGTATGATCGAAAATGGGAAAAAACTAAGCTTCCTAAAAAAATTAAAATCGATAAAAAACATTTTAAAGACTTAAAGGTCATAAATGTTTTAAATAAAATTTTATCTAATCATAATGTGTGTAGTAAAGAACGGATTTGGCAACAATATGATCATACAGTTATGGGTGACACTATTCAAAAACCAGGTGGGGACTCTGGTGTGGTTAGGGTACATGGAACTAATAAGGCTGTTGCAGCTTCTGTTGACTCATCCGCAATATACTGTTGGTCACACCCATTAAGTGGTGGAAAACAAATTGTATGTGAAAGTTGGAGAAACTTAATATCTGTAGGTGCAAAACCAATTGCTATAACAAATTGTTTGAACTTCGGTAGTCCTGAGAATCAGGAAAATATGGGTGAATTTGTAGAATGTGTCCAGGGGTTGAGTGAAGCAAGTAAATTTTTAGATTTCCCAGTAGTTTCAGGAAACGTATCTTTCTATAATCAAACAAAAAATATTGGAATTAAACCTACACCTGTCATTGGTGGTGTTGGTTTAATTAAAGATTATAAAAATATGATCACTATGGACCTAAAACAAATTGATAATGTTCTATTTGTTGTGGGAAAAACTGAAGGACATTTAGATCAGAGTTTATTTATAAGAGAAATTTTGAATGAAAAAAATGGTCCTCCACCAGAAATTAACTTATTTAATGAAAAAAATAATGGTGAAACATTATTAAAACTTATTAATAAAAAATTAATAAAATCTGCTCATGATGTCTCATTAGGTGGTATTATTACAGCAGTCTCTAAAATGTGTATTAAGGGTAAAAAGGGTGTAACTCTTAAAAAACTCAACTATTTAATAAATCAATTTGAATACCTTTTTGGCGAAGATCAAGGTAGATATATAATTGAAATTGAGATTGCTAATATAAAAAATGTGACTGAAATTCTTGAAAATAACTCTGTACATTTTGATGAACTTGGAACTATTAATAAAAATGAACTAATTATTGATAATAAGTCAAAAGTAACAATTGACGAATTAACAAAATCCCATACAAGTTGGTTAACTAACTATATGAACAAATAATGGCAATGGATTTAAAAGAAATTGAAAAGCATATTAAAGAGGCTTTACCTGATGCAATAATTGAAATTCAAGATTTGGCTGGTGATGGTAATCATTATTCTGCCACTGTGACTTCATCTGAATTTTCAGGAAAGAGTAAAATTGAACAACATAAATTAGTATATAATTCATTAAAAGGTAAAATGGGCAATGAATTACATGCTTTAGCAATTAAAACAAAGGAGTAAAAATGGATCAAGAAACAAAAGAATCAATTGAAAATGAAATAAATAATAATGAAGTTTGTTTGTTTATGAAGGGAACACCTGATGCACCTCAATGTGGATTTTCAATGGCTGTGTCAAATATGTTAAAAATTTTAGAAGTAAATTACAAAGGAATAAATGTTCTCGAAAACCAATCTTTGAGAGAAGGCATAAAAGAATATAGTGAATGGCCTACAATTCCTCAACTTTATATTAAAAAAGAATTTGTTGGAGGATGTGATATCGTAAAAGAAATGTATGAGACTGGTGAATTAAAAAAAATTTTAGGAAATAAAGGAATTACCTTTAAAGAATAATCTTTACTATCTTGAATAATACTCAATTACTAAATTTGGTTCCATAACAACTGGATACGGAACTTCTTCAAGTTTTGGAATTCTAACTAATTTTACTTTTTTATTTTTTTCATCAACTTGTAAATATTCTGGAACTTCTCTTTCTTTGTTGGCCAAAGCAACGTCTATGAATACTAATTGTTTTGATTTTTCTCTTATTTCAATAGTTTCTTCTTCTTTTAATTGGTAGCTTGAGATATTAACTTTTTTTCCATTAACTTTTATATGGCCGTGATTAATAAGTTGTCTAGCTGAAAATATTGTCGTTGATAATTTAGCTCTATATACGATAGCATCCAATCTTCTTTCCAATAAACCAATTAAATTCTCTGAAGTATCACCTTTTAACATAGAGGCTTTTTTATAAAGGTTTCTGAACTGTCTCTCATTTATATTCCCGTAATAAGCTTTTAATTTTTGTTTAGCTTGTAGCTGAATTCCATAATCAGATTGCTTTCTTTTAGATGTTGTTTGACCATGTTGGCCAGGCCCGTAGGCTCTAGAGTTAAAAGGACTTTTGGGTCTACCCCAAAGATTAACTTTTAGTCTTCTATCTACTTTGTGTTTAGAATTAAGTCTTTTTGTCATTTAATAACAGGGTTTATAGACTTACTCATAATTTTGTCAATCAACCTTTTTTAGATAAACTAGCAAATACACTTGATAAAATGCGGGTTTCTTTTTCTGATAATTCCATTTTATAAAAAATACTTCTTAAATTTTCTAACATAATAGGTTTTTTTTCTAACGGCCTAAAAAAATTTTTTTCATCAAGTTTTTTAATACATAAATTAGCTACTGCTTGAATTTCTTTTTTACTAGCAAGAGAAACTTTTTTTGGCTTAAGATAACTAATATCTTTCAATTTAATCAAACTAGCAACTACTTGAGCAATAATAATAACGCTATGAGACAAGTTTAAAGACTTAAATTCAGGATTAGTAGGAATTTGTATTGTACAATTAGCATAACTAACTTCGTTATTAGATAAGCCTGATGCTTCGGGTCCAAATAAAAAAGCAATTTTTTTACTAAAATCAACCTTACTTAAGTCATTTAGTTTTATATGTTTAATATTTTTATTTCTAAATCTAGAGGTAGTTGCTATTACATAATCTACTTTTTTAACAGCAGATTCTAACGATGTATAGATCTTACTTTGATTAATTATATCCTTCGCTCCAACTGATGTTGCTAGAATTTTATCATTTGGAAAAATAGGCTTTGGATTTATGATAACTAATTTTTTAAAATTAAAATTTTTAATAGCTCTGGCACTTGCACCTATATTTTCTGATAATTGAGGTTGATGTAGAATAAATGAAATATTATTAAATGACATTAAAGACTTGCGGGAGCTTTATCTTTTAACAGTTTATAATCTAAACTATCAACGAGTGCTTTAAAAGATGCATCAATAATATTTGTAGAAACTCCAATTGTAAACCAGTTTTTCCCTTTTGAGTCTGTGCTTTCTATAGAAACTCTAGTTACAGCTTCTGTACCTGTATTCAAAATTCTTACTTTATAATCCACTAATTTAAGATCTTTTAAATATTTAGAATATTTTGCCAAACGATCAACATTTTGACGTATAGCATTATCTAATGCATTTACAGGACCATTACCCTCGCCTTCACAAATAATTTTTTCACCGTCTACTTCTAATTGAGCTTTTGCTGTTGAAACAATTTTTCCAGATGAGTTTTTTTGGACTGATACATCATATTCTTTAATTAAAATATATCTTGGTATTTCTCCTATTATTCTTCTCGCTAGTAGTTCGAATGATGCATCAGCTCCATCATAGCTATAACCAATAAATTCTCTATCTTTTACTTCTTCCAAAAGTTTTTTAATTTTAGGATCATTTTCTTTAATATCAATTCCAATAGTTTTTAATCTTGAAATGATATTTGATTTGCCTGCTTGATCGGAGACAATAATATTTCTTGAATTTCCCACATCTTCAGGATTTATATGTTCATATGTCTTAGGATCTTTTTGAACTGCCGAGACATGCAATCCTCCTTTATGAGAAAATGCAGCAGCACCTACATAGGGTAAATGTTTATTTGGTTTTCTATTTAAAATTTCATCTAAAAGTCTAGAACATTGAGTTAAATTTTTAATATTATTAGGCTTTATGTTTATTTCATATTTTGAAAAAAAATCTTTCTTTAAGAAAAAAGTAGGTATTAATGACATTAAATTTGCATTTCCGCATCTCTCACCCAGTCCATTAATGGTTCCTTGGATTTGCCTTACACCAGCTAAAACTGCAGCTAAAGAGTTTGCTACAGCATTTCCCGTATCATTATGTGCATGAATACCTAAATTTTTACCAGGTATGTCCTTAGAAACTTCTCCAACAATCTTTGATATTTCATGGGGCAATGTTCCCCCATTTGTATCACACAAAACAATCCATCTTGATCCAGCATCAAAAGCAGTTTTAAGACAAGAGATTGCATATTTTGGATTTGCTTTGTACCCATCAAAAAAATGTTCTGCATCAAACATAAATTCTTTTTTTTCTTTAACAAAAAGTTTTGCACTTTCACTTATGTTTTCTAAGTTTTCTTCGTTTGATATTCCTAAAGCTACATCTACATGAAAATCCCAAGATTTACCTACTAAGCAAACGGATGTTGTATTTGAATTCATAAGAGCTGATAGTCCAGGATCATTGTCTGCGCTCCTGCCTGATTTTTTTGTCATACCAAAAGATGTTAATTTTGCATTCTTAAAATTATGTTTTTTTTGAAAAAATTCAGTATCTGTAGGATTCGCTCCAGGCCAACCACCTTCAATATAGTCAACACCTAAATTATCTAAAGCTATTGATATTTTTTCTTTATCATCAATAGAAAAATCTACACCTTGTGTTTGTGCTCCATCTCTAAGAGTGGTGTCGAATATATATAATTTTTCTTTATTCATTTAATTTTCCATGATGTTTTACCATCTTTATCCTCTATTAAAACTCCTTTATCCAAAAGTTCATCTCTAATTAAATCGGCTTTTTTATAATCCTTATTTTCTCTGGCTATATTTCTTAATTTAATTTTTTTAAAAATATCTTTTTCAGAAATTAAAGATTTTCTCTTTTTAAAGTTCAACCATTCTTCTTTAGTTTGATTTAGAATTCCAATAAAATTACAAGCTGAAACAAATATTTTTTTATCTTTGTCATTTCCAATATTTGCTTTTTCAAAAAGTTTATGAAGATTTGCAATATAACCAGGAGTATTCAAATCATCGTATAAAGGCAAAAGCATATCATCAGGAATTTTAGATGGTTTTTTTAAAGATAAATAAACTTCATACCATTTTTCAATAGTATTTTTAGTATTTTCTAAAAGTTTATCATTCCAATCAAGTGGTTGTTTGTAATGTGCGCTCATGATAGCTAGTCTTAAAACTTGTCCATTAACTTTATTTCTAAAATCTTTAATCTTTAAAATATTTCCCTGTGATTTTGACATCTTTTCATTAGACATTGTTATAAAAGCATTGTGAACCCAATAATTAGCAAAAACCTCTGTGTCATTAGCACATCTAGATTGAGCTATTTCATTTTCATGGTGGGGGAAAAGTAAATCTATACCACCACCATGTATATCAAAATGATTACCTAAAAATTTTTTTGACATTGCAGAGCATTCTAAATGCCAACCAGGTCTTCCTTTACCCCATGGAGAATCCCAAGAAGGTTCATTATCAACTGATGGCTTCCACAAAACAAAATCTTCAGGCCTTTTTTTATTTTCAGAAATTTCGACTCTTGATCCGGCAATCAAATCTTCTAATTTTTTATTAGACAATTTTCCATAATCATTAAACTTGTTAACCTGAAAATAAATGTGATTATTGTTTTTATAAGCAAAACCTTTATCAATTAGTTTATTAATCATTTTAATCATAAGATCAATATGATCTGTAGCTTTTGGTTGTTCAGATGGCACTTCACAATTTAGAAAAATACAATCTTCACTAAAACTTTTAATTATCTTTTTTGTTAAATCTGAAGTTTTAATATTATTTTCTTGAGATGATTTTATAATCTTATCATCAACATCAGTGATGTTTCTTATATAGGTAACAGAGTTTTTACCATATTTACATTTTAAAACTTTAAAAAGTATATCAAAAATTACTAATGGTCTGGCATTTCCAATATGTGGATTATCATAAACTGTTGGACCACATACATATAATCCAATTTTTTTTTTATCTATAGGAATAAATTTTTCTTTTTTGTTACTTAGGTTATTTGTTAAAAAAATATCTTTATTCATTATTCTAGAAATATACTTTAATTATAGATTTGTGAATCTATTTGATTAGTTTGGAATTTTACATACTGGAATAGGCTCCATTTTATGCAAGTTTGATTTTCTTATTTTCTCATATTTTTCATGATTTTTAGAATTTGGATTATTCATTGCTTCTTCTAAATCTTCATA
>Ga0209709_10003084_pt1 | contig 14047 bp, 14 predicted proteins | sample ArcticOcean_MG_C_2_FD_187435 | JGI IMG/M metagenome (GOLD analysis project Ga0209709, IMG submission 187435) | Marine microbial communities from western Arctic Ocean - ArcticOcean_MG_CB4_136 (SPAdes) (version 2) | ecosystem: Environmental > Aquatic > Marine > Oceanic | place: Arctic Ocean... | reverse complement strand
CATCTTTCATTAATAAATCTAAAGCAAAGTATTCAATAAAAAATTCCGTGTTATGCTTTAAAGCTTGTCCATAAAGAGTGTGAAGAATTGCATGACCTGTCCTGTCTGCTGCCGCACAAGTTCTTTGAACCGTACCATTTCCATAATTTTTAGTCATTCCTCCAAAAGGTCTTTGATAAATTTTACCATCATCTGTTCGGCTAAATGGAACTCCATATTTTTCTAATTCAATTACTGCTTTTGGAGCTTCCTTGCAAAGATATTCGATACTATCTTGATCACCTAACCAATCAGCACCTTTAACAGTATCATACATATGCCAACGCCAGTCATCTTCACCCATGTTTCCAAGTGCTGCTGAAATTCCACCTTGAGCTGCTGAAGTATGACTTCTTGTTGGAAATACTTTTGAGATACAGGCTGTTTTTAGACCTGCCTCACTCAAACCAACTGCAGCTCTCAATCCAGAACCACCAGCCCCAAGGACAATTACGTCATATTCATGATCTATTATTTTATAAGAACTCATGCAGTTAAATTAAATAAAATTGTAATTGTTATTAATGGCATTATTATAGCAAATATATTTAAAGTTTTGTTTGCGACATTTTTGAATTTTTCATCCTGAATATAATCCTCAAATACCTCACTAATACTTAAAGCTGAAAAAAAATAAGCAAAAACTAATAATAAAGAAACTAAAAGTTTTGATGGGTAATTTGAAAAAAAACTAACAACATCAATATAATCTTTGTCAAATATTGATACCAAATTTAAAATAAACCAAACCATTAAAGGTAGCAATACGACTGAGCTAGCTTTTAAAAATATCCATTTTTTAGTTACATTATTCATATTATATAATTTGCTTTCCCAATAAATAAATTAAAACTGTTAGAACAAATGATCCCATGATTACAATTAATCCTGTTATCTTTGTTGTTTTTAATTCAAAACCATATCCTAGATCCATAATCAAATGTCTTATTTCACTTAATATCTGAAAACTGAACGACCAGGTTAAACTCAAAATTAAAAATTTTCCAAAAATAGAATTTAAAAATATTTTAGTAAATTCATAATTAGCTTCACCTAATAATAAAGATGCTATCCAAAAACAAACTAATGTTATTGCAACTATGTTTATTATTCCCGTAATTCTGTGTGAAATAGATATTAAAGAAGATATGTGCCATCTATAAATTTGAATATGTGGTGATAAGGGATTGTTACCCATTATTTTTTTTAATTAACAGTTCAGCTATTTCAACAGCATTTAAGGCAGCACCTCTAAGTAGATTGTCAGAAACTATCCATAAGTTTAAAGAGTTTTTATTAGTTTTATCTTCTCTTATTCTAGAAATATAAGTTTCATTTTTACCTTCTGCTTCAAATGGAGTGCTGTATCCACCATCTTCTCTTGAATCATAAACTTCACAGCCATCAGCCTTATTAAGAGCCTCTCTTACTTTTTCTAAAGAAAAAGATTTTTTAAATTGGATATTTACTGACTCTGCATGAGAAACTAAAACTGGAATTCTTACACATGTTGCTGTTAATTCTATTTTTTCGTCAAGAATTTTTTTAGTTTCACTGATCATTTTTAATTCTTCTTTTGTGTATCCATCGTCTGCAAAAACATCAATATGTGGAATCACATTAAAGGCTATTTGCTTTGTAAAATTTTTTGATTTAATTTTTTTATTATTTAAAAATAATTTTGTTTGTTCAATTAATTCATCCATGGGCGCTTTACCTCCTCCAGAAACTGATTGATAAGTGGAAATAATTACTCTTTCAATCTCAAATAAATCATGCAAGGGTTTAAGAACAATTACTAATTGTGCAGTTGAGCAATTTGGATTTGCTATTATATTTTTTTTCATATCTTTAATAGCTTCTGAGTTCACCTGTGGAACAATTAAGGGCACATCCGGATCCATTCTAAAAAAACTAGAATTATCTATTATGATAGAGTGTTTTGCAGCTTTTGCCCCATATTGTTCGGAAATCTTACCTCCAGCTGCAAAAAAAGTGATTTGAGCTTTTGAAAAATCAAATGTTTCAAGATTAAAAACCTCATGCTCTTTGCCATTAAAACTTACTTTTTGCCCAGCACTTCTTGGAGATGCAACTAAAAATAATTGAGCAATAGGAAATTTTTTACTCTCTAATACTTCGAGAATTTTTCTTCCCACATTACCGGTTGCTCCTACAATTGCTATATTCATGGTGTTCTTTAACTTTTATACTAGATGAATGGTAAATCGCAAACGTTTCCGATAAAAGTGTTGTCGTTTATCTCAATTTTGAAGGATTGAGATGGTTGCCAATGGGATTTTTTAATCATAGCTATACCTATTACCTTTTTAAAATGAGGAGAGTAGACTGCAGATCTTAACTCGCCCACTACATTGTTGTTGTCATCAAATACATCTTTTGACCCGGTAAGACTAATTTCTTTTGCATCAATTTTTACACCCATTAATTTTCTTTGAACACCTTCTGATTTTATTTTTCTTAGTCTTTTTTTACCTAAAAAATTTACTTCACTATCTAGTGCAACATATTGATCGAAGCCGCATTCAAAAGGATTATCATTGTTATCAAAGTCATTACCATATGAAAGTAAAGCACTTTCAATTCTTTCTATTAAATTTGGACACCCTGGTTTTACATTAAATTCTTTTCCTATTAAAAAAAGATAGTCATATAATTCCTGTCCTGACCTTGTATTTTCAACATAGACTTCAAATCCACCTTGTTTTGACCAACCTGATCTTGCAATTAAATGTTTAGTATTCTTAAAATCAAAATAATCAAATCCAAAAAACTTTAATTCTGTAATTTTTTTTCCGAACACCTTTTCCATTAAACTAAATGATTTAGGTCCCTGTATTGCCATAATGTCAACATTTGGTTCTATAATTTTAACATCAAATCTATTTCCAGCCGCCAAGCCTTTTGCAAAAAAGATAACGTCTGAATCTGCTATTGATATCCACCATTTATTTTCATCTAATTTTAAAACAACTGGGTCATTAACTAAATTACCTGTGTCATCAATAATTGGGCAATAATAACACCTGCCAATCTTTGATTTTGATAGATCTCTACATGTCATTAATTGAATTAGTTTTGCAGAATCTTTTCCTGAAATTTCAACTTGTCTTTCCGCTGCTACATCCCATACCTGAACATGTTCTTTTAAATGATGATAACTATCTTCTATTGAACCGAAAGCCGCTGGCAGCAACATATGATTATAAATTGTATAAGCAGTGACTCCTTGCTCTTCTATTCTAGAAGTATATGGAGTGCTTCTTAGTCGACGCGATTTTGCTATTGAAAAATTTTTCATTTTTTTAAAAACTCAAAGATCTTTTCTCTCATTTCAAAAGCATTTTCAAACATAATCATATGACCACAATTTTTAATTATATGAGTTTTTGAATTTGGAATAAGTTCAGCAAATTTCTTACCTTTTTCAAGATTAAACATTCTGTCTAATTCACCAAATATTAAAAAAGTTGAACAATTTATTGCTTTAAGTGCCTCAGGTCCATTTTTATACTTATTACATGCAATAAGATCTATTGCTAATATTTCTCTGATATCACGTGAAGAATTAATAATTTTTTCGACAGGGTTTCCTCCAATAAATTTTTTTGAACCTTCATATCCCCACTTCATCATTAATTTAATTGCATCCTTATCTCCAGCTAATGCTAAATCTATTAAATTTTGATTTACAGGCATCTTATAAGATCCCCCAACCAAAATTAAATTTTTTATTTTATTTTGATGTCTTGATGCATATTCAATTGCTTCTAAACATCCTTGCGAATGTCCTACTATTGTTAATTCTAAAATCTCTAATTTATTAAAAACTTTTTCTAACCAGTCTGAAATTTCTTCTATTGATTTTAAACATTCACCTTCAGAATTACCATGCCCAGGCAAATCAATAGCTAAAACATTATAATTTTGATTTGATAAATACTGCTCTGTTAAAGACCAAACAATATGTGAGAGGCCACTTCCATGGAGTAAAACTATAGTATCTTTATTTTTATCTATACCTTGTCCTGCATCTGAAGCAAAAACTTTTTTATTATCTACCTCAAAAATCAACTTAGTTCCTTGACTTTTTTCCTAAGTTCAAATTTTTGAATTTTTCCTGTTGATGTTTTTGGTAATTCACAAAAAATAACTTTTTTTGGAAGTTTAAATCCTGCTAAAGTTTCTTTACAAAATTTTATAATCTCTTCTTCTGTTGCTGGTTTGTCTTTTATCAGCTCAACAAAAGCACAGGGTGTTTCTCCCCATTTTTCATCTGGTTTAGCTACAACTGCCGCCAATGATACAGCTGGGTGTTTTGCAATAGCATTCTCTATTTCAATTGAAGAAATATTCTCACCACCTGAAATTATAATATCTTTAGATCTATCCTGGATCTTAATATATCCGTCTGGATGGGTTACCGCTAAATCTCCTGAATGAAACCATCCACCAGACATAGCTTTGTCAGTTGCTTCTTTGTCTTTATAATATCCTTTCATTACAATATTTCCCCTAATCATAATTTCACCCATAGTTTTTCCATCTTTAGGTATTTGCTTCATTGTTTTAGGATCCATAACAACGGCACCTTCAGTATTAGGATACCTAACACCCTGTCTTGCTTTAATTTCATTTTTTTTATCTTTATCTAGTTCGTTCCATTCTTCATTCCATGCACATTGCAACATATGTCCATAAGTTTCTGTTAATCCATATACATGCATGACTTCAAATCCTAAGTTTTCCATTTTTTCAAAAATAATGCTTGGAGGTGGTGCGCCAGCAGTTAAAACATTTACTTTTCGTTTTAATTTTTTTTGATCTTCTTTAGGAGCGTTAACTATCATATTTAAAACAATAGGAGCTCCTCCAAAATGAGTTACATCATATTTATTAATTAACTCAAACATCTTTTTTACATTAATATTTCTTAGGCAAATAATCCTTGCATGCAACATAGAAAGTGTCCAAGGATAACACCATCCATTACAATGAAACATTGGTACAACACATAAAAAATTTAATCTATTGGGCATGTTCCATGCCTGGGTGCTTCCAGTTGCCATTAAATACGAGCCTCTGTGATGATAAACAACACCTTTTGGGTTCCCCGTTGTTCCAGATGTATATCCTAATGAAATAGCTTGCCATTCATCTTTTGGTTTTTTCCATTCATAATTTTCATCTCCACTACTTAAAAAACTTTCATATTCTAGTTCACCAATTTTTTTAAAACTGCTTGTATCTATGTCCTTGTCATCTATATCGATAATAGTAATTTTATTTTTGACATTTTTTAAAGCTTTAGCAATTACTTCATGAAATTGTCTGTCCACAATTAAAACTTTCGCATCACTATGCTCTAAAATATAACTTACTGTGTTGGGATCTAATCTTGTGTTTATTGCATTAATTACTGCACCAACCATAGGTATGGAGTAATGAGCTTCAAAAATTTCTGGAGTGTTGAAAGCCATTATTGAAACTGTGTCTCCAGTTTTTATTCCCAACTTATCTAGTGCACTAGCAAATTTAACACATCTTTTGTAAACTTCTTCCCAAGTATAAGATCTACTTTCATAAACTACAGCCTCATAGTTCGGGTATATATCTTTTGTTCTTTCAATAAATGTTAGAGGAGATAGTGGAACATAATTAGCTTCATTTTTATCTAAATTTGTATCGTAGTGACTCATGCTAATTAAATTTAAAATTCATTATATAGTCGCTACCTGTTGTGGCTGTTTTGAAGTGACTTTCGGTTCTTGGCAAAACTCTTTTAAAATAAAAATTTGCAGTTTGTATTTTATCTTCATAAAAATCTTTATTTTGGTCATAATCTTTAAAACTTACCTCCAAAACTTTTATCCATGCATGGGCTATAGACACAAAACCCAGCGCCTTTAAATAATCATTACATGCTGCACTAGCATCATCTTTTGAATTTTTTAATTTTTCTTTAATCCAAGAGGTGAAATTTGATAAAATTTCTAAATGTATCTTTAATTCTTTTATAAAAGGTTTAATCTTCTCATTTTCAGTATTACAATCATTTTTAAGCATTTCTAAATATCTATTAATTATATCGCCATTTTTATTAACTAATTTTCTAAAAACTAAATCAGCAGCTTGAACAGAATTTGTTCCTTCATAAATTGGCGTAATTCTATTGTCTCTATATAATTGTTCAATTCCTTGATCTTTTGTGTAGCCATAGCCACCATGAACCTGCATGGCTTCACTTGTTATTTCCATACCCATATCAGTAAACATTGTTTTAACTACTGGTGTCATTAAGAAAACAAAATCTGATGCTTCTTGTTTAATTTTTTCATCTGGGTGATAAAGGCTAACTTCTGTCTGCTGAGATAACCAAAAACACAAAGCTCGCTCTCCCTCAATAATAGATTTCATATTAAGTAAAGATTTTCTAATATCAGCATGTTCAATTATAAAATCTGCACCATTGGTTGATTTAGTATTGTTTGTTTTTCCTTGTTTTCTTTCTTTCGCATAGCTTAAAGAATTTTGATACGCAATTTCAGAAATTCCTAATCCTTGAATTCCAACAATGATTCTCTCTAAATTCATCATAGTAAACATGGCGTTTAATCCTTTATTCTTTGATCCAATCATATAACCAACTGCATCATCAAAGTTTAATACACACGTAGCAGAACCTTTAATTCCCATTTTGCTTTCTATAGATCCTGTTGAAATTCCATTTCTAGCTCCAAGAGATCCATCTTCATTTACAATAAATTTAGGTACTAAAAATAAACTTATGCCTTTTGTTCCTTCTGGAGAATCTGCTGCTCTTGCAATAACCAAATGAATAATATTTTCTGTTAAATCATGATCTCCTGAAGTAATAAAAATTTTCTGTCCACTTAACTTAAAAGTTCCATCGGTCTGTTCAGTAGCTTTTGTTTTTAAAAGACCTAAATCAGTTCCACAAACAGGCTCTGTGAGACACATAGTGCCACTCCATTTACCTTCTACGATTTTCGGAAGATACTTTTCTTTTAATTCATCTGTAGCATGATGCGAAATACAATTGTATGCACCTATACTTAATTCGCTATAAAGTTTAAATGACAGACTTGCTGATGATAACATTTCATCAAAAAAAGCACTTACTGTTTTTGGCATTCCTTGTCCTCCATATTTAGGGTCGCAAGAAAGAGAGGTCCATCCATCTTCAATATATTTTGTATAAGCTTCCTTATAACCAGGTGGTGTTCTAACTACTCCATTTTCTAAAACTGTTGGATTTTCATCACCTGATTTTGCTAATGGTAATATTATATTTTCATTAATCTTTGCTGCTTCAACTAAAATATTTTTTACAAGTTCTGAGTTAACCTCTTTATATTTTTCGATTTCATTATAATTTTTATTGTTTCTTAGCTTGTCAAAAAGAAACATCATGTCTTCCACTGGTGCAATGTAATTTGGCATCGAGGGAGTTTAGAATAAATGGTTAATTATTGCAATTTTGAAATTATAGCAGCACCCATTTCAGATGTTGATATTTCTTTTGTTCCTTTGGATAAAATATCTTTTGTTCTAAGACCATCATTTAATACGTCTTGAACGGCTTTTTCTAAAGCATCTGCTTCATTATCTAAATCTAAAGAATATCTTAATGCCATTGCAAAACTTAGAATTGAAGCAATTGGATTTGCTATTCCTTTTCCCATAATATCTGGAGCTGATCCATGTATAGGCTCATACATTGCTCTCATTTCCCCATCTTTATTTTTTGCACCAAGAGAGGCTGAAGGTAAAAGGCCTAACGATCCGGTAAGCATCGAAGCTTGATCAGAAAGCATATCGCCAAATAAATTGTCAGTAACGATCACATCAAATTGTTTAGGATTTTTTAAGAGTTGCATTGCACAATTGTCTGCGAGCATGTGACTTAACTCAACATTTTTATATTCTTTATCATGTAATGCTTGAACCTCTTCTTTCCACAGTTGTCCTGCTTCCATTACATTTGATTTTTCACATGAAGTAACTTTGTTTAATCTTTTTTTGGCTAATTCAAAAGCAACTTTTGCAACTCTAACAATTTCACTTGTTGTATAAGTATGAGTATTAATTCCTTTTCTTTCACCATTATCTATTGGTTTAATTCCCCTAGGTTCACCAAAGTAAATTCCTCCTGTAAGTTCACGGACAATCATAATGTCCAATCCTGAAACAATTTCAGGTTTAAGCGTTGAAGCATCAACTAATTGCTCAAAACATATTGCGGGTCTTAAGTTTGCAAATAATTTTAATTCTTTTCTTAGTTTTAATAGTGCTCTTTCTGGTTTTTTTGAAAAATCTAAATTATCCCACTTGGGTCCACCTACAGCACCTAACATAACTACCTCACATTCTAAAGCTTTATAAAAAACTTCATCTGTAATAGCAGTTCCATGTTTATCATAAGATACGCCCCCTACTAAATCTTCATCAATTTCAAAATCTAGAGATTTATTTGAATTAAACCATTGAATGATTTTTTGTACTTCGCCAATAACTTCTGATCCTATTCCATCCCCTGGTAAAAGTAATATTTTTCTTTTTTTAACTTTAATCATTAAATATCCAGGGTTTATTTATTTTTAATTTTTTTTCAAAGAAACTTATTTGTTCTGATTTTTCTAGCGATAAAGCTATATCATCAAGGCCTTCCAATAAACACTTTTTTTTAAAAGGATCAATATCAAATTTTATTTCACTATTTCCATAAATAATTATTTCTTCTTTTAGATCAATAGAAATTTCTTCTTTTCTTTTTGAATATTCAGAAAGTTCTTTTATTTTTTCCTCTTCCAAAATAATTGGCAAAATACCATTTTTAAAACAATTACTATAAAAAATATCAGCATAACTTGAGCTGATAACACAAGTTATACCAAAATCTAATAAAGCCCATGGAGCATGTTCTCTTGAAGATCCACACCCAAAATTATTTCCTACTATTAATATTTTTGAATTATTAAATGGCTCAGTATTCAATACAAAATCTTTAATTTTTTTTCCATTGTCATCATATCTCATTTCAAAAAATAAATTTTTACCTAACCCTGTTCTTTTGATTGTTTTTAAAAATTGCTTAGGAATAATCATATCAGTATCAATATTTACTATTGGTAAATAAGCAGGAATACCCTTAAGTGAATTAAATTTTTGCATTTTAATTTTGATACTTTCTTACATCATCCAAATTACCAGAAATTGCTGCTGCAGCTGCCATTCCTGGGCTTACTAGGTGAGTTCTTCCACCTCTGCCCTGTCTTCCTTCAAAATTTCTATTTGATGTAGATGCACATCTTTCTTTTGGTTTTAACTTATCTGCATTCATAGCTAAACACATGGAACAACCTGGTTCTCTCCATTCAAAACCTGAGTTAATAAATATCTTATCTAAACCTTCTTGTTCGGCTTGTTCCTTAACCAATCCGGACCCTGGTACAACCATTGCATGAACATGTGGAGCTTTCTTTTTATTTTTTAATATTTGTGCCGCCTCTCTAAGATCTTCTATTCTTCCATTTGTACAGCTACCTATAAAAACTGTGTCTATTTTTATGTCCTTAACAGCAATATTTGGTTTTAATCCCATATATTTTAATGATCTGTCTATAGAATTCTTTCTATCAATATCTATTTCATTTTCAGGGTTTGGAACTTTACCATCTATTGAAACAACATCTTGAGGAGATGTTCCCCATGTAACCATCGGAACAATATCTTCAGCCGTTAAATTAATTTCTTTATCAAATTTAGCATTCGTATCTGTTTTTAAGGTCTTCCAATATTCAACTGCTTTGTCCCAATTTTTATTTTTTGGAGACATTGGACGATTTTTTAAATAATCAAAAATTTTTTGATCAGGCTCTATAAGTCCTGCTCTTGCTCCACCTTCAATGGTCATATTGCAAATAGTCATTCTTTGTTCAACAGATAAGTCTGTAATTAAACTTCCAGCATATTCAATTACATATCCTGTTCCTCCTGCAGTGCCTATTTTACCAATTATTTGTAAAACAACATCTTTTGACGTAACTCCAATTGCAAGCTTACCATTCACATTTACTTTAAAATTTTTTGCTTTTTTTTGAACTAGTGTTTGTGTTGCTAAAACGTGCTCAACTTCTGAAGTACCAATACCAAATGCCAGAGATCCGAAAGCACCGTGTGTTGCTGTATGACTATCACCACAAACTATCACTGTACCTGGCTGAGTGAAGCCTTGTTCTGGGCCAACTATATGAACAATACCTTGTCTTTTGTCATTTACACCAAATAATTGGATGTCAAAGTCTTTACAATTTTTATCAAGTGTTTCAATTTGAATTTTTGAGTCTTCATCATCAATGCCTTTTGATCTATCTGTTGTTGGAATATTGTGATCTACAACAGCTAAGGTCAATTTTGGTTGTCTTACTTTTCTATTTGAGTTTCTAAGACCTTCAAATGCTTGCGGACTAGTAACTTCATGTATTAGATGTCTATCAACAAATAATAATGCTGTTCCATCATCTTGTTGATCAACCAAGTGATCATTCCAAATTTTATCGTAAAGTGTAAATGGCATTGAAAAAAAAGTTATTTTTTTTCTTCAGAACTTTCTATTTTTAGTTCTGTTTGAACTTCTGGTTTTTTTTTAGTCTCTGCTACAACTGGAGCTAGATTTTCTTTAGTAACAGTTTCTGGCTTAGCATCAACCTCCACACCGAATTTTTTTCTAATTTTTTCGGCAATTCTAGCTGATTTACCAGTTCTATCTCTTAGATAGTATAATTTTGCTCTTCTAACTTTTCCAGACCTAATAACAGTAATTGTATCAATTACTGGACCATACAATGGAAATGTTCTTTCCACACCTTCACCAAACGAAATTTTTCTAACTGTGAATGATGAATTAATATCTCTACTTTTCTTAGCTATACATACACCTTCAAAATATTGAATTCTATCTTTTTTACCTTCAGTGATTCTTACACCTACTTTAACAACGTCTCCTGGAAAAAATTCAGGTATTTTTTTCTCAGCTAATATTTTTTTTACGTTATGTTGATTTACTTCTTCAATAGTTTTCATGTTAATATTTATCAAATTAATTTTTTTTATATTTTTCCCACAAATCTGGTCTTCGGAGGCGTGTTATAGCCTCTGATTGAGATAAACGCCAGTCTTTAATTTTACTATGGTCACCTGATAAAAGTACTTCTGGAACACTTTTTTCCTCCCAAATTTGGGGTTTTGTATACTGTGGATACTCCAACAATCCATTCTCAAAAGTTTCATCATTTTTAGATTGATCATTTCCTAAAACTCCAGGTAATAATCTTAAAATGCTATCCAAAACTACAAAGGCAGCAGTTTCACCTCCAGATAAAATAAAGTCCCCAATACTAATCTCTTCTATATTTCTTGTCGATAGCACTCTTTCATCAACTCCTTCAAAGTGTCCACATATCAAGCTTATTGATTTTTCTTTTGAGAGTTCTTTGGCAAATTCTTGATCAAGTTTTTTTCCTTTTGGAGATAGATAAAAAATTCTCTCACCTTTCTTTTTATTTTGATCAATTGATTTTGCTAAAACATCTGCTTTTAATAACATTCCAGATCCACCACCAAATGGTGTGTCGTCAGCTGTTTTATGTTTATCTTCAGCGGCATCTCTAATATTTACTACTTTCAAATCCCAAATTTTATTTAACAATGCTTTTCCATATACACCTTTAGATAAAAGGCCTGGGAAAATTTCTGGGTAAAGTGTAAATACTTGAGCTTGCCACATAAGCTAAATTATTTAGTCTCTTTCTTAGGAGCTTCTGCTTTAGCTACTTCTGCTTTAGCTACTTCTGCTTTAGCTACTTCTGCTTTAGGAGCTTCTGCTTTAGGAGCTTCTGCTTTAGCTACTTCTGCTTTAGGAACTTCTGCTTTAGCTACTTCTGCTTTAGGAGCTTCATCATCTTCTTTTTTTCTATCCTTTTTAGCAATAGCTTTTTGAGGGTTATTACCATTAGCTGGCATTGGCATTAATTCATTTTCACCAAGAATTCTAGCAACCCTAGTTGTTGGTTGAGCACCTTGTCCTAACCAATACTTAACTCTCTCAGCCTCTAGGCCTATTCTTTCTTTTTTGTCTTTTGGTAAAAGTGGATTAAAGAAGCCTACTTTTTCTATGAATCTTCCATCTCTTGCAAAACGGCTATCTGCAACTACAACTTTATATACTGGTCTTTTTTTTGTTCCACCTCTTGATAATCTTAATTTTAACATTTCTTCTCCTTTTTTATTTAAGTTGATTTAAAAGCTCTGGAGGTATTCCTTTATCAGACATACCTTTCGAGTTTCCTTTTGACATTTTTTTCATCATTTCAGACATCATTTTAAATTGCTTCAACAATTTATTGATAGTGGCAGCATCTGTTCCGGAACCATTAGCAATTCTTTTTTTTCTAGAACCATCTATAATTTTGGGGTTCTCTCTTTCTTTTTTTGTCATTGATAAAATTATTGCTTCATTTTGAGTTATAATTTTTTCATCAACTCCAGAAGCATCCATTTGAGATTTTATTTTTGAAACTCCTGGCATAAAAGACATGATTCCCTCAATGCCTCCCATTTTTTTCATTTGTCTTAACTGGGTTAAATAATCTTGCATAGAAAATTGTCCTTTTTTTAAATTTTCTTCTGCTTTTTTTAAATTTTCTTCTCCAAGATCTTCTGCTGCTTTTTCTACAAGAGACACTATATCTCCCATTCCAAGAATTCTATTTGCTATTCTGTCTGGATGAAAAACTTCAATGTTATCTATTTTTTCACCTATTCCTAAAAATTTAATCGGAACTTGCGAAACAAATTTCATACTAACTGCTGCACCACCTCTTGCGTCACCATCAGCCCTAGTTAAAATAATTCCAGTTAGGTTTACAGTATTTTTAAATTCTTTTGCAACCTCAGCCGCAACTTGCCCTGTTAAAGAATCTGCAACCAAGAATATTTCGGTAGGATTAATGATGCTTTCAATCTGTTTTATTTCACTCATCATTTGAAAATCAATTTGAGTTCTTCCAGCGGTATCAAACAATATAATGTCAGCACCATTAAGGTTTGCTGCACTTACGGCTCTTCTACAAATATCTGCTGGCAATTGTCCTTCAATTACTGGTAAGGTTAGAATATTGTTTTGTTCACCAAGAGATCTTAATTGTTCTTGTGCGGCAGGCCTGTATACGTCAAGACTTACCATCATAATTTTCTTTTTTTTATTTTTTTCTAAATATTTTGCTAATTTAGCCGTGGTAGTTGTTTTACCAGCTCCTTGCAATCCAACTAACATCATGGGTACAGGAGGGACTGCATTTAGATTTATTTCTGAATTACTGTCTCCCAAAAGATTAACTAACTCATCATAAACAATTTTTACAATCATTTCTCCTGGTGCGGTTGACCGAATAATTTCTTGTCCTAAAGCCTTTGGTTTAACTTTGGCAATAAATTCTTTAGCAACACCCAAAGATACGTCTGCTTCTAAAAGAGCTTGTCTAATACCTCTCAAGCCTTCATCAACTTGCTTTTCATCAAGTGATGGAGTTTTTTTTAAAGAAGAAAAAATTTCTTCGAATTTATTTGTCAAATTTTCAAACATAATTATTACGCACAGCAGTAATCGCACTAGTGGGCGAACCTTCGCTGACTAGTGTCGATCTCTTTGTTTCCAAAGACACCGCAAATTTAACGTTTTTGCGGAAACGCAACCAAACTATAATAGAGGTTCAAAAAGTCAATAAATAAGTTAAATATCTATATATGGATATTAAAGCATTTAAAATGGATGGTTTAGGCAATGACTTTGTGATCATTGATCAAAGAAATAAAAATATTGATTTAAGCAAAGATCAAATAATTAAGATATGCGATCGAAGCTACATCGGCTGCGACCAACTAATTTTAATAAAAAAAAGTAGAA
>Ga0209709_10003083_pt1 | contig 14049 bp, 15 predicted proteins | sample ArcticOcean_MG_C_2_FD_187435 | JGI IMG/M metagenome (GOLD analysis project Ga0209709, IMG submission 187435) | Marine microbial communities from western Arctic Ocean - ArcticOcean_MG_CB4_136 (SPAdes) (version 2) | ecosystem: Environmental > Aquatic > Marine > Oceanic | place: Arctic Ocean... | reverse complement strand
AAAAAAAAAAAAAAAAAAAAAATCAGAAAAGTAATAATTACAAACAGAAATTTAAGATTTAAGATTCCTCTAAAATTTGAAGAATTATTAAAAAATAAAATTATTAAGAAAGTTACCAGGTTTTCCAAATATATAATTTTAAATTTTTCTAATGGTTCATTTTGTTTAATCCACTTGGGAATGTCAGGCACCATTCATTTGATTGAAAAAAATAGTTTCAATAAACTCACGAATACAAGTTTTTATAACTCCTCAAGTCTTCCAAAAAAACATAATCATGTTGAGATACATTTTGAGGATTTAAAAGTTATTTATAATGATCCTAGAAGATTTGGTTTTTTTAAATTTGTAGATAATAGAGAAGCACTTGTAGATAGATTTAATCATTTAGGACCAGAACCATTTTTTAAAAATTTTAATTTTCAATATCTCTTAAGATATTTTTTAAATAAAAAAAAAGATATAAAAAGTTTTTTATTAGATCAAAAATTTGTATCTGGAATTGGTAATATTTATGCGAGTGAAATTTTATTTTTTTGTAAAATTAACCCAACAATATCTGCAATGAAACTATCTAAAAAAGATTGTAAAAACATTATTTCATATTCCAAAAAAGTATTAAATGAAGCGATAAAAAAAGGAGGATCAAGTATCCGTGACTTCAGAGACACATCTGGAAAAAATGGTAACTTTCAAAAAGAATTTAAAGTATATCAAAGAGAAAATCTGAACTGTCTCAGAAGCAAATGTGAGGGTAAAATAAAGAAAATATTTATATCGAATAGATCAACTTTTTTTTGTAATATCTGCCAAAAATAGCCAATTATTCTATTGACCAGTATAAATTCTCGAGCTATACCACAGCGCTTATGGCAAATACAAAATCAGCAATTAAAAGAATAAGAAAAATTGCAACTCAAACACTAGTTAATAAGGCTCGTAGAAGTAAATATAGAAATGCTATAAAAAAAATGAACCTACTTATCCTTAATAAGAAAAAAGCTGAAGCTTTGAAATTCTTACCTAAGTTGAACTCTGAACTAATGAAAGTTGCAAAGACTGGAATTATTAAAAAAGCTAACGCTTCGAGAAACGTTTCAAGAATTACAAAGAAAATTTCTGCATTAAAATAACTACCCCTAGTTGTTGGTAACTTTTAATTAAATCCATACGCATAATATAAGAATAAAAAAGAACTACCTATATTTATATCTAGTTTTGGTTAAAAAATACAAAATTAAATTTGTAAATCACACACTCATAGATTTTAAATTTGTAAAACTTTATTTAAAAAAAATAATATCGTGACAGTAAACTTTCTAAATAAATTATAAAACAGACCATTTTTAAAAAATGTTCGCGTTAAAAATGATTCACCTACAGATTTTATTTATTTTTAAATATAGAAACTTTTTTATTGTATAATTTTTATTTTGCTTCTAACTGACTTTATTCCTACAAATTTATGTCTAGCAATAATATAATACAGAATTTAAAAAGCACTTCTTCTGATGCTCTTGACTGGGCTGTTGTCCAAAAAGCTATGAGGAGTAAACTAGGTGGAGACATATATGAAAGTTGGCTTAGAAAGATAGATTTTGTTGAAGAGATGAGTAATTATGTTTTACTCTCGGTTTCAACTAGATTTATAAGAGATTGGATTACATCAAGATATCTAGACCAAATATTACAAATAATTAAGATATATAAAAAAGATTTAACAAGAATAGAATTTAAAATTGTAGAAAGAGATTATGAAAATGGGAATGAGAACAAGCTCAAATTAAATGAAGATAGTAAAAATGTATCATTCATTAAAGATACCTACTTACAATATAACAGAATTGACCCTAATAAGAGATTTGATAACTTTATAACTGGTACAAGTAATAAACTGGCTTATGAGGCATCGTTAAAAGTTTCAGAAAATATTTCTCACTACAATCCACTCTACATTTATGGTGGTGTTGGAATGGGTAAAACTCACTTATTAAATTCAATTGGTCTTTCTTTAAAAGAAAAAAATAAAGTAATGTTTATTTCTGCTGAAAGATTTATGTATCAATTTGTTAAATCAATTAAATCTAATGATATGGTAAAATTTAAGGAGTATTTTAGAAATACGGACATCTTGTTGATTGATGATATTCAATTTATGAATGGAAAAGAAGCAATGCAAGAAGAATTTTTTCATACTTTTAATGCCTTGCTTGATAAAGGATCGCAAGTAATAATTTCTGCAGATAGGGCTCCAAATAAATTATCTAGAATTCAGGACAGAATTAAATCAAGATTCGCAGGTGGTTTGGTTGTTGATGTGCAAAAACCTGATTATGAATTAAGAAGTAAAATTGTTAAACAAAAAACTGAAGAACTTAATGTCTTTTATTCCAACCAAATCAATATTTCTGAAGAGATACAAAATTTTATTAGTACTAAAATTACCACAAGTATTAGAGAATTAGTTGGTGCGATAAATAGAGTCGTGTCTTTCTCAAGAATATACAACAAAGTTCCAAATTTATCTGAGGTTAAAGTAGTTTTAAAAGACCTATTAAATATCGGTGAAAATAAAGTGACAATTGATTTAATACAATCAATAGTTTGCAAGTTCTTTAAAATAAGTAAAAATGAAATGCTTTCTTCAAGAAGGTCAAGATATCTTGTAAGACCAAGACAAACTGCAATTTATTTAACTAAGATTTTAACTTCTAAATCATTACCAGAAATTGGTAGGGAGTTTTCCAATAGAGATCATACAACAATTATACATTCTGTTAAAACAATTGAAAAATTAAAGGAAAAAGACTCAGAAATGACTGACAATATTAATAACTTAAAAAATCAAATATTGTATAATAAAGAAAATGAAATTTAACGTTAATCAACAAGACCTAAAACAAGCCTTGAATTACTGTCAGGGTGTAATTGAAAAAAGAAGCACGTTAGCAATTTTGTCAAATGTTCTATTAGATGCTAGTAATTCAAATTTAACAATTACTGCTACCGATCTAGATTTAATATTTATCCATCAAATTAGCAACGTGGAAGTTATTGAGGAAGGAAATACAACAACCACCTCTTCAACTATTTATGATATTATAAGAAAATTTTCTCCAGGAAAAAAAATTAACCTGTCTTTAACTGAAGGAAATAAACTTCAAGTAGAGTCAGAAAAATCTATTTTTAATCTAAATTGCATTAGTGCGTCTGAATTTCCTCTAACAGATGAAAACTTTAATCAAAATGAGTTTTCTATTAAATCTAAACAATTACTGAAATTATTAAATAAATGTAAATTTTCTGTTTCAAATGATGAAACAAGACATTATTTAAGTGGAATTTTTTTTCATCAAACCCAAATAGAAGACCAAAATTTTTTGACTGCAGCGGCCACAGACAGTCACAGAATGTCCATATCTAAAATAAGATTAGACCAGAAAGTGGATTTTGATCCTATTATATTACCTAAAAAAACAATATTTCAATTATGCTCTTTATTAGAAGGCTATGATGGTAATGTGAAAATTTCAAATATTAAATCAAAAATAAAATTTGAATTAAATAATAGTACTCTAATTTCTAAATTAATTGATGGAAAATTTCCTAACTATATTCAAGTAATACCTAAAAATAATCAAAAGAAACTAGAACTAGACCTAAAATTATTTTTAGATTCTGTAGATAGAGTTGCTTCAGTTTCACTTGATAAAAAAGATGGTGTAAAATTTAATTTATCACAAGATGTTTTAAATTTGTCTGTCAACAATACTAATAGTGGTGACGGTAAAGAAAGTTTGAGTGTTAAATTTGATCATGATTTAGAAATTAGTTTCAATTCAAGATATTTAATTGATGTTGCTGCTCAGCTAGATGGAGAAAAAATAGAGATTTTTTTTAATGATACAGGCTCTCCAGCCCTAATTAAAGATCCAGGTGACTTTGATAGTATTTTTGTTGTAATGCCTATGAAGGGTTAATAAAGGGCATCTAGCTCAGTATAAATAGCATCTTGTAAATTTTTTAAAAAAAGTTTTTTATCTTGGCCAGGTTCAATTGCTTGCAAAATTGAAACTATTAAAGTTGTATTAATTTTTTTAGGTCCATGTTTTGGCCAAGTAAAGCCAGAGTTAATTGCTACTGGCTGGCATGATATATTTAATTCTTCATAAATTCTACTTGCCCCTTTTTTAAAAGGTGTTCGATCTTCTGGTAGCAACCTTGTTCCTTGTGGAAAAATTATTAAAGGCCTATCTGATGTATTAACTAACCTTGTAATATTTTCAAAAAACCCAAAATTATCTTTTGAAATTTTATTTCTTTTGATTGAAATAGAGCCAATTTTTTTTAAGTACCAACCAAATATCGGGATGATTAGTAGTTCTTTTTTAAGAATAAAAATGGGAGAATGAAAAATTGTTTGTAGAAAAAATGTTTCGAACATCGATTGGTGTGACGCAGCGATGAAGAATTTTTTATTATTAATTATATTCTCTCTACCTTTGACAATTAATTTTGTAGATAAAAAAAATTTTAAACAAAAGGAAGTCCAATAACCCATAATTTTTCCTCCAATTAATGTTATTTTTTGAGGTAAAAAAAATGTAGGTATGAATATTATAGAAATAAGAATAATTCCCACAAAGAAAAAAATATTAAATAAAAAATTTCTTACCATTTTAGTCAAAAACTAGATTAGGTCTTTTAATTTTTGTCTTTTTTTAATAACGTTAATTTTTGAACCTTTAATTAATAGCTCAATTGGTTTTGGTCTCATGTTATAATTTGAACTTAGTGACATACCGTACGCTCCAACATCACACATTACAATAAGATCTTTTTCTTTTAATTTTTGGAATTTTTTTAAAGTTGTAAATTTATCTGTGCTTTCACAAATAGGTCCAACAAAATCATAGACCTTTTTTGAAATTTGATTTGTTTTTAATACTGGCATAGTTCTGTGTGTAGTACCATATAGTGCAGGTCTCATTAAATCATTCATAGCAGCATCCAATATAACAAAATCTTTTTTTTTATTTTCTTTTATGTAAATAACTTTTGAAACCAGAGAGCCAATATTCCCAACTATGGATCTACCTGGTTCAAATATAATTTTAGACTTATTATTTTTTAAAAATTTTTTTATAGCAAGACTATATTTTTTATAATTAAGTTTTTTATTTTTATCTTCATAGGAAATTCCCATTCCTCCGCCAAGATCTACATATGCAAATATATGATTACTTTTTTTAATAATATTACTTACTACTTTAAGCATTTTTTCATAAGGTTTATAATCTAAAATTTGACTACCTATGTGAACACTTAAGCATTTAAGGTTAATGTATTTTGAATTTTTAGAATAGTTAACTAGCTCAATAAATGTTTTTTCATCTACTCCAAATTTATTTTCTTTTTTACCAGTTGAAATTTGTTTTAAGGTCTTAGCATCTGTATTGGGGTTTAATCTTATACCAATACTTACAGTTCTTTTCTTAGATCGAGCAATTTTTTCAATTTCAATAATTTCACTTTTCGATTCAGCATTTATTAGTAGTATTTTTTTATGAATTGCATAACTAATTTCTGTTGATGTTTTACCAACTCCTGAAAAAACAATTTTTTTTGCCTCTACGCCAGCTTTGAGTGCCAACATTAGCTCTCCCATTGAAACTACATCTGCACCTAATCCTAGTTTTCTGATTTCTCTGATTAGGTTGACATTTGTATTCGACTTAACAGCGAAACATATGAGTGGAGAAAAAAAATTAAAACTTTTTTTAAAATTAGCAATATTTTCTTTTAATTTTCTATATGAGTAACAATAAGTGGGAGTACCAAATTTTTTAGCAATAGCTTGAACTTTAACTTTTTCAATTATAAGACTTTTATTAATATACCTCATTAAATCTTAAATATAAGTACATCACTTATGTTCGCTTTATATTCTGGGTCTTCTTTTTTTCCACATGATAATAGTAGGGCAAAAAATACAGAGAGCAAAATTAATTTTTTTATCATTTTATGTCTTTTTATATTTTATTATCATTTTTTTGATATTATCAAAAGATGTTCCACCATAGGATTTTTTCGAATTTACTGAATTTTTAACATTAAATATCTTTAATACATCAATTGTAAGTCTAGGTTCAATTTTTTTAAGGTCATCAATACTGAGTTCATTTAATTTTTTTTTTTTTCTTTCTGCAAAATTTACAACAGCAGCAGTGATTTGGTAAGCTTTTCTAAATGGCATTGAATAATTTTTAACAAGATAATCTGCTAAATCTGTAGCTGTAATATAGCCAGTGTTTGCAAGGTCTAGCATCTTCTGTTTATTAGGCTTCATGTTTTTTAAAATCTCATTAAGAATTGCTATGCAGTTATTAAGAATATCATTAGAGCTAAATAGTATCTCTTTGTCATCCTGGAGATCCTTAAAATATGAAATTGGGAGACTTTTAAGTATTGTAAGCATCGAGAATAGATTCCCATAAGTTGAACCAGTTTTACCTCTTAAATATTCTAATAAATCTGGGTTTTTCTTTTGAGGCATAATTGAAGAGCCAGTGACTACTTTGTCTGAAAGGGTAATTAAATTAAATCCATCCGAATTCCAAATTATAAGTTCTTCAGCAATTCTTGATATGTGCATTGAGCAAACAGAAGCACTATATAAAAAATCTAAAACAAAATCTCTATCTGCAACAGTATCAATAGAATTATTAGTTGGTTTTTTAAAACCTAATTTTCGTGATGTAAAATTTCTATCTATATTAAAAGAAGTTCCTGTTAATGCAGCAACACCAAGAGGACACTCAGATAAATTTTCCAGGTTATAAGAAAATCTTTTTTTATCTCTATTAAACATTTCCACGTAAGACATTAAATAATGTGCGAACGAAACGGGTTGAGCATTTTTTAAATGAGTAAATCCTGGCATTATTGTTTCAATATTATTTTCAGAAATTTTAAGAATTGTTTTAATAATATTATCTAAATTTTTATTGATTTCTCTAGTTGCAGAAGTGGTCCACATTTTAAAATCTGTGATTACCTGATCATTTCTGGATCTTGCAGTATGAACATATCCTGCTTCTTCACCTATTATTTGAAACAACCTCATCTCAATATTCATATGAATATCTTCATACTTCCTATTGTATTCAAATTTATTCCTTAAAATTTCTTTTTCAATTTTATTTAGTCCATAAATTATTTTATTTTTAACCTTGAAGGAAATAATTTTTTGCCTAAATAACATTTCAACATGAGCAATTGATCCCAAGATATCTTCTTTAAAAAGTTTTTTATCAATATCTATTGAGTTGCCAACTTTTTGGAACAATTTAGAGGCATCTTTTTTTATTCTAGATCCCCATATTGCCGTATTGTTTTTATTTTTTACCATGGTAATTAATTATACATATTTACTATGAAATTATTAATAATATTTATTTATATAATAACAACTAGCTTTGGTCACACTGATGAAAAACTAGATATTAAAAATTTGATATTAACAAAAAATCTAAAAACTTATGAAAATGTAATCTTTAAAGACGTAAATCAAAAAGATGTTAATTTAGATGATTACAAAGGCAAATTGCTAATTCTCAATTTTTGGGCCACTTGGTGTGCTCCGTGTAAGGAAGAAATGCCATCACTAGATAATTTACAAGCAAATAGTAATTTATATAATTTGAAAATCTTCCCAATAAATATTGGACAGGAAAATCTAACAAAATCAGAGTCTTTTTTTAAAGATTTGAATATTAAAAACCTAGATATTTATTTTGATTCAAAAATTACTTTGGCAAAAAAATTTTCTTTAAGAGGAGTTCCTACAACTATTTTTTTTAATAAAGAAGGGAAGGAATTTGCTAGAATTATAGGTTCTATCGACTTTAATAATAAAGAATTTACCAATTGGCTGAAGTCTTATAATTAATTTTTGAAAAAATAAGCAAAGCACACCAAAAAAATTATAGCTATGAATTGAAAAAGCACCCTAAATTGCATCAATTTATTTGAATATTTTTTACTAGTCGCTCCTCCTTTAAAGAGAGTTCCAATACCAAGAATTAAGACGACCGCAACAACTACTAAAAGCATTATGGCCAAAATTTTTACTAATGTTCCAGTAATCATATTTTTATAGTAGAGTAATTTTATAAATAAAAAAACATAATTAATTATCCATGACATTTTGCCTTGTAACTACAATTATTAAACCAGAGAAAGATATCCCAATTAATCAAGTGGTTATTTTACTGCATGGGTATGGTGGTGATGGAAAAGATATAAGTATGCTAACTTTAAACTGGAAAAGATTTTTACCCAATACTGTTTTTTTATGCCCGAATGGACATGAAAAATGTTCAATCAATCCAAATGGTTACCAATGGTTTGATTTAGTCAAAGATGACCCATATTATATCTTAGAACAATCAAAAAAAGCAGAATTAAAACTTCAGGAATTTATTCAAGAAGTAAAAAATGAATATAATTTAGAAAATTCTCAAATTTGTTTATCTGGTTTTAGTCAGGGATGCATGATGTCTATAAATTTAGGATTAACAAGTAATGAGAATTTTAATTGTATAGTTGGTTTTTCTGGAAAAATAATAAACCAAAAGGACCTTGTTAATAGAAAAACTTCTTCAACTAAGATGCTTTTAATACATGGGGATCAAGATGTAGTTGTTTCACCAACATTCCTGTTAGAAGCAAAAGATTTTTTGATAAGAAATAATGTTGAGGTTGAAACAAAAATGATAAATAATTGTGAACACCATATTCCGATTGAAGCTTCAAGTGCTGCTTTAAAATACATTAAAAGTAATTTTGATATATAATTAAAATTCTATTTATTGATAAAGTAATTTTTTTCAGTTAGAATTTAATATAATGTTTTTTGGTGAACAAAATCTTTCTTTAGAAAAATGTCCAGCACTAGTTTTGAATGCTGATTATAGACCTCTAAGCTATTATCCATTATCTTTATGGAACTGGCAAGATTCAGTAAAATCAGTTTTTTTAGATAGAGTAAGTATAGTAAGTAATTATGATAGAGTGATTAGAAGTCCCTCATTTAATATGAAGTTACCGAGCGTTATTGCATTAAAAAGTTTTATTAAGCCACAAGCCAATCCTAGCTTCACAAGATTTAACGTATTCTTAAGAGATAGGTTTTCTTGCCAATACTGTGGAAGTGGTGAAGAATTGACATTTGATCATTTACTTCCAAGATCTAAAGGAGGACAAACAAATTGGGGTAACGTTGTCACCGCTTGCTCTACCTGCAACGTTAAAAAAGGTGGTAGATTGCTAAAAAACTTAGAAATGACAATAAACCAAGAGCCCTATCAACCTTCAACTGAGGACTTGCATAAAAATGGTAAACACTTTCCTCCAAACTTTCTTCATAAAAGTTGGATGGACTATTTATATTGGGATGTTGAGTTAGAAGCCTAGTTATATTTTCTCAGATATACTAATTGCAATTTTTGAACCAGTTTTAATTATTTTATCTAAAATTGAGTATATACCTTTTTTTGTTGCACCTTCCTTATAAGCTATATCTTTATGGTGTAACTCATCCTCTCTAAATTTAATAATTTTTTCTTTTAATTTTTTTTCATCATTCTCTAATTGTTTGATTTGATCTGAATAATGTTCATCAATAACTTCTTCAACTGAAGCTGTACAAAGCATAGCTGCTTTTTTTCCTAATATCGTCGACCCAAAACCCAAACCTACACCCAGTATATCCCATAATGGTAAAAATTTAGTAGGTACAATATTTCTCTTTTTTATTTCATTTTCAAAATAATCGCAGTGCTCTTTTTCATGAACTTTCATTTCTTCAATTTTTTTTTTTAAATTATCATCTTTTATGAAAGTATTTAAGGCTAATAGTTGTCCTTCATAAATTTTTATAGCTCCACGTTCTCCCGCATGATCTACTCTAATAAATTGTTCTATTTTTTTTTTATTTGTTTTTTTCATAAGCTAAAAAAAGTTTCCCAGTTATAACACTCAATATTAAAGAGGTAAAAATATTAAAAGTCGCAAGGGATAATCCAAAAATTTTAAAAGTTACATTTTTGCAACTCACAGGCATTTCCTTTAGTTGATTTAAAAGAGCTTCTTTTGAAAGATTATTACTTTCACTATTTAGGTCACAAACTAAAGATTCCTTAATGAATCCTTGTTCAATGCCAAAATGATAAAAGGATATTAAAGTTGCAGTAAAAAATATTAAACTCAAAAAGCATAAAGTGATTTTCTCAAATTTCTTAAAAAATAGACATATTGAAATAATTATTATTGAAGTAATATAGGGTATTCTTTCGATCAAACATAAATTGCATGGTTGATGCTTTAATAAATACTGAATAAAGTATGCTGCTACTAAAGCAAAAATCCCAAATAACATTATTAAGCTGAGAATTATTTTATGTCTAGTTATAGGCATATTATTTAATCACAAAATACACCACACAAAATATGAGTACAATTAAAATACCTAAAATTGCAAACCATTTTGCAGTATCTGTTTGCATAAACTTATCAAATGTGTCACCAAATTTGAAAGAGAGATAAGAAACAATAAAAAATCTTAAGCCTCTAGAAATTAGACATATAAAAAAAAATATAAATAAATTAAAACCAATCATTCCACTAGTTATTGTAAAAACTTTGAATGGCAAAGGTGTAAAACCTGCAAGAAATAAAGTGACTAACCAAATATAAAGCCCGGTGCCCCTTGTTAGACTATCCTTAAGTTTAAGAACCTTATTTTCATACCCATAAAACTCTACTACATTCATACCAATGTCTAGAAAATATGAACCAATAAAGTAGCCCAATACACCACCGAGTGTAGAGAAAAGTGTAGCAATCAAAAAAATTTTTAAATAATCATTTTTTTTAGCCATAACCATTGGCACAATCATAACATCGGGTGGAATAGGAAAAAAAGAACTTTCTGCAAAGGATATAATTGCTAAAAACATTTTGGAACTTTTGTGTGCAGCAAGTTTTAAAGAATTTTGATATAATTTATTAAGCATTTTTTCGTTTTAATACAAATTAAGTTCTTATACTATTTAATTTTATAGTTATAATAATGAAAAATAGGGCGAATGGCGGAACTGGTAGACGCGCACGACTCAAAATCGTGTTTTGTAAGAAGTGAGAGTTCGATTCTCTCTTCGCCCACCAAAAAATTTATGAAAATAGATAAAATAAATAATTTATTGGAGTTATTTTACAATCAATATCAAACACAAAATAAGCAAAGTATTTTTTTACAAAATTTAAAAGGGTCCTTAAAAAAATACACGTGGGAAGATGTATATTTAAATATTAATAAATTATCACAAGAGATATCAAAGTATATCAAAAAAGGTGATAGATGCTTACTAGTATCAGAAAATAGACCTGAATGGATGATATCAGATCTTTCAATTATGCTTTCAAAAGGAATAACAGTGCCTGCATACACAACGTATACTGAAAGAGATTATGAATATATTATTAACGATTGCACTCCAGCAATTATTATTGTCTCAAATACAACTCAGTATGAAAAGATAAAAAATATTATTCCAAAAAAAAATTTTATTAAAAAAGTTATTCACTTTGAAAATACAGAAGACATTAAAGAAGAATTTAATTTAAATATAGAAGATATATTTAAAAAAAATAATTACAAAAATCAAGATTTTTTAGATTTAAAGATTCAAAGAAAAGATGTTGCTTGTATAATTTATACATCTGGTACTCAAGGTAATCCAAAAGGTGTTATTTTAAGTCATGGTGGAATACTTAATAATTGTGAAGGAGCGTATGAATTATTAAAAAGTTTTATTTCAAAAAGACCAAAATTTTTAACATGGTTACCATTATCACACTCGTATGAGCACACAGTTCAGTTTGTACAAATAGTTCTTGGTGCAAGAGTATTTTATGCTGAGAGTATAGATAAGTTGATTAAAAATATGGGTGATTGTTCCCCAGAAATAATGACAGCTGTTCCAAGGTTTTATCAAAATTTATATCAAAAAATTAATGTATCATTTGAAAAAGCTAAAGGCATAAAAAAAATCTTAATTAATCAAACAATTTATTTGGGTAAAAAAAAATTAAATAAACAAAGATTTTCATTAATTGAAAATTGGACTAATTACATATGTGAGAAGTTGGTGCGGAAAAAGATTAAGAGTCAATTTGGGTCAAATCTAAAGGCATTTATTTCTGGTGGTGGTGCACTAGATAAAGAAGTGGGTTCATTTTTGAATGCTATTGGATTACCAACATTACAGGGATATGGTTTAACAGAAACTTCTCCAGTCGTAAGCTGTAACTCAATAGATGATATTAGAGTAGAAACAGTTGGAAAGCCTTTTAAAAATAATTTTGTTAAGATTGCAGACGATGGAGAAATATTAGTTAAGGGTGAAAACGTCATGTTAGGTTATTGGAAAAATGAAGAAGAAACAAATAGAGTTTTAAAAGATGGTTGGTTATCCACAGGTGATATTGGAGAATTTGATAAAGAGTTTCTTAAAATAACAGATAGAAAAAAAGATATTATTATAACGCCAGGAGGAGATAATATTTCACCAATTAAAATTGAAAATGACTTAAACAAATCTAAATTTATTGAACAAAGTTTGGTTTATGGAGATAATAAACCTTACTTGATTGCTTTATTGGTATTAAGCCTTGAATATAAAAATATAAAAAAAGAAAAAATTGAAGAAGAAGTAGAAAAAATAAATAAAAACTTATCAAAAATAGAAAAAATAAAAAAATTTATTATAATTAAAAAACAATTTACAATTGAAAATAGTATGATGACACCAACATTAAAATTAAAAAGATATAAAATTATAAATACCTATAAAAATGAACTTGAAAAACTTTTTTAACTTAACATTTCAAATAGATTATTAGGCGCATAGAATATAACATTTTAGTTATTAAAAATTAGTTTAAAAAATTATTTACTTATAAAAAAATCTAAAATCATTTGTTAATTAAAGATTTGACATCACTTGTATAAAAAAATAAAAATAAGTTAACAACGAATCAATTTGATTCGTTTAACTTAAACAGGGAGCTAAAGATGGCTACAAAGAAAAAAGCTAAAAAAGCTAAAAAGAAAACTAAGAAAAAAGCTAAAAAAGCTAAAAAGGCGAAGAAAAGAAAAAGATAGTATCTTAATCTTTTCAAAAAACGCTTCTCATTACATTATGTGTGAGAGGCGTTTTTTTTTACCTAATTTTTAACTTTCAGTATCAGTATCAGTATCAGTAGTGGTAGTGGGCTCAGTTATAGACTTAGGTTCGTTTAGCTCTACTTTTTTGTCAGTTGTGGCAACTGCTTTTACTTGTCCCTCTAGATTTCTTTTTAATGCTTTATCTAATTTTTTTTGGGTATCCTCTAATGAAACACCCATGACAATTTGAAATTCAGATAAAATTCTTTCATATGCTTTTTCAAAAAGTTGTCTTTCACTATAAGATTGATCAACCATCAGATCATCACCTTTATTTAGGTCTCTAACAACTTCAGCAAGTTCATAAATTTTACCAGAGGATATCTTTGCCTCATATTCTTGAGCTCTTCTACTCCACATTGATCTCTTAATTTTTGGTTTGCTTTTTAGAATACTTATACATTTACTTACCTGGTTAATCGTTGCAAGTGGTCTAAGGTGAGATTGTTTATTAACTGGCACCATCCCGTTCGCTTTATCTTTTTCAAATTTAAGAACATATGTTTCAACTTCTATTCCACCAATATTAATTTTCTTAAATTCAGTAATTTGACCAACACCATGTTTTGGATAAACAACATAATCTTTAACTTTATATTCTCTTTTTTCTGTTTCCTGTTTTTTTACTTTTTTAATTTCAGGTTTAACTTCATTACTTTTTGATATTCTCAAATTATTTGTAGTTTCTATTTTTTTTGGAACAGAATTTTTAGAAGGTGTTTTTAATTTTTTTTTTATATTTGATTTAATTACTTTAG
>Ga0209709_10003082_pt1 | contig 14049 bp, 6 predicted proteins | sample ArcticOcean_MG_C_2_FD_187435 | JGI IMG/M metagenome (GOLD analysis project Ga0209709, IMG submission 187435) | Marine microbial communities from western Arctic Ocean - ArcticOcean_MG_CB4_136 (SPAdes) (version 2) | ecosystem: Environmental > Aquatic > Marine > Oceanic | place: Arctic Ocean... | reverse complement strand
GTTTCAGGTTTAAGGGTGAATTTAAATTCTTTGTCGCGGTTTGTTCTAACGAGCTTTCTAATAGTATTGGTTATGTTAGGTTCGGAAGTTTGCAAAAGTTTATTAATATTGTTTGAGTAAGACATATGAGCAATTTGCTCAATATTATCGGAGGTGATTATTCTTATTTGAATGTTCATTGTAGTCAATTCGTGTATAAGTAATTTGAAGGAATATGGTACTCTTACAATGGAAAAAGATTTACCGTTTTTAGAAGTCATATCAACATTATAATTTCCTTCTTTATTTTGTGTAAAATTAATAGGTCCATCAACTGCTGGACTTAAATATATATTTTGTTCTTTATTATAAATTGCTAATAATCCGGATTTATTACATATTGTGACATAATATTCATCACCTCTAACCATTAAAGAATCGTTAAGAAATTTGGACATTCCATGGGCCAAAACTCCATCTCGTTCCATTTCTCCTATTCTTAATCCACCATCGTTGGCACGTCCGCCTACGGTTTGTCTTGTAAGTTTCGAACGAGGACCTTTAGCTCTATAATTAATTTTATCTTTAACCATGTGTTTTAGTCGCATATAGTAGGTCGGTCCCATAAATATTTCGCTTGTTATCTGTGCACCAGTCATACCATTATATAAAAGTTCAGTTCCACTAGAATGATAACCATAATTAGATAATATATTTCCATACATCTCGCTTTTATTACCTTCATTGCTGAAAGCCGTGCATGAACCAAATCCTCCTATTTCTAGATGAGCTTTCCCCATGATCGTTTCTACAAGTTGTCCAATGGTCATTCTAGACGGTAATGCGTGAGGATTAATTATCATATCGGGCCGTAGTCCGTCTGCGGTAAAAGGCATATCAGATTCTGGTATAATTAATCCGATTGTTCCTTTTTGACCGCAACGACTGCAAAATTTATCACCTATTGCTGGTATTCTTTCTTCACGTATTCTTACTTTTGCGATTCTGAAACCTTCTTCACTTTCGGTCATGAATGTTTTATCAACATATCCAAGTTGCCCTTTTTTAGGTGAAATAGAAGAATCCACTGCTTTATTTGGATCTGTTATATCAGACAATGTCTTTCCAATTAGAATAATTTTGTCGTCAAGTTTAGTGTTTTCTTTAATAAGCCCATATTCATCAAGATGACTATAATCGTAACCAGGTTTAAGATTAAGTACATTTAATTTATTTTCAATATTAGCAAATTTAACGTCAATATTTGAACCGGCTACTTTAGTGCTTTCCTCGCGTGCCTCATAAGAATTGAAATAAGTAGTATTAAAAATTCCTCTTTGTAATGATGCTTGATTAAAGAGGACGGCATCTTCGGTATTATATCCAGTATAACACATAATAGCTACTATAGCATTGACACCATTAGGATGTTGTTCGTTATTTATGTGTTTAAGATACTTGCTCTTAATTAAAGGAATTTGTCCATAATTTAATACAACCCCCATTTTATCAATTCGGTTTTGATAATTAGAATGATATACGGAAACGGCTTGCTTGCTTTGACCACATGAGAAAAGGTCCCGAGGAAGTTGGTTATTTTCAGGAAATATAACCTGGTTCCCCATAACTCCAAATATTAACGATGGATGTATTTCAATATGAGTATGTCGTTTTTCCATTTTTGAAGCATTTGTGGTTATAAATGCTGTTTCAGACTCTGCACTATCTATATATTCAACAATAGCTTTATTTTTATTAAGAATGCTTGCATCCTCGGTATTGGGTGAACTAGTTTTATAGAGTTCTTGAAGAGTGTATACATTATTATTTTGTGTAGAATATTCTAGGTGTTTTGTATTTAAGCCAGAAACGATATTTTCCCAAGTGATGGTTTCATTTTTAATTTTTTCAATAAAGGAAGGATTATCGTAAGATGGTTTGTCGTTTTCAATGTAGAAAATAGGTCTAGCAAGTCTACCTGAGTCTGTATAAATATAAACAATTTTTTCTTTAATATCCCATGATATACTAGTGTATATTGGAATTACAGCTAATTTTTTATAGAATCTTAAAATGTTTACTATTTTAAAAGGATCATCAGTTAACCCACACCAATCACCATTAATCATAATTTTAGTAAGATTATATATTTGATTAGGTGCACATTCCTGTAGGAAGGACATTTTTAATTTTCTTAATATTGGTATAAGTTTATACTTTGAATATCCATCGGTGATAAGTGCGGATATAGATAAATGTTTATGTAACCCTACATTACCGCCATCAGGGGTGTCGACGGGATCTATAATACCCCATTGAGAACCGTGTAGTAATCTAGGTCCTATAACCTTTGCACTTGAATCTAATGGTAAACTAATTTTTCTAAGTTGAGATATGAAGGAATTAAATGAAAGACGGTTAAGATCTTGTACGAGACCAATTTTTTTTGTATGTTCGGTGGCACCCCAATTTCCTTTAAACGCTTTTTTAAATCCATTTTCAAGTATTCTTTCTTTAAAATACTCTTGATAATTATTTAATATAAGATTTTGAAAATTGTTTTCATAAACACCTTCATGGTAATAGTATTCTTTATCTATTTTTAAATATATATGTTTTTGCTGTAAAGTATAATATTCTTTAAATAGATCAGATATAAGTTTGCCTGTAAGTTCAACTCGTTTGTATTTAAAGTTATCTCTATCTGTAGGTTTTTCTGTTCCTGTGAATACTTTTATTAATTTATATGTCATGTATCCAACAAAATATGCTTTATCTATAAAATTGTCTACTCCTATATGAGGCAAGAAGTAATCAGATAATATTTCTAATACGTGTGGAACGGTTTTACCTTTTGTGAAAGTAGCAATATATCTAATGGCTAATTCTCTTGAAAAGATTTTGGATGCATCATGTATGGAAGGTACAAACAGTTCTATTAAATCAGAGTTGGCATTGATATCAAGTATACAAAATTCAATAATTTTTTTGTCAGATATTACACCTAATGCTCTCATTAATATGAATAACGGAATTGGTTTTCTAACGTTTGGAATAACGACAACAAACTGATTGTTTGTGAGTGTTGTTGAAGGTGCAACTATTCTGACGGCACTTGTTCTAACGGGTTTTGACGAGTCTTCTGAAACAGAACGAATTTCCGCAGTATGACTATATATATCGCTATACTTATCCCTAATATAAAGCATATTATCTGCAAATTTTTCTTGACATATTATGGATTTTTCTTTTCCATCGATAATAAAATATCCACCGTGGTCGTTTTTGCATTCACCCATGTTAAATTTAACATCACGAGATAATGTTTTTAAGACACAAAGGTCGGAATTTAACATAATTGGGAATCTTCCGAGAAATATGTTATTTAAACTGACGTTTTGTGTTTCAAAAGTTTCGTCATCATTCATTATTTCGAATTCCACATCTACATCAATGTGTATTGAGAATCCGTATGACATATTTCTTAATCGTGCTTCATTTGGATACATATAATGTGAATTATTCTCGTCATATACTATTGGTTTTCCATAATATATTTTATTGCCCTCTTTACCTGCTAAATAAATATTACATTTGTATTTATGTTCGTTTGATTTGGTTTTAGTTGTTATTGGTTGTTTCATAATTTTGATTGGATTTTTTTGTTTAAAGACATTGAAGATTTCTTTATTAAAAAACTCGTTGTATGATGTGAGATGATGATTAATTAAGTGATCAGGATTATCTTTAAAATATGTTTCAATGATTTTCCAGTTAATATCCATTATAAATATTTAATACAATAAAAATTTTATATCGTATTAAATATTATATCGTATTAAATAATATATCGTATTAAAACGTGTGTTTATACAATTCGAGTGCAAGAAGACCACCGGATACCTGTGCTAGTATGTAAGGCAACATGTCTTTTTGATCAGATTTTCCGGCAACGGTCATTGCTATTGTTACTGCCGGGTTAAAGTTACCACCAGATATTTTTCCTCCAATTAATATAGCGATTACGAGTGCGGCACCAATGGCGAGTGGTTGTCCAACCGCCAATATAATGTAAATGAAAAATAAAGTACCAACAAATTCTACTAAATATTTATTCATATTTGTATCAATCATATGATAAATATAAATATTTTAATTGTTAAATTTTTTTGGAGTAATTGTGCCTAAACTCCGCATTCTTCCTATATGGGATTTAACTGTATTAACATTGCCTCCATCACTGTAATTAGTTTTATTTTGAACATTTTCTTTAATAGCATTAATTTTTTTTAAATTAGTATAACTGCTTGAATTCTGGTATTTTCCAAACGACCCACCACCAGAATTCTTATTACTATAATTTTTATATATTGAAAACATGTTACCATGCAATGCGGTGTTAGTTGAAGTTAGATTATTTCCAGGCATATATATATTAGTATAATAAAAATTATAACGCGCTATCGTTGTAATTTCTGTTTCTTGTTTGTAGTTTTTTAAAACGTGTGTAATCAGATGAATCGTACACAAAATTTGCGGATTTTCCCGAAGCGGACGGGCGTGTACCACCTCTTATTTTTAAATCTGGGTCGCCAGCATTCATGACAAGACGGAACGGTGTTTGAGCAAAATTATTAGTCATTATAAATTTACCATTGTGTTTAGATGTTGTAGGGAATGATTTACTTACAATTTTTTTTTCCGTAGAAAAGCTAAATTCGTTGGTTGTATTAGAGATTTTAACACCAGATACTCCCGTAATATTTCCACCTAATTTAAATGACATATATATTATAACCTTATATATTATTTTTAAGAATATTTATTCTGTCTTTTAAATCGTTAATAATAGTATCATTGGATTTTATTTTTGTATTTAATTCTTTTAATGCACCTGTAAGGTATGGTTGAACCCCTGTATAATTTAAACTAAGAATATCTTTATCGTCATTTACAAGGTGTGTAAGTTCATGAATGGCGGATATATCTTGTGCGATATATCCAGTTTCTATTTTCGCATCATTTGGTAGGTTATTAACGTTTAGAGTTATATTTTCAATATAAGGTTTAATAGTTTTATAGTATTTATATGGTTTGATTTTATTGACGGTTTGAATGCAGTTACTTAAATCGTTTTCGTTGTGTTTTTCTCTGTCGTCAGAAAGATTGTAAATATTTCCCGCTTCTATTTTATAAGAATCTAGATAATTTGCATATATTGCTGTAGTGTTATAATTTGAATTATTATTGTAATAATCTTCGTATTCGTTAAAATTATTTGGTTTGTCATAGTATGTGAAGTCATAATCTCTAAATATTAGATCGGTGTCAGGAATAATGTTTATTGGAGTTTTAAAAACGACATCAGTATCAAAAAATAATGTAGAATTAGATATGTTGTATTTTAAGATATAATTATTACTATAATCCTTAATTAAGTCTTTATAATAATTAATGTAAATTTTTTTTTCAATATTTGTTAGTAGTGTGTTGATACTGATATCATTCAAATATAATCCCTTACATTTAGAATTATCGTTGATAGATGTATCTAATATAGGAACACAATTATTGGATATCTCATATCGCGGCATATTGGTTGAAAGGTCAGGAATTAAGTCTTCATAATTGATAAATTTATTAGCATCATTATCGTAACGTTTATAATGGTCATATACAAAGGTTTCTTTATCGTAAGGTATATTATTTCCTAAACTAATATCATAACCATCGCTAATATTGGTCGAAGGGTCGTAAATGGCATATAGATTGAAGGAATCCATTTTTAAATTAAATAAAATATTTTGATAGTGGTTATTAGAAATATCAGTATCTCCTCTTGTCTGATGACTTATTACGTTACTTCCCAAACGTTTGATATTATTGTAACTTGTAGGATAATTCCAATTATACGATATAAAATTATCTGGTATAATACCGCCACTGATTTCGTTACCTGATGAATCATAAGGAACAAGATAACTAGGGTCAAAGAAATATTCTAAGAAAGTACTTTTATCGTAAAACGTATAAATATTATTGGGTTGTCTATACCCAGATATATCATGTATTTGATAATCAAACGACGTTATTAGTGAAGGTTTATTATTAATATAAAGGGCAGTAAAAGGAACATATTTATTAAAATGTGTATTTCTTGGTTTTAATCCGTCTGTCCTAATATTTGTAGATGGCACATTGCTAATATCAGTTAAAGAACCGGATGTTTTATATGCTTTTACATTCATGGATACATTTTTTTCTTGACTATAATAATTACCGCTGGTTTCTGCAAGTAAAGCATTAATTTCAGATATACTCCAATTACCTGAAGGTAATTTTATTTTAAAAACATAATTGTTTAAACATATATCATTTACAGAAACATCATTTGCTAATTTATTTTCGTCAATGGAATAAATTATAGTGTTGTTACTATCGTTAATATTAAAATTTTTTTCATTGCGTTCATAAGAGAATGAGGTTACAAATGTGTGGTTAGATAGTTCAAGAATGAAATTTTTTTTATCCTTGCTAAATGTACCTGTAAAACAATTACTAGTATCTGGTGAACTAGGTTCATAAAAGTTATTATTTGATAGTTCTCTTACTGTAAACGATACGTCTAAATTGTTTAAATCCTGTATTTTAAGTTTATTAATGGACAAGTCGTTATTTGTAGGGGTATTAAATTCAAATTTTAAATAAGTGTAGTAACTATTTGTATCAATAAAGTTAATGTAGCTTTTGCTTATATCACTACTACTAATAGTGATAGTGGTATTAGATAAATCTAAATAATTTATAGTTGAGTTACTTGCATCTAATTTATTTATATTACTATCAGTAATATCGCATTTGTTATTAACAATAAGTGTATTTATACTTAGATCACTTACGGTAAATGATGAACCTAAAGAAAATGATATATCTGTCGTGACGAGTGTATTAATGATGCCTGATAAACAATTAATAGTAATATTACTTGGTTTTATAGAATTAAAATTTAGTTCGTCAGTTATAACAAAAGAAATGTCTATTTTAGATAAGTCTAATACTATGCCATCATTAGTTCTTTTTATTATGTCTCCGCTTGGTGTATTGAGTATAATTTCATTAATGTTATCTTTAATAAAAAATTCATAATTTTTAGGTCCATTATTTGATATATCAGCGCCGCTTCCGTCAGTGATGGGACGTTTTTCTATAAAATCTATTTGATTATAATTTATAAATTCAATGTTATTGTTATAATTGTTATCATTAATGTTTAGTTCCATTGGTGTTCTAGATATTTGAATCGTTGTTTTAGGTTTTTCATTAAAAGTAAAGTTAATTTGTTCGTTATAACTGATATCATAGTTAATTCCAAGATAATTTAATAATTTTGAATCGCTGCTAATATTTATATTAGAAGTATCAATGTCGTCACTAAACTGGAACTTAAAATTAGGATAAGTGGTGTCAATTTGAATGGGATATTTATTGATTCTGGTATCAAATACACCATTCAAATTGACACTTGATAGGTCGTTTAATAAAGTATTAAGTTTTTCAATAGATAAGTTGCTTGAATCGGTTATATAAGAATATTGTGTTTGTCCAAATGCAACATTTACTCCATCGAATATTTCGTCTACTGAAACAGCATCCAACGCAACATTACTGAAACTATTCGTAAATTTACTCATATACGTATCAGGGTTTAAATATAGTGATGATATATCATCACTATTACTTGTATAATACATTATGAATGATGGATCATTTATATTATTAAGGTTAATATTATCAATATTAAATATATCATCTGATGGATATGTCTCATAAGACATATATGTTGGAACGGTTTGAGGTGGGAAGAATTCAAAGACATAATCATATGAGAGGTTGTCTTCTATATTATTAATTGATTGTATATTAACAGGTTTACTATCACCTATTATACGGTATGGTAAGGTTTTAGAGAGGTCATAGTATATCTCTTGAAACACAGGTACTCTTCTCCATAAAACAAAAGACACATCACCAAGTACATAATTTTTAAACTGAATATTGTTTAAGACTATTTCTCTATCAAAAATAAATTGTAAATATTTAACAACATTTAAACTGAAATCAATATATTTAATGTTATTTATACTATTACAACAGCAATCTATTCCTAATGAGTTATCATGAATATAATTATTCTTAAATTGAATATATGACATACCTATTAAATTATCGCCTGCAGGTATTTTTGTAAATCCTGCATCAATATCTTGTTTTAATTTAATTCTATCGAAATAATAATTGTTTGATATATCATAAGGTGTAGTTTTTACTGAAAATAAATTTTCATAAGACATATATATATATCTATTTATTTTTTCTCAATAGTTTCTACTTGTTTTTTTATTATATTAATTTCATTACTAATGTTATTAACTAACACATCAAGTTCTTGTATAGATTTAGTTATATAAGGTTGTATTTCTGTATACTTCAATGCGAGAATTTTTCCATTTTTGACAACATGATTTAATTCTGGAATATCGTTAGATATATCTTGGGCAATATAACCCGAACATCGTTTAGATTTAATAATATCATTTTCAATTATGCTATTATTCTTAATGTAAGTTTTTGGTTTTATTTTACATATAGTTTCAAGTGCGTTAGTAATCGAGGTTTCATTATGCTTTAATCTATCGTCAGATAAAGAAGCTATAAAATTAACTTGGATAGTCCCAAAATACACCGAACCCCCATGCATGGACTTTAATTCCGGCACGTCTTGATAGATAAAAGGATCATAAAGGTCGGTGTCGGCGTGTAAGGGGAACAGGCCGTTTATTGATATTGTATCACATTTTAGCGTACCATAAATACTCGTAGTTTTAATTTGTTCGTCGCCTATTGTCATTGAACCATTATATGAAATAATATTATTTTCATTAATATCAATTAATTTACTATTATTATTTAATTTAAAACACGTGTTGTATACATTTAAATTATTGTATAAATTAATATTATTAGCTGACACTTTATAACTATTAAAAATATTACAACTTACTTCGTTAATATGAGAAACATTACATTTATAATTATATATATTTTTTTGATTAAATGAAATATCATTATTAACAAAAAAATCATTGGTTACATGGACCGATTGACAATTTACATTATTTATACTTACGTCATTAGTAGTCAATTCATGTGTATTAGACTCATAGTTTATTATATTGCTAACATATATAAGACTTGCGTCAAATTTATAAGATTCAGCATAGATACTTTTATTAAAAATATTCGTATTTTTATAATACAAAAAATCATCATAATTTATAAAATTCAAATTTCCAACATGAAACAAAGATTTCCCACTCATATTAATACTGCTATCATCAGCGATTAATTTAATAAACGAAACATCATATATTTCGGTTATGATCCCAGACATATAAATAATTAATATATTATTTATTTGTATATTAATTATTTATGATTGTAACATTTGTAATTCATATTTTAATTCATTTATAGTGTTGGTTTGCGTTAAAATTATGTTGTATAGTTCTTGAATAGATTTTACAATATATGGTTGTATAGCCGTATAATTTAAATAATATGTACCGTTAATTATATCAACAACATATGATATATCAGTAATTTTTTTTACTTCTTGTGCTATATATCCACTCTCAACAGTATTAGTATTTGTTTTTATATATATTTTTGGCTGAAGTAATTCAATTGTATTCATCGCATTACTTATGTCTTTTTCATCATATTTAAGTCTATCATCAGACGTTATATATACATCATTTACTCTAACAGTATTAATTTCTGCTGTATATGGTGTTATTATATCATAGAATGAATTAAAGTTATTTAAATTTTCAAATTGTGTTGTCTGGCGATTTATGTATAAATTATTTTTTATATCGAAATTAATATTGTTATAAATTCCTTCCGAAGATATTCCAAAAGATAAAACATTAGAACAATTATCGTAACAAATAATATTCTTTGAATTATATGATAAAATATATGCATAACTAGTGTCAACACTATTAACTATTGTAGAACTAAAATCGTAATTTAAAGAATTAATTATATTTAAATTATTTGAATAATATTCATTAATATTTGAATTATTAGAGCAAAATTCACCACGGCTTGCATCAACCATTGTATGATTAGACCTAATTGAAACAACATTTTGTGATGGTTCGAAAAAATCATAATTTAACACAGAACCAGTGATAGGCCTCAACGAATTAATTGTGATATTACTGCAATCTATTCTTGAGATATCCAAACTATTTGAGACTATTTTTTTAGCATTTATGTTTGTTGCATCAATAATTTTACATTTTAGCTTATTAAATTTCATATTTATTTTACTATTTTCCTCATAAATTATTGGTGAATTATCTATACTTAATATTGTCGATGATGATGATAATATATATGAGGCAGATAAGTCGTTAGAGTAATTTTCTATATCACCTCCACAATGATTTTTTATAGGAATTTTATCAATTAAATTATTTATAGATGTATAATATTTAAAATTATTTAATGATGTTCCGTAATAAATGTCTGTATCAGTTTCTGAATATGGTTTAAAAGTAAAATTAAAAGAGATGTCTTGATCTAACGGTAATTTAATTGCTGTTTCGTTGATGTTATTTGTAACAACGTATGATGGGTCTGATAGTGATGGATCGCTTGATTGAAACAACTTAAGGTATTTAAATAATGAACAAGATGAATCTAAATATAGATTGGTGCTAATATAATAATTATAACTAATATCGCGCGCGCCCCCTACAGGGTGGGTTATGGTTACGAAACTTAGATCATTATAGCTGATCTCTGAATTGTAATTAAAATCCTCAGGTGCGTATCCTTTGTATTTAAAATTAATAACACACTTAATATTGCCATTCTCTAATGAAATAATCTCAATAGCAGAAGGATCTGAGGGAAATATAGGTCTATTTTGTTGATTAACTACATTTGACAATAAATCATTAAGTTTATTTACAGATATATCGGTTAAAAGTGTATCATTACTTATTGAAATTTGTTTCCAAGGAGAATAAATCCAATTAAAATTTTTATTTACTTTTTCTCTTAATATGTTTGACTCAATTATATTATCGCTGTTAAATTTAAAAATGTTATCATTAGGTGAACGATCAAATGTAATTTTATAAGGAACAGATATATTATTTGAAAAATCAATTGTTAAAATATTATTTGTAAGGGACGAGGTGCTAATATCATGACTTGAATTTAAATCACTAGATGTGCCATCGACGACTATGGAATATGGTATAATACTGTTGTAATTATCAATTATCTTAAAATTATTTAAACTTACATCTCTTTTGAAATCAAATTTTAATTTATTTAAATAAATACCAGGTAGATACACCGAACTGACATCTTTTATATTTTTTCTATTTAATTGTATTCCGTTAACTTGTGTTGAATCTATATTAAAAGATATACTTGAAACATCAAACTCGTCAATAATCGGTGGTTCATCTCCTGTTCCAATAATATCGTAATTTTTTAATGTAATATAATCATCAGATAAATCATTAATACATATATCTGTATGTTTAACCATAATGTTTTTGTAATAGTATAAATCAAAGTTGATTGACATTATATATAATGTTTTAAAATATTATATATAGTTAATTAAATTTTATTTTAAGATACGGGGTCAGTATTTACCTTATCTGATATTGCTAGAAGACGTTTATATAGTTCTTGAATGGCTTTACATAAATAAATATCTATTTGTGTGTTATCAACATACATAGGTGCATTATTATTTCCTATAATTACATGAGACAAATCGCTACAGTCATTAGAGATATCTTGTACAGTAAAACCCGAGTCTGTATACAACTTAGAAATTTTATTTATGTTATTATCACTAAAATCTATTTGGTCATGTTCTTGTGTTGTATAATTTTTTTTAGTGTATATTTTTGGATTTAATTGATAGACTTTTTCAAGCGCGTCAGATATATCCTGCGGCGGCCGTTCCTTTGACATATAACGCTCATCCGCCAATACAAAATTACTGTTATATAGAACTAAATCTGAATCTATCTGAAAAGATGAAAGACCGTCACTAATGTCGGCATCATTTCTCCAATTATTACTTACATCTGGTGCGGTTTTATAAATTGCCGATGGAACTAAGCGTATATTCTGTTTATTTGAGATGCGATTTAAATTTGTATCATTATTAAATCTTAGTCCAATTTCCCAACCGGCATCGGAACCCGACGTGTCTGTATTAGTGTCACCAACTACACTTAATATATGCATGTTATACGAGACATCCGAGTTATAAGCAAGTTTAAAAACAGAATTAGATAAATCGTATTCTGAATTTGATAAATATTCATATTCATCGTAAAAATAATTGGAAATAGATAATCCACTTGAAATATCTAGATTTAAATTATTGATGTTCAAATTGTTATTAACATATAAGTTATTTATTGATATATATTGATTGCGCTCGTCGTCTGTTAAATTATTTATTGGTAACGACAGTTTGTCGCAATATAAATTCTCTCCATATATAGTTTTAATTATTGATGTGGTATTTGTAAGCGAGGGGTCGTATAAATAAGAATTAATAGTTGATGTTACAAATGATGAATCATCTATTTCAATTACATTAGTGTCATATAAAAAAAAATGCTGTTTTGGTTTAAAATTAACATCTGCTAAATTTTCTGTTGTAAAATAATCGGTATATTGTTCATGTTTAAAATATTTATTTTTATATTTCAAGGTTTGGTTAAATTTCCATTTGATTGAACCCTTCGAGACATCTGATACATCAATATCTGTATTATTATCTATTGCATAAATACTTATATAGTCATCAAAATTAGTTAAGAATTCATCTTTAACTGTTAGTATAATTCCGGTTCTATCTCCGTTTTTCACAATATTTGAACCGTCTGTTTTATCTAATAAATATAATGGACTTATACGGTTCGAATTAAACTCTATTGTATTAAAACCATGACCAATGTAATCAATATTTGATATTAAAGAATTTAATTCATAAGAATTTTCAATATTATTTAATGTTATAAACGAAGCATCCAGCGCACGCGGGTCAAATAAACTCGGTGCTGTTGTTCTAAAAAAATATCTAATAAATGAATCATTAAAACTCTCGGTCGCGCCGATCTCGGTATATTGAAAGTTATTTAATAAACTATGCGATGTATCAGAAGAACTTTCAAGAACAAATAATAATTTATTATCATTAGTGTCTTCAAATAAGTTAAAATTATTAATAGGATTATAACCTGTAGATGCAAATAACGCTTCGCTTAATATATTAAACTTAATGTCATTAGGGATGTTATCGACAAAACTAACATTGATTTCGTCGCTCACCTGGTGTCCGATGTCGCGCGCAATGGTTGTGCTAATCGGCCATAATTTTAATCTGTATTCCACGCCACTATTAGAATACACCCCTGATGTATCTAATAAATCGACATTTGTAGCATTAGCAGAGCCATCGAAATAACTAATATGTTTTGTATTTCCTGTTCCTTCTTTTAAAAAGTTATTGATGTCAGCTAGATTATAATATGTAGTTTCACCCGAAATTAAAGGTATCGATGCTTGTATAAAATACAGGAATAAATCATTATATTTATAATCTGTATGATTAGATTGATAGTATATTTTATTATTGTCTTCATTTAATTCAAATATATTACCATAATCTACAATATCATATTTAAAATAAAATCCGACCTTTTGTGCTTCATATAATTCAAAAACTAAACTGGATATGTCTGATGAAGATGAATATGTTAAACTATTTATATTATTACTTAGAATAGTATAATTATTATTTGATATTTCATAAACATTAAACGACAACTCGAGATTGTTATAACTAATAAATCTAAGATTTGAAAAAGATACGTCGCCAGATATATCAAACCGAACTAATTTATATAGGTTATTAGCAACGTTAATATGTGTATTATGTAAATTAGTTTTTTT
>Ga0209709_10003080_pt1 | contig 14061 bp, 12 predicted proteins | sample ArcticOcean_MG_C_2_FD_187435 | JGI IMG/M metagenome (GOLD analysis project Ga0209709, IMG submission 187435) | Marine microbial communities from western Arctic Ocean - ArcticOcean_MG_CB4_136 (SPAdes) (version 2) | ecosystem: Environmental > Aquatic > Marine > Oceanic | place: Arctic Ocean... | reverse complement strand
TTCGGGATTGTTCCACCGTAACGGGCTAAACTTTAAATGCTAACGAAAGTTACGCTATTGCTGCATAATTAACTTAGGTTAATTATAGAAGCACGGTCTGGGGCACCGGGTAACAGAACGCCCCTTAAAATTATGATGTTAAATTTTATATTAAAATATATTGGCTTTTTTGCAGCATTCTGCACTACAATTGCTTTTTTACCTCAAGCAGTAAAAATTTGGAAAACAAAAAGTACCAAGGACATTTCTTTACACATGTTTGTTATTTTCACTACTGGAGTTTTTTCTTGGTTAGTTTATGGAATAATCATATCTGACTTGCCAGTAATACTTGCAAATGCAGTAACTTTGATTTTATCATTGTTTATTCTTATATATAAATTAAAATACAAGTAAATTTAGGACACCGGGTAACAAAACGCCCCTACAAAAAATAATCATTACATAACACTATTTTTTAATCATTTATTTTGACGGGATCTTAAATAAAATTTTCTATTAATTAAATTTTTTATACCAATAATTGCTATTATATTTCCAATAACATACGCAACATTAGCAAAATTAATTATTATTATAGATAAAAAAATTTTTTTAAAATCTTTTAAATATTTTTTTATGTCCATAAAAATCAAAAATTGTATCAGGCCTATATAAGCAGTAATTAATAAAAGTTTACTGATTAAATTCATTTTAATAAGTACAATAAAAATAAATATGATAATTACCAATATAGGTAAAATTGGTTGAAAACTTTTTATTTGGTTTCCAAAGTTTATTATATTAAACAAATCTGATCCAAATATCAATCTCTGCAAAAAGAATTTTTTTATATCTCTCTCTTTATGATAAATGAATAATTTTGAATTAAAGAAAACCTTGATAGAATCATCACTCTTTTTCATTCTTTCAGTTAACTCTTTATCTTCACCTAAATATTTTTTTACGCTCATACCTTCGTGCTTTAAATAAAGTGTCTTTTTCATGAGTATGTTGCATGACTCCAACCAATCACAATACCTACTTCTAGACTTATATTTTCTAAAGTTTAAATAACCCGTAACATAAAAAGATCTTTTAGCATAATGACACAACATTTCTGTATAACTCTGTTTTGGAAAGGGGATGCTTGGGCCACCAGTTATTTTATTTTTATTTTTATTTTTAGAAAAATAATTATTTGTTATCTTTAACCAATCTTTATTTGGATATGCATCACTATCTAAAAAAGCAATTAAATCTGATTGAAATTTTTTTACACCAAAATTTCTCTTATAAGACATATTTTTTTTACCAGAAATTAATGTGTTTAATTTATATTTTAATTTTGGTAATTTTTTTTTGTTATGAAAGTCCAAAACTATTGTTACAAAAAAATTTTTATAGGTTTGATTATTGAGTTTCTCAAGACAATAAACAAGTTCCTCACTTAATTGTATTGAAGGAATAACTATATTAATCTTAGAGTTCATTTTTAAAAAATTAATCTAGTTTTAATGCTGCAGCTGCTAGTTTTGGTTGGTAACGCCAATTACCAAGAATATTATATGATAATGCACATTCGTAAGTACAATTACATTTTGATTTTAAGATAAAGTTTTTTGTATCTTTTGCTTTTTGATTATTCCAAATTTTCATTAAATCCATATCATTTTCCCTTAGATCCCCAAGTTCTTTTCCTTCTAAAATTTCACAGGGATGTACTTTACCTTTTGAGGATATTATTCCAAATAAGCTGCCTGCGTGGCAAGGACTTATATACTTTGGTTCTAGATACATTTTTTTTATCATTTCCCATGACATCATATCTTTTTTTTGATGAAGTCTTCCTTGAATGGAGTTTGAATTATAGTTAATAATTTCTTTGGTCTTCATTTTATTTTTTATTTCATTGGTTAACCAGTCATATGCTTCTAAAATTTTTTTTTGTTTATCTGTTGGGGTTGTATAAACACCTTCATCTCTAACTATTGTGCATTTAATTGCATCAATGCCACATTCTTTATTTAGATAATTAAAAATTTCTTTAATATTGTCACAATTTTCATGTGTTACTGTAATACTAACAACTGGGTTAATATTATCCCCCATTTTTTTTAATAGTCTGTATGTTTCTATGCAGCTATCAAACAAATTTTTTACTTTTCTTACCCTATTATGGTTTTCTGGCATGTCGTCAATTGATATTTGAAAAGTAAGCTCTGCATTGTTATCAAATTTTGAAATTTCTTCAGCAAAATTTTTAATTCTTCCAGGTAAGCTTGCATTGGTTGTAATATATATGGATTGAATTGTTGAATTTGTTAAATATTTTTTTGCAATATCAACTAAGTCTTTTCTGGCAAAAGGTTCTCCCCCTGTCAAGTTTACATTTAACAAAGATTTCCCAAGGTTCTTAGTTAATTTATCAATTTCTTCCAGTGTTAATTCATGACTGAAGGTTTTTGGATCATCAAAATCTATAAAACAAAAAGAACATCTGGCATTACACCTATTAGTTACAAAATGTACTAAACTGATTGGTTCTTTTCTATCCAAGAGTATGTTTTTAACTACTCTTGTAAGACCTGTTTTTTTTACTAGCATTCTAGTATAATTTGACTTTATAAATTGGTTCGTATTGTGATTTAACTATAATTGAAAAATTAATAAAAAAAATCATATTAAATAGATATACTAGTTAAAAAAAGAAAGTATATAATGAAAAAATATTAGCTGTTTTAAGTTTATTTTTGCTTTTATAAACTCTTCTTTAGTTAAAGCTCTATTATTTGGATACAGATATATATTGGTTTATTTTGTCAGCAACTAATTTATAACCTTTTGGGCTTAAATGTGGACCTTGAACTGCATATAAATCATCCCTTTTAAAACCTTCAAAATATTTATTCATATCAATGTATTGTATTTTATGAACTTTTAAAAAACTAAATAGACTTTCTCTATTTAATTTAGATAATATATTTGGTCTATAAATCTCTGAATTTGGAATATATACAAAAAGTAAAATACAATCAGCACTTTCACATTTTTTTTTAGAGTTTAAAACTAATTTTTGTAAAACTATTGTTAAGTCATTAGAAAAATAACTTCTTTTAATATACTTAATTCTTTTTCCCAGGTGTGTAATTTTAAGATACTCAATCAACCTAGGCAAAAAACTTTTTTTTTTACCGAAATCTTCCTGAACACTAATTAGTAATTTATGCGCATTGATAGATGTTTGCACAATTTTTTCACAGGGTTCATTGCCACAAATATAACCTTTTTCAGAAACTATATTATCAAAAAGGTCTTTTTTTTTATTTGATCCAAAATTATTACCAAAAATAACCACTACTAAGGTTTCTGGTTTAACGTAATTTGTAAAAACATTAACATTTGAATTAGAAATATGAGGATCGTTGCCACCAAAAGCTACATTAAAAACGTTTCCATTAATATTCCAAGCTAAACTGTCTTCATTCTCTACACAACACCCGTGTGCGGAAGAGCCACCAACTAATAAAACTTTGTTTTTAAGTATATTAATATTATCCCATATTCTATCATCATTTCTTAGACCAAACCTATCTGATTTATATTTGATGAGTCCATACCCTTCATTGGAGTAGTAATGATCTGTGTGAGGCTTACCACCCAATGGTGGTAAATCATCAACGAATTTTAAAAAAATATCAGCTCTATATCCTACTGGATAAACTATTGGAAAATAACCATCATTAAGTGCAATTTTAATTAAATTCCTATCTACTTTTTGTTTTCTAAAAGTTTCTTTTTTAAGCGCTTCTTCTCTAATTTCTATTGTTGATAATTTAAAATATCTTTCTGTTAACAGGGTAACAAAAAGTATAAAACAAGAAAATAGAATTCCAGTTAAAATTATAGATTTTTGTTTCATTAAATTTTTTTTAATATAATTATAAGTTATTTAATACATATTAATTTAAATTAAGATCCAGCATATAAATCAATGAATCTAAGAAAAAAACTAATACTAATTACTCTTTTACTTATATCTTTAATATTTATAAGTTTAGTTTTAGATAACATCGGTTCAGATCCTTTCATATACTTTAGATTTTAAAATTATTTTAAATACTTAGAGTTTATCAAGTAATCAGAATTTTTAAAAATAAAAATTACTAAAATAGATAATATCAATAGAGTTATATTCTTTAATAAATCTAGGCCTGAAAACAAATCACTTAACATTGAGATACTGTAAGAACTAAAATTGAACATCTTATAAATAATAGTAAAAGCTTGCTCAAAATTTTCTGATCTAAAAATAATAAATGATAAGTTTACATAATTAAATGTTAAAAAAATTGATAATGGTAAATAAATTTTAAAATTAAAAAATTTTTGCTTACAGTGATTAAAAATAACTCCTATTCCATGAATTAATCCAAATGTTATAAACATCCATGATGGCCCATGCCAAAGACCTGCCAGAAAAAATACAATAATTGTAGCTAACATAGCAAGTAGGAAGGATATACTGGGTAGGAATCTTAATAATGGATAATAAATATAATTCATTAAAAATTCAGCTAACGTGATATGCCATTTTCTCCAAAAATGAATCATGTTATATGCTTTATATGGGCTATTAAAATTGATAGGTAAAATTATATTAAGCATCAAAGCACAGCCAAGTGCCATATCAACGTAACCACTAAAATCAAAATATATTTGAAATGTAAAAGCCAAACTTGTCATCCAAGCCTCTAAAAAATTTAAACTTTCATAGTTGAGGTATCCACTTTCTACAATTAAGGATAGCTGATCTGCAAAAAAAACTTTTTTAATAAAACCGATAAAAAATAAAACAAGTCCTTTTAATACATTGCCAGCTCTCAAAACAAAAAATTTTGCTATATTCAGCTGATCTATTAAAAAATTATATTTTATTATTGGTCCAGCTATTAATTGAGGGAAAAAAACTACAAATAATGCAAAGTTTTTAAATTTATGTAAAGTAATTTTACCATAATAACAATCCACCAAATAAGTAATTATTTGAAATGTATAAAAACTAATACCAAGTGGAAAAGGTAAATTAAGTTTATTAACTCCAGAATTTGTTAAAAAATTATAATTTGAAATAAAAAAATCTGCATATTTAAAACTAAATAAAAGACTTATATTAAATAAAATTGAAATAGACAAAAATAACTTTTTATCATTTTTTGATTTTTGTATTTTCTTTCCTAAAAAGAAATTAATAAAGATAGATAAAATAATTAATGGTAAATAATTTATGTTCCACCAAGAGTAGAAAAATAAACTTGCTAATATTAAAATTATTTTGTTATCAAATTTTATTTTGCTTGAAATGAAAAGTAACAACAGTGTTAATGGAAAAAAATAAAGTATAAAAATATTGCTATGAAAAAGCACTATTTAACAAAATGTTTAATTAATTTTTTAATTGAAGATAATCCACCTATTTGATCATTTCTTACTTTAATTTCAAATTCTTTTTCTAGTTCAAGAATTATTCTAAGATGGGCCAAACTATCCCATTCCGGGGTATTGTTGGTATCTATTTCTAAATTGATACTATCTTCTGATATTCTTAAATTTTTAGCTAAGATTTTATGAATAATCTTATTTTTCATAGTATTTTTTTAAATACATATACATTAAAAATTAAAAAAAATTGATTAATTTTTTAAAATTTTTCGGATTTTATCTATGGACCCTGGATTTACCATGGTGCTTAAATCACCCATTTCTATAGTATCAGGTTTGTAATATAGGTCTCTCAATGATCTTCTTAAAATTTTTCCGCTCCTCGTTTTTGGCATTTCTGGTATATAAAATATATGCTTTGGCACAGCAAAAATTCCAAAATTTTTAGTAATTATCTTTTTTATAATTTGATCTAAGTCCTTATGTTTAGAGGCAATAAAAACAATTAATAAATCTCCTTCTAGGTCATCCACAACTCCTATTGCACAAACTTCGTGTATATTTTGATCTTTTAGTAATACAGACTCAACCTCAGCAGAACCTATTCTATGACCTCTAATATTGATCACATCATCTAATCTTCCATGTATTATAAAGTTTTTATTTTTATCTAAAGAAGCGTAGTCAAATAATCTAAAATTTGATTTATCATCCCAATATTTATCAAATTGTTTTTTTCCATTAATAACTCCAATCATACACCCAGGCCATGGATTTTTAATTTTAATTTCTGATTTTTTTGAAGCTATTTTTTCTAAAAACATACCTAAGATATTGTTTACTTGTTTACCAACCGTTCCAAAGGGAACTTTTTTTAAAGTATCGTTATACTTTGGTGAAGCTAAAATTGCTGAATTCTCTGTTTGATAATAGGCGTTAACAACCTGTAAACTTTTTAATGAAAATTTTTTACTAAACCATCTACCTATATGCTTTGATAATGGTTCTCCCATTGACCCTAATGTTTTTAAATATTTAGACTTTATATTAATTTTTTCATCAATAGATCTCATCAATCTTATTAAGGTTACTGGTAAATACAAGATGCTGACTTTTTCAGACAACAATATTTTTTTGAATAAATTCTCATTGATTAATGACATAGGTTTTTCTATTAGTATAGTTTTTGCACCCATTAGTAATGGTCCATAAAGAGCGTATGTATGTCCATTCATCCATCCGGCATCAGAAGCTGTCAACATAACAGTATCTTTATTCATACCAAATTGTTCGACGCACGTATATTTTGTATAAACCAAATAACCTGCTGTTGAGTGGACTATCCCCTTTGGTATCCCCGTTGTTCCCGATGTAAATAAAACAAAAAAAGGTTTGTTACTTTTTACATTTGTATATTTAAAATTATAAGGACTATAGTTTCTATTTGATAAAAAATTTTTTAAATCTATATTAAATTTATTTTTCTTATTAAAAAAAGTAATTTTTTTTATACCTTTTTGATTTATAATTTTTAAGTTATATGATTCAATATCGGCTGCTGTGATTAAAATTTTAGATTTAAGAAGTTTTAATCTAACTTGTATTGCTTCTTTTGAAAGATCCTCAAATAAAACACAGTGAGTAATGCCAAGTTTTGCACACGCTAACATAGACACTGAAGAAATTATATTTGCCGATGAGTGTATTGCTATAATGTTATTTAATAATTCTTTTTTATCAAAATTATCTAATAAATATTTAATAAAATTATTTACCAGATTTTCTAATTCTTTATAAGTTACCCTTAAAAAAGAACCATTTTTATCAACATATACAATTGCTACCTTGTTACCTAGTCCATCATTTATATTTTTTTGAAGACAATTAAATGAAGCATTTAACATTCCATCTTCATAAAATATTTTATTTTTAATAATTTTTTTTGGTTCTCTTTCCCAAGAGATAAGTTCTGACTTTTTTTTCCAAAAATGTTTTATTTTTTTTTTCATTTTTTCTTAGATATTATATTCATATTTTAGAAATTCTTCGGTGTTAATATTTAATATTATTTCTTTAATATTAGATTTGGGCCTCTAGAACCATGGTTTATGAGATATAGTCTGAGAAATTTTGTAACAGTGTATTCTTATTAATTTACAAATTTTGTTAGATCGGGTTTAAAATATTTAGGTCCTTTCATAACTTTACCAGACTCATTATATATTGGCTTGCCATCTTCGCTCAATTTACTCATATTTGAGTTTTGAACTTCCTCAAAACATTTATCAAGATTAATACCAAAAGCGTGTCCAGCCCCATAAGTCACGTATAATATGTCCGTTAAAGCATCAGCAACTTCTAAAAGATCTTTGTTTTTCATTGCTACTTTAAGCTCCTCTAGCTCTTCTTTGATTAAATCAAATCTAAGGCTGTTAATCTTATTATTACTAAAAGATGGTTTGGTTTTGACTTCTTGACCAAAAGTTTCCATGAAAGTTTTTACTTTGTTAAAATTTGACATTTGTCTCCTGTAAGTTTTTAAAATTTAATGTATAAATATAATAAAATATTAATTATATATTAATCAATGAAATTAAGAAAAGAATTTGATAGTTTAGGTGGTGTTAATGTGCCTAATGATAAATATTGGGGTGCATCAACTCAAAGGTCTAATGAATTTTTTAATATAGGAAAAATTTTAGTTAATATTTCTATAATAAAATCTATTGCAATTATCAAAAGATCTGCTGCTTTAGTACATTTTAATGAAAAACAAATTAACAAAAAAATAACTAATTCAATAATAAAAGCTTCCGAAGAGGTAATTAAAGGAAAGTTAGATGAAAATTTTCCATTAAAAGTTTGGCAAACTGGTTCTGGTACTCAAACAAATATGAATGTTAATGAGGTAATTGCAAATAGAGCGATTGAAATAATGGGTGGAAAAATTGGTTCAAAAAAACCCGTTCATCCTAATGATCATGTAAATAAATCACAATCTACAAATGATGTTTTTCCCACAGCTATGCATATATCAGTGGCTCAAGAAACTATATCAAAATTGTTACCAAGTTTAAAAGTTTTAGAAAAAGAATTGGCAAAAAAATCCAAAGAATTTAAAAATATTATCAAAATTGGTAGAACTCACTTACAAGATGCAACACCCTTATCTCTTGGTCAGGAATTTTCAGGTTATCATGTCCAAATAAAAAAGTGCATCGAAAGAATAGATCTTGCTCTTAAAGAAATATATTTTTTAGCACAAGGTGGAACTGCTGTTGGAACTGGAATCAATTCAAAAAAGGGATTTGATAAGAAAATCATTAAAGAAATAGCTAAATATACAAAGATACCTTTTAGACCTGCAAAAAATAAATTTGCAGAATTAGCTGCTCATGATTCAATTGTAAATTTCTCAGGAACATTAAATACTTGTGCTGTTACATTAATGAAAATATCAAATGATATAAGATTTTTAGGTTCAGGACCAAGGGCGGGATATGGTGAATTAACACTTCCAGAAAATGAACCTGGCTCATCTATCATGCCAGGAAAAGTTAACCCTACTCAATGTGAAGCTGTAACTATGGTTTGTGCTAAGGTAATAGGCAATCATGCAGGGATTACAATAGCCGGCTCTCATGGACACTTTGAATTAAATGTATTTAAACCAATGATTGCTCATAATGTCTTGCAATCAATAGACCTTATTGCTGATAGTACTAAGAATTTTGCAATTTATTGTGTTAAAGGAATTAAAGCTAACAAAAAAAAAATTAAAGAACATTTGGATAATTCTTTGATGCTGGTTACAGCTCTAGCTCCACACATCGGTTATGATAATGCTGCAAAAATTGCAAAAAATGCTTTAAAGAATGGGACTACATTAAAATATGAAACTCTTAAAACAGGTCTTGTTGAAGAAAAAGATTACAATCGAATAGTAGATCCTAGTAAAATGATTTATCCCTCATAAGCATTTAATAATTTATTTATCAACACCCTACTCTTAGTAAGATTTTTAAAGTTATTATCAGCAAAATCTTCAATTAATAACATCAATTGATCACTAACCTTATTTTTATCTACTCTAATATCATTAAATTCAATCTGCTTAGTTGAAAAATTATAATTTAAGTTAATCAAAATACTTTTTATATTTTTTCGTGATAACTTATTTGTATTAAGAAAAGAATAAAAAGAATCTAAATTTTTAATATCAACCAATATGTTAGTACTCAAAATTAAATCATTATTTTCAAGAAATAGATTGCTGTTGTTTACTTTCAATGAGCCAATTTTATTATTGACAAATTTTGTATTATCAAAATTTATTTTTCCATTAACAATATTAAGATTAATTTTTGTATTCTGAAAGATTTTACTCTTTACATTTGATTTAGTAGCTATAGAAATATCTACACTTATATTTTCATTAAATAATAGACCAGATTTAATAAATTCAATTAAAATAGAATTCATCTTAAATATTTTATAACTTCCTAAATCGACATTTAATTTCAGGTCAAATGGATTAATTGATAACTCACCACTATAATTAAATTTAAAATTCTTTAACCTGGGGTTCTCTGATGAAAAAATAATTAATTTATCTTTGATATTATATTTTGTAATAATTGAAGAATTTAAAAATGAAATAATATTTTTTCCATTAATGAGGTTATCCTTTTTTATTGCAGACTTATTAAATATATTTAAGTTAAGAGATTTAGCATCAAAATTAATTTTTTTATTTTTTATAGAATTATTTTCACTCGTAAATTCAAAAACAAAAGGTACTGCAAAAGTCTCACCTTTTAAATTAAAAAAATTTAATTGTTTTTTTTCATCAAAAAATAAAATTGCTTTATTTATTTTAACAATTGAAATTATCTCATCTACGTTATTTTTGAAGAAGATATTACTGCTATTGATTTCAATTTTTTTATTTGAAAATTGAGTGTCACTAGACGCTTTAAGTGATTCTGAATCACTCCTTAATAGTGAAAAATTAGCATTACTAATAACTACTTTTTTAAGATCTACTTTTTCTTTATCAAAAAAGTTTGCTTGACTTAAAAATACTTTTAAAGTTTTAATATTAGCTATTGGTTTTTGCTTTTCATCACTTTTTATTAGGATTATAGAATCTTTAATTAAAAAATGTGGAGCTGGAAGAATACGATAAGAAATATCAGCAGAAGTACTTAAGTTTATTTTAAATTCGCTACGTAATTTACTTTCAATATTAGTTTGTACCCAGTTTTTCTCATATAAAAGTGGTAACAACAAATAAAATAGGTAAAAAAACAATAAACCTATTAAAATTATTAAATACTTATTAAAATTACTAATTTTAAAATTATTATTTGTTTTATTCTTAACTTTGAATATTGTCTTTTTAATTAAGTTATTAAAGTTTTTAACAATTTCTTTATTAAAATTACTAATTTTGAAATTAATATTTGTTTTATTCTTAACTTTGAATAATGTCTTTTTAATTAAGTTATTAAAGTTTTTAGCAATTTCTTTCATAATTACAGTAAAAATTTAATTAGCTTATAGTGATATTTTAAAAATGATAAACTCTGAATATTTAAACGATCTTAATAATGCACAAAAAGAGGCTGTTTTATACCTTGACGGACCACTACTTATAGTTGCTGGCGCAGGATCTGGTAAAACTAAAGTTTTAACTTCTAGAATTGCTCATATTATCAAAGAAAAGAAGGCATTTCCCAATCAAATACTATCTGTAACTTTTACGAATAAAGCAGCAAAAGAAATGCAAATTAGAGTGAGTTCAATACTCAATTCTGAAGCTATAGGGCTGTCATGGCTTGGTACATTTCATTCTATCTGTGCAAAATTATTAAGAAAGCATGCTACAGCGGCTGGATTAACATCAAATTTTACAATCATTGATACTGATGATCAGGTGAGATTAATCAAAAATATCTGCAAAGCAGAAAGTATAGATATTAAGCAATTGGCTCCTAAATATATTTTATCAATTATTGATAGATGGAAAAATAAGGGTTTTTATCCTAACGAAGTTATTATTAACAAAAATGATATATATGAAAAAACGGTACTCCCTCTTTATAAAGTCTATCAACAAAAATTATTAGATTTAAATGCTTGTGACTTTGGTGACCTAATCTTACATGTTGTAAAAATCTTAGAAAGAAATTTAGATATAAGAGAAATTTATTCAAATAATTTTAAATATATATTAGTAGACGAGTATCAAGACACAAATTATATTCAAAGTAGATGGCTTTATTTGCTGTCAGAAAAACATAAAAACCTTTGTTGTGTTGGTGATGACGATCAATCTATATATAGTTGGCGTGGTGCAGAAATAAAAAACTTTTTAGAATTTGACCAAGTTTATAAAAATTCAAAAGTAATAAGATTAGAAGAAAACTATCGATCATCACAAAATATTTTATCTGTTGCTTCAAATCTTATTGCAAACAATCAAAATAGAGTTGGAAAAACTTTAAAAGGTACAATGGAGGATGGTGACCTTGTTAAACTTAATTGTTTTAAAAATGGAAAAGATGAAGCTATAGGAATTTCTGATGAGATAGAGAAAAAAATAAAAAAAAAATATTCTTTTAACAATATTGCAATTTTAGTTAGAGCTATATTTCAAACAAGAGAATTCGAAGAACGCTTTTTAAAGATTGGGCTACCTTATAGAATTTTAGGTGGAACAAAATTTTATGAAAGAACAGAAATTAAAGACTGCATTGCATACTTAAGGTTAATTCATCAACCAAAAGATGATTTAGCTTTTGGTAGAATAGTAAATAACCCCAAGAGATCTATTGGAGAGAGCACTATAAAACTAATACATGAATTTTCAAAAAATAACTTTGTAAGTTTGGAAATTGCCTCAAAACAATTAATTGAACAAAACTTAATCAAACCAAAAACAAAAATGGGTTTAAGTTCTTTTTTATTTTTAATGAATAAATGGAGAAATGATATTAATATAAAAAAAGTTACTCATGTTAAATTGTTACAATTAGTTTTAGATGAGTCTGGTTATTCTGCCATGCTTAAGAATAAAAAAGATTTAGAGAACGAAAGTAGACTAGAAAATATTAAAGAACTTTTGAGTGCAATGAAAGAATTTGATGGGTTGGAAAATTTTTTAGAACACGTGGCACTAGCTACTTCAATTGATCAAAATTGGGATGGGGAGAAAGTGAATATGATGACTATGCATGGTTCAAAAGGACTTGAATTTGAAGTTGTATTTTTACCTGGATGGGAAGAAGGTCTTTTCCCACACCAAAAATCTATTGAAGAAAAGGGACAAAACGGTCTCGAAGAGGAAAGAAGGTTGGCTTATGTGGGTATAACTAGAGCCAAAAAAAAGGCACTTATATCATTTGCAATGAATAGATTCTATCAAGGTAATTGGATTGACAGTATGGCATCCAGGTTTATTGATGAGTTACCGGAGAAATATTTAGAAAAAAATTCATTTTTTGATGAAACTAAAGATGATAATGATGATTTTGAATTTAATCAAGACTTTGAAATCGATGAAGGAACTAAAAGTCCAGGATGGATAAGGTATCAAAAAAGAATCAAATGAATAAAAATAAGATTAAAATCTTAAGAGAAAAATTTAAAGATCTTGAAATAGATGGTTATATTGTCCCAAAAAATGATCAGTATTTCTCTGAATATGCAAAAAATGATCGATTAAAAAATATTAGCAAATTTTCTGGTTCGGCAGGCTTAGCTGTTATTTTAAAAAAAAAAAATTATTTATTTGTTGATGGGAGATATACCATCCAGGCACAAAAGGAATCATCTAAAAATTTTAAAATCATAGAAATTCATAAGAGTTTACCTAATACGATTATTAAAAATTATAAATTAGGTTACGATCCAAATTTATTTACATCAAAAAATCTTAAAGATTATTTTTCAAATAATAGTCTTGTTTCAATTAACAAAAATTTGATTGACCAAATATTTAAGTTTAAAGAAAAAAAAACAAAACCTTTTTATTCCCTAGAAAAAAAAATAGTAGGTGAAACACATCAATCAAAAATTTCAAAGATTGTAAGTTTTCTTAAATTAACTAAAGCAGATTATTTATTTATTAGTGCTCCAGAAAATGTTGCATGGCTTTTAAATATAAGAGGTTATGACAACCCAAATAGCCCTATACCTAATGCAAGATTGATTATTAATAAAAATAAAAAGTTATTTCTAGTTACAAAAAAAGAAAATACTAAAAAAATTACTAAAGAAAAAAAAATAAAAAACAATCAAATTATAACTCATAACGAGCTTCCAAACTTTATTAATAAATTAAAAGGAAAAAGTTTTATAACTGACAATAAGACATGTTCAGTTTTTTATGAAAATATTATTAAATCAAGATTTAATATTCTAGATAATGTTGATCCAATTTATAAATTAAAATCAATAAAAAATGCATATGAAATTAATCACATGATTCAAGCACATAAAAAAGATGGATTAGCACTAACAAAGTTTATTTACTGGATTAAATATATTAATAAAAAAAAAATAACAGAAATTGATGCACAAAATAAGTTGGAAAAATTTCGAAGACTAAATAATGACTATTTATTTCCAAGCTTT
>Ga0209709_10003079_pt1 | contig 14061 bp, 12 predicted proteins | sample ArcticOcean_MG_C_2_FD_187435 | JGI IMG/M metagenome (GOLD analysis project Ga0209709, IMG submission 187435) | Marine microbial communities from western Arctic Ocean - ArcticOcean_MG_CB4_136 (SPAdes) (version 2) | ecosystem: Environmental > Aquatic > Marine > Oceanic | place: Arctic Ocean... | reverse complement strand
GGGACCGCAGGGTAATAGCGGGAGAGCCCGCTGGGAAATAGCGGAAGGGCCCGCCGGGAAATAGCGGAAGGGCCCGCCGGGAAATAGCGGATGTGCCCGCCGTGACATAGAGGATGGTCCATTATACTTGTAATCAAAAATCTAGGGGGGGGTCCCCCATAACATTGTTTGTTTCTTTCTGATGATGGAAAACTTAACCACACGTTACCATCGTCTGCTAAATAAAATCTATCTAAAGCAATGTTGTAATATTCATTTGATGTTTCTTTAATAAAGTATTTATAATGTGTTGCCCACTCAGGTGGTTCATTAATTAACTTGCAAGATAATGAATTGACATTTTCTGCGAAAGATTTATCTATTTGTTTAGCTGCTTTTTTATTTGAAAATACGGGTGTTTCTCTACCATAAGCATCCCTATAAACAGTACCAACTTGATATGTTCTTTGTGATTTTAATGATTTTTCTGGTGCCTTAGTTGTGGTGATATTATTCGATGTTATTGCCGTTTCTATATCGGGTAAATTTTGTTTTAATATATTATAGTTTTGGTAATAATTACCATATATTAACCTGTTTGCTGTCACTTCTTGAGCTAAAGCTTTTCTAGGAACATTATCCCAAGGTCTTAATATTTGATTTGACTGTACAACACTACCAATTATTTCAGATTTAATTTCATAAGATGTTTCATTCTTTTTTAAAGTATCAACAGTATAAACTAAATTATTATTTGATTCTTTATATAGTATATCGACTTCATCAACATCGCCAGGTTGTGTATCTGGTAAATTAATAGTTAATGATCTTAGTGTATTAATCATACCAACATTATAACCATCAGTGGATTTGTACTCAAAATTAGTTGGAAGAAATGCTGGCAATGAGAAAGGAGAAAATACAGAATATTCCCCATCTTTATATTTCCAACGATAACCAAATCTTACCATTTTCTTTTCAAACATTGGTTGTTCTTCATCTAGCAATACGGACCATAATACGGTTGCGTCTGGTACAAGCGTTGGTATACTTTGTATTTTTGCCGTTATACTGTCAGTTACGGAATTAACAGGATCCCAATTATTTATTACTGTAATTAATACTTTTATGATAAAAATATCCTTTTCATCATCTTCATATTTTAGGGTTAATATATCATCTTTTCTAAAATTAGCAGAAGGTGATAAAGTTAACGTTACATTTGTTCCGGATGCTAACGATGCCTCATCGTTATCTGTAAATTTTTTATTAGTATATGTAAAGGTTGTACCAGTACCATTACCAGTTCTTTTAGAGGCAGCCATTGTTAAAGTTGGCGCACTAATAGGACCTAGCTTTGCAACACTAATATCATTTTCCGTGAAATTTACTGAGTTGAATTGTGTATGGGTATTGAAATCTGTAGAACCAGACTTAAATGTAGAGATTTTTAATTTTTTAGGTTCACTTTGATTATCTGTCCATAATAATAAACCTTCAATAATATTAATTCCAGTTATTGGATAACTTGAACTAAAATTTAATATACTATTCTTATCAACTAATATTGGTGCGAGCACACCAGTTGACTCTGTATATTCAGCTATACAACTAACACCCGTAGCAGCTATAAACCAATATAACTTATCGTTTTGAGTATCTTTTATTGATCCAATACATGTGGGACTTGTTAAATGATCAATAGCAAATATAACATTTCCCTCTCCAACACCAAGTGCGTCTCCCGCGGGAGCAGTAGCTGTAGCCCAAGTTGTATCTCGTAGTGTTTGCGCACTAGCATCATAACTTCTACCAACTATCTTTGTATTACCTACAACATTTTGTATAGTACCAACCTCTGAACTTTCAGATGTAGCTATTTCTATATTTTCCGCATTTCTATATTCACCGTTAGGAACTAGTCTTTCGTCCAGGTCCTTATTCATTCTACCGGCTCGAAAATGATGTTTTAACTCTGGCATGTATTATTAACTTTTTATTTGTTTCGACTTACCTCGCATTATTTGAGCTAATTCCTCTAGTTTATAATTAGATAATCTTAATTTAGCTTTTCTTGTTTCGGCAAATCTTTCTTTTTTAAATTGTGCTACAATTACAGGTGGAATATTAGCACGTGTCGATAAAATTGCATATGCAATAGATTTATAAACCGCTTCTTCTGCGAACTTATGAACCTGTATTTCTTCTAATGTACCTAAACTATCACTGATGTATTTTAATGTTACAGTTTTACCACTTAAATTAGAAGTAAAATGAATTTTTCCTCTTAATGGATCAATAAAAAAACTACCATTATTCTGTGCATGTTGAGGATCTATACCATATCGTCCACCTATACTTAATTCTCTTAAATCTTCTCTTGTTCTTTCTGTGTCTGTAGCGTCTTCAGTCGTATTACTTTTATATTTTCCCCAAGTGTTTGAATCGTTAGCTTCTAATAAATCACCAGTAGTTTCATCAAACATATAATTAGCATCTGAGTCTTGTAATAACGCTCTTGGATTACTTGTTTTTATCGCTGGATATAACACATGTTCTATTCCCGTTTGTGATTCCATCCATGTTAATTTTACATAGTTAACGTAATCATGCGGCATTATCATTGTTAATGATGCTGGAACTTCTATTTCTTGAGATTTTTCTGATCTTAACGTATCATAAGATAATTCAGCTATTGCTCTTTGCGCGTGAAATTGTACTAAAGCTCTTGAACATTTTGGTATAATTCTATCTTCTCCAATGTAAGCTATTCTAAAATTATTTACAATATCTTTACCTTTCACATATTGATAATTTCCATAAGATTCACTTGTATCAATTTGTTTAACTAATATTGTTAAACCATTTTTTGGTGCTCCATCTGTTGCCTGTATATCGCTATTATAATCAGTTGCGGTAAAGGTTAAAGTTGGGGATGAATAAGTGTAATTAGAACTTGATACTTGTGTCCCATCGATAAACACATTAAATTGTGTTTTTAAAGTTGGTAGTGTACTAAAACTACTTGTTAATAAAGCAAATGCTCTAGTAGAACCATTACCACTAAAAGATTGACTTAAATTATAATATGATTCTTGAGTTTTCGCTAATAATGCCATTATCTAATTGGTTTATTTATTTCTTGTTGTAGTGTTTCCGTTTCCTCTGTAGCTGCTTGTTGGGTTAATTGAGGATCTTTTATAACTATACCCGCTAATTCTAATATTTTTATAACTAATTTAGATTCTTCAGATTCAACTAATTGAAAATCTATACTATTCGTTGAATTATATAATGCTTGTTCATTTACTATTGTATAAGCCCAATTAACATCAAGTGGTGATTTAACATAATTATATTTAACTGTTGACGCTGATATAAAACTTGCCGCTGGATATAAATTAATTAGTGTTGCCGTTTTTCTTAAAAAATAAGGTGCTTCTATTGTTGCTCTCGTTAAAGGTGATAGTTCCATTTGAGCGATCTGACCTTGTTCTATTTCTTCTATCTCTAATAAAAATGTAGAAGCCGTGGATCCAGTAGCGGATGCCCCGTTATAAAAAATTCTACCAAGCTTGTAAGCATCTGTTGATATAGTACCAATACTAGAACCACTAACAGACATTGCTTGTAGCCATTGTTGAAATGGTTTGAGTTTTTCATTAACACCACCAACCATATCGGAATATTCAGTGTCATTTCCTTGTGCTTTAGCAAATTGATTAATATCATGAAAATATTGTTCAAATATTTCCATTTGTGCTTGGTTTGCTAATAGATTAAACTCTTGAGGTGTAACATAACCTCTTTGTTCTTTATTTGCAATAGTTAATACTCTTTGATATACTGTATCTATACTTACCGCCATAATTTCTTTTTATTTATAGTGTAGTCACCCAATAGAGTGACTACTCTATAAAGTGATTAATTATTTTAATCTCTTGTTTATTGTTTGGTATAATTCAATACCATCATCTGTTTTGAAATATGCAGCTAATGCTGAATATGGATTTTCATCAAAAGGAACGTTAAGTACCTTTCTGTTATTACTAGCCCAATTGAATGTTCTGTTGTCTCCTGAAAGTGTTAATAATCCAGCTTCAATAGCTTTTATACCAACATTTCTTAATTCAACATTTTCATCTTTGACTAAGTCCATAAATAACGTAGCGTTTTTTCTAGCAAAAAGTAAAACATCTCTTCTTACTTCTTTAGATGTCATAGTACTTACTTTGTTACCTTGTTCAACTCTAAGTATTGCTTCAGCTTGATCTACATCTAAATTCTTAGCTATATTTAAAGCATCTATTTCCATTTCAATATCAATCAAATCATCTTTTGCTTCTTCTACAGCATCAAATTCGCTATATATTCTGCCTTTGTCTGGATGAAAAAGTGATAATAATTTTTGTAATGTTTGTTTTTCTCTTGGAACTTTCAAAAGTCCATCAATAAAAACAATATGACCTAATCTAGCTTCACCGTGAAATTCATCAACAAATGGTGTTCTTTGATTTGTAGTATGTTTTAACTCTCTCTCGTATCCTTTCTTTTCATCGTACCAATAAATTCCTCTACTTTTTATTGTATAGGTTAATGGTGATAAACCTTCAGTTAAATAATATACTCGGTCTTTAATTTGCCAATCACTTGCTGTACTTTTTGCATCTTGAGTACCTAATGTTGGAACTCTTTGCTCTTTAGCAGGTGATAATTTTTCCATTTTGAAACCTTTCTGTTTTGCAGCTTCTGCACCAGATATAGCGGCTTCACTTTTATTTTTATTTTTCATAATATAATATAATTAAATAGTTTAAAAAAATAAAGTGGTAGGCGCCGAAGCGCCTAACTCTTTATATAATAATGATTAGTTAAGTAACATGAAGTTATTAGCTCCTTGTACAACTAGACATCTTTCTGATAAATAATGGACTTCCATCGCATCAAGATCCGAAGTGATGTTTCCACCAACTGAACCTGTTATCCACGATTTTAGTTTCCTATCATCAGCTTGAGAAGCTCTGTATCTTACGTGTAAGAACGGTCTTTTTAGGTTTTTACCTAAAGACTGATCATAAACAGTTGATACACCAGCTGGAATAACGACTCCTCTTACATCAGAGATATTTGTCATACCTCTAAGAGTAGCGTCATTCAAATATTTCCAGTCAGTTTTATAGAAGTCATAAGAACCTCTTCTAAAACCTGAAAATCCTAGATTTAACGCCATATCCTCATCGTTGTTGAATACTCCATAAGAAGTTCCACCAGCACCATAAGAATTTTGCGCTGCAAGCATGTCATCCATTGCTAGAGACACAGACCTGTTAACATATAACATGTTTTCTTCGATAGCACCTTGAGCATCAAATTTCTTAAGAATCTCGTCAAAAGATCCTAAGTCATCAGAAGCACTTGTACCAGCGATACCAGAAGCAACGTGGCCTCTGTCTGTAATAGCTGCGAATAAACCTTCAGTACCTGCAGTATCGTCAGTACCAGCTGTTCCCAGCTCACTGTCTACACCACCTGCGGCTTTGGCTAATTCACCTTCTACACATGCCATTTCTAAATAATCAGTAAATCTGGCTTTTGTGTCACCTTCGGCTTTTAAATACCATAAGTAACCATTTTGACCTTCTTCACCTGAAATTTCGACCCAACCAATAGCTGATGTGTCAGAACCACTAACTTCAAATTTGTCTTTGATGATAATTGGTTTGTTCACAAAAGTTTTGTGTTGAGGAGTAACGGCGTTTGACATTCCACTTTGTCCTTTTTTGAATTCAGATCCATAAACGAATAAGTCACATGTGTTTGCACCACTATCAGTTGCAGTATCAAAACCAGCTACAGCACCTACCGTTGCACCTCCTGAATAAGGAATTGCAGTTAAAGTAGTGTTATCAGCTGCTACCGCATTGATATAACATTTAATGATTTTCGGAGTTGACTGGTTGTCACTCAGTACGATTGTTTGACCAACTCGTACAGCGTGAGTACCGCCACCCGCGATTGTAATTGTACCTGCATCCACAACTGCTGCGCCGGTATACGACAAGTGTAATCTACCTTGTTCTGACCAGATTACTCTGTCAGAAGCCATAGACTCTTCAGCACCTACTTGAGATAAGAATCCTGAGATAGTTCTGTTTCCAAAAACCTCAGCTTCCTTTTCTATAATATCAGGTAGATATTGTTGAGCCCACCCTTCGGTGGCACTTGATGTAAAATCGACATAGTTGCTAGCAAGTGTTTGTTTTGTCGGCGCTGCGACCGAATTTAAATTCGATCCAGCGGTCGGAGTAATTGCTGCCATTTTGTATAAATTTTAATGTTTAAATAACTCGTCGTGAGTTATTTTCTAATTTTGAATCGAAGTTTACTTGAACTATCACCACTAACTACTCTTACTTTCATTCCCCCGGTATTAACTTCACCGTGTTGTGATCTAGGTTCCATGTCAATGTTTTTCGATTTAGCTAGGCTATCTTTCAAAGCATCGGCTTTTCCCTGTTCGTAAAAATGATTAGCGATTGCATCAGAGTTTTCTGCCGTATATACCGCTTTATGATAATCAACTGCATTTTCCATCACATTCCTTTTATTAAGAAATTTTGATATAAAATTATCAATATTAGATTGATTATCTTTTACGTTATTTACGTCTTTAACATTTATTCTAAACTTTTTATCACCAACATTATATTCAAAACCTTTGAATTTGTTGTTAAAAACCTCATTGGTTTTTTGTGAAAAAGTTGAGAGTTGTTCATCTGATTTCACTTTCCCTTCGTTGTATCTATTAAAGAAATCAATTGCCTTTTGTTGTTCAGAATTTAATTTTGAACCAGCTTTAATTTCCGTATAGTATTTGGACTTTAACCCGTCCATGTGGTTTTTAGCGTTGGCAACTTGCTCTTTAAACGCTAATTTCTTTCTCTTAACTTCTATTTCATCATCAACTTCAGCATCATAATCGAATCTATCTTGCATAAGAAATTCAACCTCATCACTATCGAGATGCGGTTTTGTTTGATTATAATATTCTCTTAATAGAGTTTTATCGTCTGTTTTGCTGTAATCTTGATTTAATTTAACATAGTCGCTAAGATCTCCTCCAGTTTCATCCATAAAGTCTACAACTTTTTGAATACCATCTGGAAGATCAATACCTTTATCTTTAGAATCTTCAACTACCTCCTGCACTTCTTCTTTCACTTCTTTAGTTATTACTTCCTTAGTTTTATCTTCGTCGGTAACTTCTTCAATAACTGGTATTTCAATTTCTTCTTTAACCTCTTCTTTAACTTCTTCAACTTGAAGTTCTTCTTCTTTTTTATCTTCTACAGGTTTTTCATCTGTATTTACTGGTTTACTTAAATCAACCTTAAGAGGTTCATCTGTAATTTCCATAGTTTTTAGTGAAGGTTTTTTCTTTTTAACCTTTAACTTGCCATCAGCAGTTGCACCCTTTGTTTCAACAGCTTGGTCAGCAGTTTTTTCAACTACGTCTTCTTTTTTTGTATTTGCCATGATATGATATTATATAATTAATTAAACATAAATGTACTCTCGTACAATTTCTTATTTTCCTTGGTACGCTACAACTGTTCCACTAAGAACATCTATTTCTGTCCAACGACCATGAATTGTTATTCCTGCTGGAAACGTAACACCATCAACCACTAAACCTGCCGCACCCGCACCTATACCTTCTGTATTCACATATGTGGTTGAACTTTCTGCAACTAAACCACTAGCAGTATCAAATACAGTAGCACCTAATATCGTTATTGCAATCCAAACATTTCCTGATGTTGGGGTTATTGCAGCGGAACTAGCTGTTGAATATGCTGAACCATTTACATGAGCTGTCCAATCATTTTTTACTATTGCCATTTTATTATTATTTATTTGTTAAACATATTTTAAAAACCAGATATATCTATTCCTTTTCCCATTATATCGTTCCCTGAGGATTCAAACTTCCTAGGAGGATTACCTGACTTTTTTTGATCTATTAGTTCAGATTGTTGAGACGCTTGAATTCGTGTTCTTTCGTCTTTACGGTCTTCTCTAATATTTTCTTGCATTTTCAATCCTTCTAACTCTTTATCTTTTATTTGCATTTCAAGTTTAAACTCATGATTCATTAATTCTTTTTTAAGATTTGCTTCTCTTGTCATCTTGTCTTGTTCTAATTTTGACTTAGCTTCTTCAAGTTCAATCTTACTCTCGTTAATACCTTTTTGTTTTTCTACTTCTGCTTCAGCACCAGCTTTTTGCGTTTGTGTATTAGCATCCGCTTGAGCTTTGATATTGTCTTGTTGGAATTTTTGATCTCTTTCTACTTTTATTTTTCTTCTGATTTTAAGAAGTTGATTTGCTAATTTTACATTTTTAATTTCTCTAACATCAATAGCATCCTCTAAATCAATTCCATTTTTTTGTATTGCCACTTGTATGTTATTTTCAAGCATTTGTTTTTCTTCTTCATCTGGTGCTAAATCAATAAATATACCAAAATCGTGTAAATGTAAACTTGATAAATCTTCTAAAGTACCAACGTTATGAGCACCAATTTGTTGAATAAATGCCTCTCTTGTTGGTGAGTATTCTAATATATCAGCAACTCGTAATGATAAACACTCACATAAATCCGATGTTATTAATAATCCACCATTTAATATATGTCTTGTTGCAACATTAGAATTCGCAGCAGCTAGTTTTTGAACACCAACTAACGAATATTCACTAGGTGTACTAGCATCTCTTGCTTCATTTAATCCAGTAACATCCCTCATCATTTGTAAATAATAATTATATGCTTGAATTAATGATTGTATTTTTTGACCACCACTACCACTTTGTATTTCTTGTATAGGTATTTTACCTGGATTTCCATCTCCATCTCCAGTAAATGATCTACCGATAACACTACCAGTTTGGAAGAACATATTTAATGCTTCTTGTGGATTATAATTTGATCCATTTCCAAGATCAACCTCGGACAAACCATCAGCATCTAAAAAGACACCATCTGGTACCATTCTTGCTAATACTTGTTGTAACTTAAGGTGTGTTAATTGAATCATATCAGCAAATCCAGTTATTCTACCAACCAATGATTCTATTTTTCCTTTGTATATTCTAGGTGCACAAAGTGAATAGTTCATTTTTACTTTTGTATAATCACTTTTTGGACGCATCATGTTTTTCGCCATTTCCCACTTAATGAGTTTTTTAGTACCTACTATCAAAGCACCTTCGTATAGAACTTCAACTGATCTTGATAATTTTCCAAAACGATCATGAACTTCTAAAGGAGGATTAAACGAGTCATCTTTCATCAATATTTTTGATCCACCCATTGGTGTTTCTTTAATTTTATAAACCTCATTCATATAGGTTTTATAATTAAAATAAAGAACTTGAACAATATTGTTATCTAAATATTTTTTTGATATTCCACCTCTATGATTATATGAATCATGTATACCTTGTTTTTGTATTTCCAATAAATCTTCTTCTGATAAGTCTGGAAATTGTTTTTTTAATTCATTAACTGGAATATTTTTTATTTCACCAATATAATATATATCATCAAAATAAGGTGATTCAGTATGTGACCATACTAAATTAGATGGATCAACATATTCTATTGTAGCTCCTGTTGCTTTTGAAAAATTATTTTTTACAGCACCAATTCCAATAACTGTTAAATCTTGATAAACTCTTTTTTTAATGTGATCGTATTTATTACCAGCAAGGATTACATTTATAGCTTGTTCTTCTGCTATTTCAATAGATTGTTTATATGTTAATTGCATGTGAACGGCTAATTCATCTTCATCACCCGGTAATTTTTCTGGATCACTTTCCCACAAATCAACACCAAATTCATCTTGTGCATACTTGTTTAAATCTTGGGTTAGCATGTCTCGCATGATTGATTCCATATATTCAGTTCTTTTACTAACTCCATATGGATCTTGTGAATATGCTTTTACATCATATGCTCTCTCTGCTATACCATTAACTACAATATCAACAAATTTTGGAATTATAGGAACTGGTTTCCAATCAAGATTTAAAAATGATAAATCTCCATTAATTGAAAGTTCATCTTTATATTTTTGAATCCCCTGTTCTCCTCTAGAATATAGTCTTAATCTATGAAATTCTGCTTGGTTTACATTAAATCTATTCATAGATCCGTCTCTACCAAACCATTCAGCCTCAATAGCTTTAGCGACTTCTAAACCGTATTCATTACTTGCTTTTGTTATATCGCTAGCTACCTGACTTGGAAAACTGCCTTTTAATACTTGTTCCGTCATATTTATTCCATTATTCGTGATATTGCTCCAGTATTTGCATACTTAGCAAATTTTAAATTTATTTTTTCTTTTTTTATATTAGCATTTGGTTTATATAAATGTCTATTACATGCCATTATTGCTAAACCAGAACTAATAGTTGCATCAAACTTTGTTCTTTTGTTAATATCAAATCTTGACCAATCATTTAACGTTTGATTAAAATACATACTACCGTGTGTGCTATCTGGTTTTATCCCTACGTGATCCTGTATATACATTTCAATAGCTGCGGCGTGAGCTTGTTTAATATCCTCACTAGAATTGGGTATTCCTCCAATTTCCTTTTCTGTTGTTGATAGTTTATTCCAAACTTTATCAGGTCGATTCATTGAGAATCCCCTATAACCTCTCCTTCTCAAGTAATATAATAATCTAGGTTTATTATTTTCACACAATATTGGCATTCCATAAAACACTAATGCCATCAACATATCTTCAAAAAATATTTCAGCTGTTTGTGGTCTTGCGACATATTCTAAGAAAAATTGATTAGGTGGACAATTTTCCATAGAAAATTTAGTTAAACCATGTAATGCACCTTTTGAACCTTGTCCGTCAACTGTACCAGATATATCATAACTATCACAACCAAAAGCACCCATGTGTTCATTACCGGGATATTTAACGCCATTTTTTATAATAACATTATTTTGTATATTAATCTCAGGTGTCCATGTGATATTAAATCTTCCTTTTTGATCTGGATAAAATATTACTTTAGAATCTTTAACACCATTAACCCATTGGAAATTTCCAGTTGATATTTGAGAATAACTTACTTCTTCATTAAAATCTATTTGTTCATAAATTTTAGCAAGATTAAAAATACTATTTGCAGTCTCATCCCTAAATGCGTGTTCGGTTGTTCTTGGGAATTGTCTATAAAATTCATTTAAAGCATCTTGATCGTTTTTATAACCTTCAACTTCATTGTTCCAATGATCAACAACTCCAATATCTATTAGTTCCTTGTATATATTATAAATAGGATCCTTTGGTGTATCAAATACTGGCATACCATGTTTATCCATAAAGCCTTCATAATTCCACTCCATTGGAATAAACAAACTATATAAACCAGATTTAGTTTGTCCGTTTTTATTTCTTTTTGTTACATCAGAATCTTTAAATAATTTTTTAAAATTATCACCACCTTTATCTAATGCGTTTGATGTAGATCCCATCATACATTTACCAATAATTCTGCTACCCAATCTTAAACACGTTTTAGTTACCCTCCAATTGTTTAATATATTTTCAGGTCTCTCCCATTTACCACTCTCATCGTGCACAAGTAAATTAAGTTTCTCACCATCATAGCTATTATCGGCTGTATTTTTCCAATCAATAGTTGTATCTAAACCTACTATTTCTTCTACATGCTCATTGGTTTGTAATTTCTTTCTGGTGAATTTTACCGCAGGTACTCTATATGCTAGTTCACTTTTAGGTCTGTCCATACCATCCTGAATCGGTTTGAAAAAGAACGGATAATTAATTGATATTGGAACAATCTTATCTGTAAACATCTTTTTAGCATCCCAACCAGTCTTTGATAGTACACCAAATCTTGAGTCACTCGAAATAGTTGCAAGGTTAACTGCTTCCGAGCTTGCCATGAACGAGAAACCAGATCGTCTATTCTTAAGGTAACATATTCCATAACACCTTGTATCTGCTTTACAAGCTTCCCAAAATATATAGAATAATCTATTGGATTCTCTAAATTCAGGAGCACCCACATCAATTTTTGTCCACTGAAGATACATATAGTGAGTACCGGTAATGTAAGTAGACACACCATTATTATTAAACCAAAACCCATTTTCTCTACGATCAAATTCCTCATCTATATAATCAAACCATTTATCTTTTAATTCATTAGGATAATCCCTCCAATCAAAAATTGTTTTAATATTTTTTAATGCTACTGGATATTCAATTTTTTCCCAATATTGTTCCTTGTTATTTTTTGACCTACTATATACTTTTGTAGGTTTTGGTAATGCTATTTGAAAATTTTGAATTTCAACTATATCACCTATTTCACCGGTTTTACTTAAAACTACAATATTATGTTCTTTGTTATAACCGTATTTCCATTTTTTACCCTTATTAAGTCTTTTTACAGTATTGATCCTAATTGGGTTAACAACTTTAGATAACGTTTGTTTATACATTATTTTGATCTTCTTTCAGCAAAACCTTTAAAAGTATTTTGTTTTGTTGTTTTGGGTTTATCATCTAGTAAATTTTCTTCCTCTTGAATTCGTGTTAATATTTCGAAAGCATCAAATATCGCTAATTTCTTTGTAGCTGCAGCATTTTTTAATCTATCAGCTGTTATATCATCCCCACTGTCTACTATAGGTTCTTTAGCAACCTTGATTAGTTCCTCCACCGCTTTATGCCCAGCTTGGATTATATTCTTCTTCGTTTCCTTGATATTCATATTTAATTGTAATTGAATTTGTTAGCACTCTATATAACCTTTCTCCATCAATAATAAATTCATACTCACTATGTGGTGTAAATCCTATTAAATTTTCTTTTTTTATATTAATATTATTTTTATCAATATATTTTACAACGCCCATTAATGGTTGCTCACGTTGTTCAGTGAATTTCTCATATGATTTAATTGGTTTTACAAAACAATATTCTTTTAAAGCTTTCCACTTATTATTTCTTTTATATGCAAATACTTGATCTTCATAAACAACATAAGTTCCTTTTCTTAACCAACTTTTACTATTCTTTTCTTTTCCCCTTATATCGTGCCATCTTCTAAAAACATTGTGATGAACTATTATAATATCACCTTTCCTTACTTCTGTGTTATTTATAATTGGTGTTTCTAATACAATAGCTTCTCTATTAACATATTGATGATGAAAAATTTCAACATTTAATATTAACTCTTTGTCTCCAATATTTTTTTTATTATTATACCTACTCCCATTAGGTTTAATAATAAAATTACAAAGACCTTTCACTAGTATTCTAAATTATACTCTATTGATATTGCCATGTTTTTATTAAAATCTTTCCAAGGCAATACCTCTTCATTTTTTTTAATATAAATACTATATTTATCATCCTTTTCTAGTATATCGCATATTGTATGGCCGCCATAAACTTCTTGACCCACGGCATAATGCATGGCTTCATTTTTGTAATCCCTACCGACACTAATTTTTCTTATTAACTTCATCTTCTATAGGTATTTCTTTTAACGTTCCATCTTGTAAGTTGACACTTACATCACCATATTTCTTTTTTAATTCTACTTGAAATGTATCTACATCACGTTGAAAATTATGTAACCTTTGTATCGCTAGTGATTTTTGTATTTCCAAGCCACCAATTTGTGATTGTAATTGGTTTATAGTTCTTACTAAATTTTGAATTTTACTTAATTCTGAATCAGTAATTTTTAAGTCATGTGACTTTTTTGTATTTATTTTATTCATAATTTATTATATTTAATTAAAGTAAGTTTTCTACGTCTATATTATCACGCAAATGTCACACTTTTTACTTCTTTTGTTCCTTTGGTTTTCTACTATCTATAAACCAATTTTTATATATATCCCTTTTAGCACAAATGTAATCCATATATTTGTCAACTTTTTCTTTCCAGTTTTTATCTAACTCTGGATTTATAATACCAGATTTATAACTAGAAAAACATTTA
>Ga0209709_10003069_pt1 | contig 14099 bp, 14 predicted proteins | sample ArcticOcean_MG_C_2_FD_187435 | JGI IMG/M metagenome (GOLD analysis project Ga0209709, IMG submission 187435) | Marine microbial communities from western Arctic Ocean - ArcticOcean_MG_CB4_136 (SPAdes) (version 2) | ecosystem: Environmental > Aquatic > Marine > Oceanic | place: Arctic Ocean... | reverse complement strand
AGTTATTTAAATCGGTAATTAGCTTGTTGCAAGCATTTTCTTTAGTTCGGCTATAGCTTTTGCTGGATTTAATCCTTTTGGACAAGCATTAGTACAATTCATAATAGTATGACATCTATATAGCTTCAGTTCATCAGCAACTTTTTTTAATCTCTCTTTTCTTTCATCGTCTCTACTGTCTATTATCCATCTATAAGCTTGGAGTAAAACTGCAGGACCCAAAAATTTATCCCCATTCCACCAATAACTTGGGCATGCTGTTGAACAACATGCACACATTATACATTCATAAGCACCATCTAATTTTGCTCTATCTTTTTTTGATTGAATAATTTCAGTTTTTTCTACTTTTGTATTTGTTTTTAACCAAGGCTCTATTGATTCATACTGTTTATATAGTCCGCTTAAATCACCAATTAAATCTTTTTTTACTTTTAAATGAGGTAATGGATAAATATTTATATCACCATTAATTTCTGCATGAGGTTTTGTGCATGCTAATCCATTTTTTCCATCCATATTCATTGAACAAGAACCACAGACACCGTGAGCACAAGATCTACGGTAAGCTAGTGAAGGGTCAATTTCATTTTTAATTTTATTTAAAATATCTAATACTTTTGATGGACAGTTATCCATATCAACTTCATATGTATCTAATCTTGGTTTTTCTCCAGTTGATGGGTCCCACCTATAAACATTTACTTTTCTAATATTTTTTGATCCAGTTTTATCTTCATAATAATTACCTTTTTGAACTTTTGAATTTTCAGGTAAATTTATTTGAACCATTAGTAAACTCTTTCTTGTGGAGGAAAATATTGAACTTCCTTTGTTAATGTTTTTTTGTGGACTGGCCTATAGCCAATCTTGGTGTCCTTTCCATTACACCATGCAATAGTATGTTGCATAAAATTTTCATCATCTCTTTTTGGAAAATCTTCCCTAGCATGAGCTCCTCTACTCTCTTTTCTGCTATATGCCGAAGCAACAGTGGTAATTGCCTGTCTTATTAAATTATCAAATTCTAATGTTTCAACTAAGTCAGTATTAAAAATAAGAGATTTATCTTTTACTGCAATTGAATCCATTCCATCATAAATTTTTTTAATATCATCAACACCTTCCTTAAGTGTCTTTTCTGTTCTAAAAACTGCACACTTTGATTGCATGATTTTTTGCATTGCAAGCCTAAGTTCTGCGGTACTATTTTCACCGTTTGCATTTCTTAATTTATCAAATCTTTCTAAACATTTTTCTGTTTCAGACTCCCCTATATTTTCATGTGGAGTTCCTGGTTTTACAAGTTCTGCAGCCCTCTTGGCTGCTGCTCTTCCAAATACAACTAAATCAATTAAAGAATTTGACCCAAGTCTATTTGCGCCATGAACAGAAACACAAGCCGCCTCTCCAATTGCCATTAGTCCTGGAACTGTTTTTTCAGAACCATTTACAGTTAATACCTCAGCTTTATAATTTGTTGGAATACCTCCCATATTATAATGCACGGTAGGGACTACGGGTATTGGGTCTTTAGTTACATCTACATTTGCAAATAATCTTGCTGCTTCTGTAATTCCTGGAAGTCTATTTTCAATAATGCTTTTATCTAAATGACTTAAATGTAAGTGGACATGATCTTTATCTTTACCAACACCTCTTCCCTCATTAATTTCAATTGACATTGACCTACTTACTACATCTCTAGATGCTAAATCTTTAGCGCTTGGGGCATATCGTTCCATAAATCTTTCACCTTTTGAATTTACCAAATATCCACCCTCTCCTCTAACTCCTTCAGAAATTAGTGTACCGTGGCCATAAATTCCAGTTGGGTGAAATTGTACAAATTCCATATCTTGCAATGGTAAGCTTGCTCTTAAAACCATTGCATTTCCATCTCCAGTACAGGTATGTGCTGAAGTTGCAGAGTAATAAACTTTACCATAACCACCTGTTGCAATTATTGTACTATGGGCTCTAAATCTATGAATAGTCCCGTCATTTAAATTCCAAGCTATGAGGCCTTTACACACCCCATCTTTCATTATTAAATCTAAGGCGAAATATTCAATAAAAAATTCTGTATTATGTTTTATAGCTTGTCCATAAAGAGTGTGAAGTATTGCATGGCCCGTTCGATCTGCAGCTGCGCAAGTCCTTTGAACAATCCCTTTGCCATAATTTTTTGTCATCCCTCCAAAAGGTCTTTGATAAATTTTTCCTTCATCAGTTCGACTGAAAGGAACCCCGTATTTTTCTAATTCTATTACTGCTTTTGGGGCTTCCTTACATAAATATTCTATACTATCTTGATCACCTAACCAATCTGCGCCTTTAACAGTATCATACATGTGCCAACGCCAATCGTCTTCACCCATATTTCCAAGTGCAGCTGAAATTCCACCTTGTGCTGCAGATGTATGACTTCTTGTGGGAAATACTTTTGATATACATGCGGTTTTTAAACCTGCTTCACTTAAACCAACAGCAGCCCTCAATCCAGAACCACCCGCTCCAAGAACGATTACATCGTATTCGTGATCTATAATTTTATAAGCACTCATGCGTTTAAATTAAATATAATTATAATTGTTATTAAAGGCATTATTATAGCAAATATATATAAAGCTTTGTTTGCGGCATTTTTGATTTTTTTGTCCTGAATATAATCTTCAAATACCTCACTAATGCTTAAGGCTGAAAAAAAGTAAGCAAAAACTAGTAATAATGAGACTAAAAATTTTGATGGTTGATTTGAAAAAAACCTAACAACATCAATATAGTCTTTATCAAAAATAGAAATTAAACCTAAAATAAACCAAATCATGAGTGGTATTAACGCCACTGAGCTTGCTTTTAAAAATAACCATTTTTTAGTTACATTATGCATATTAAATAATTTGCTTTCCTAATAAATAAATTAAAACTGTTAAAACAAATGATCCAATGATCACTATTAATCCCGTTATTTTTGTTGTCTTTAATTCAAAACCATATCCTAGGTCCATAATTAAATGTCTTATTTCACTTAATATCTGAAAACTAAATGACCATGTTAAGCCTAAAATTATAAATTTTCCGAAAATAGAATTTAAAAATATTTTAGTAAATTCATAGCTAGTTTCGCCTAGTAATAAAGAAGCAATCCAAAAACAAACTACAGTTATGGCAACTATATTTATTATTCCTGTAATTCTATGCGAAATAGAAACTAAAGAAGATATGTGCCATCTATAAATTTGAATATGTGGTGATAAAGGGTTGTTATTATCCATTATTTTTTTTAATTAATAGTTCAGCTATTTCAATTGCATTCAAAGCAGCACCTCTTAATAAATTATCTGAAACTATCCAAAGGTTTAGTGCATTCTTTTTTGTTTTATCTTCTCTAATTCTTGAGATGTACGTTTCATTTTTACCTTCTGCCTCCAAAGGTGTCATATAACCACCATCTTCTCTTTTGTCATATACTTCACATCCATTTGCGCTATTCAATGAAGAATGTATTTTTTTTAAAGTAAAAGGTTTTTCAAATTCAATATTTACCGATTCCGCGTGAGAAACTAAAACAGGAACTCTTACACATGTTGCTGTTAATTCAATTTTATTATCAAGAATTTTTTTAGTTTCATTAATCATTTTTAATTCTTCTTTTGTGTAACCATCATCTGCAAATACATCTATATGTGGAATTGCATTAAATGCAATTTGCTTAGTAAAATTTTTAGGATTAATTTTTTTTTTATTTAAAGATAATTTTGTTTGTTCAATAAGTTCATTCATTGGTGCCTTACCGCCTCCTGACACTGATTGGTAAGTTGATAATACAACTCTCTTAATATTAAATAAATCATGCAAAGGCTTTAAGGCTATAACCAATTGTGCTGTAGAACAGTTTGGATTTGCAATAATATTTTTTTTTAAATCATCAATAGCTTCAGGATTAACTTGGGGAACTATTAAAGGGACATCTGGATCCATTCTAAAAAAACTAGAATTATCAATTACTGTAGATTGTTTGGCTGCTTTTTCCCCATATTGTTCTGATATTTTACCACCTGCAGCAAAAAAGGTAATTTCAGCTTTAGAAAAATCGTATGTTTCTAAATTATAAACTTCATGTTCTTTACCTTTAAAACTTATTTTTTGACCCACACTTTTCGGTGATGCAACCAAATATAGCTGATCAATTAGGATTTTTTTTTGCTCTAACACTTCGAGCATTTTTCTCCCAACATTACCTGTTGCTCCTACAATTGCTATATTCATGATATTCCTTAACTTTTATACTAGATGAAAGGTAAATCGCAAACTTTTCCGTTAAAAGTATTATTGTTTATTTGAATTTTAAAGCTTTGGGATACCCTCCAATGAGATTTTTGGATCATTGCTATGCCTATTATCTTTTGGAAGTGAGGTGAATAAGCTGCCGATCTTAACTCGCCAATTATATTATTATTTTCATCGTAGAGGTTTTTTGATCCAGTAAGATTTATTTCTTTTATATCTATTTTGACACCCATTATTTTTTTTTGAACTCCTTTAGATTTTATTTGTTTTAATCTTTCTTTTCCCAAAAAATTTATATCACTATCTAAACTAACATATTTATCAAAACCACATTCAAATGGATTATCATTATTATCAAAATCATTACCATATGAAAGCAATGCATTTTCAATTCTTTCTATTAAATTTGGACATCCTGGTCTTACATTAAATTTTTTTCCTACTTCAAAAAGATGATCATATAATTTTTGCCCTGACTCTGTATTTTGAACATAAACTTCATATCCACCCTGTTTAGACCATCCAGATCTTGCAATTAAATGTTTAGTTCCGTTAAAGTCAAAATAATCAAATCCAAAAAATTTTAGTTCTATAATCTTTTTACCAAAAACTTTTTCCATCAAGGAAAATGATTTGGGGCCTTGTATTGCCATTATATCAACTGTTGGTTCTATAATTTTCACATCAAAATTATTTCCTGCTGCTAAGCCTTTTGCAAAAAAAATTACATCTGAGTCTGCTATTGATATCCACCATTTATTTTCATCTAATTTTAAAACAACTGGATCATTAACTAGGTTTCCAGAATCATCTATTATTGGACAATAATAACATCTTCCAATTTTAGATTTTGATAAATCTCGACATGTCATTAGTTGAATTAGTTTAGCAGAGTCTTCTCCTGATATTTCCACCTGTCTTTCCGCTGCTACATCCCATACCTGAACATGCTCTTTCAAATGTTTGTAACTATCCTCGATCGAACCAAAGGCAGCCGGTAATAACATATGATTGTAAACTGTATATGCCGTGACACCTTGTTTCTCTATCCTTGAGGTATAAGGTGTGCTTCTTAATCGCCTAGATTTTGCTATTGAAAAATTTTTCATTTTTTTAAAAATTCAGAAATCTTTTCTCTCATTTCAAAAGCTTTTTCAAACATAATCATATGACCGCAATTTTTTATTATATGCACTTTTGAGTTAGAAATAAGATCTGCAAATTTCTTACCTTTTTCAAGGTTAACCATCTTGTCTAGTTCACCAAAAATAAATAATGTTGGACAATTGATTGATTTTAAAGCCTCAGATCCATTTTTATAATTATTGCATGCAATAAGATCTACAGCTAAAATTTCCCTAATATCTCTTGGGGAATTAATAATTTTTTCAACAGGATTTCCTCCAATAAATTTTTTAGAAGCATCATAGCCCCATTTCATCATTAGTTTAACTGCTTGATCATCTCCAGCTTCAGCAAAATCTATTAAGTCTTGATTTACCTGCATTCTATAAGATCCACCAATAAATATTAAATTCTTAATTTTTTTTGAATATTTTGAATAGTACTCAAGCGCCTCTAAACACCCTTGTGAGTGTCCAATTATTGTTATTGCAAAAATATTAAGTTCATTAAAAACTTTTTCCAACCATTCAGAAATTTTTTCTATTGATTTTAAACATGTCCCCTCCGAATTACCATGGCCTGGTAAATCTATCGCTAAAACATTATAGTCTTGATTGGATAAATACTGCTCTGTTAAAGACCACACAATATGTGAAAGACCACTTCCATGAAGTAATACAATTGTAGCTTTATTTTTATCAATGCCCCGTCCCGCATCTGAAATAAAAACTTTTTTATTCTCTATCTCAAATATCAACTTATTTCCTTGATTTTTTTTCTGAGTTCAAATTTCTGAATTTTTCCTGTTGTGGTCTTAGGTAAATCACAAAAAACAACTTTTTTTGGAATTTTAAAGCCTGCCAAAGTTTCTTTACAAAATTTAATTATTTCTTCTTCTGATGTGGTTTTATCTTTAATTAATTCAACAAATGCACAGGGTGTTTCACCCCATTTTTCGTCAGGTTTTGCTACTACAGCAGCTATAGACACTGACGGATGCTTTGCTATGGCATTTTCTATTTCAATCGAAGAAATATTTTCACCTCCTGAAATAATAATATCTTTAGATCTATCTTTAATTTTTATATACCCATCAGGGTAAGTTACCGCTAAATCACCAGAGTGAAACCACCCTCCTGCCATAGACTTGTCTGTGGCATCTTTATCTTTATAATAACCCTTCATTACAATATTTCCTCTAATCATAATTTCACCCATAGTTTTTCCATCTTTTGGCACAGATTTCATTGTTTCGGGGTCCATAACAACCGCTCCCTCTGTATTAGGGTATCGAACTCCTTGTCTTGCTTTAATCTCATTTTTTTTATCTTTTTCTAGATTATTCCAATCTTCATTCCAGGCACACTGAAGCATATGACCATATGTTTCTGTTAAACCATAAACATGCATAACATCAAAACCTAGATTATCCATTTTTTCAAAAATAACACTTGGTGGTGGTGCTCCTGCCGTCAGAACATTAACTTTTCTTTTTAGTTGTTTTTGTTCTGTTTTGGGAGCATTTGTCATCATGTTTAGTACTATTGGTGCCCCACCAAAATGTGTAACTTCATATTTATCAATTAGTTCAAAAATTTTTTTAACATCTATGGCTCTTAGACAGATTATACGAGCGTGCAGCATTGCTAGAGTCCATGGATAACACCAGCCATTACAATGAAACATAGGAACGGTATATAAAAAGTTTAATTTATTTGGCATATTCCATGCGGTAGCACTACCTGTTGCCATCAAATATGCTCCTCTATGGTGATAAACTACACCTTTTGGATTTCCAGTTGTCCCCGAAGTATAACTTAATGAGATTGCTTGCCACTCATCTTTTGGTTTTTTCCATTCATAATTCTCTTCACCAGAATTTAAAAAACTTTCATACTCATTTTCTCCAATTTTTTTGAAATTTGAAGTATCAACATCCTTGTCTTCAATATCAATTATTGTAATTTTATTTTTAACAGTTTTCAGGGCTTCACTAACAATCTCATGAAACTGTCTATCCACAATTAAAACCTTGGCATCGCTATGATTTAAAATATAACTAATTGTAGTTGGGTCTAGTCTTGTATTAATTGCATTTACTACTGCGCCAACCATTGGGATTGAATAGTGGGCTTCAAAAATTTCTGGAGTATTGAAGGCCATTATAGAAACTGTATCACCAATTTTAATTCCAATTTTATCTAGAGCGCTAGCGAACTTTATACATCTTTTATAAACTTGTCCCCAGGTATAAGACCTGCTTTCATAAACTACTGCTTCATAATTTGGATAAATATCTTTTGTTCTTTCTAAAAATGAAAGTGGTGATAGTGGAACATAATTTGCTTCATTCTTATCAAGATTTGTATCGTAATGACTCATATTAATTAAATTTAAAATTCATTATATAATCACTACCAGTCGTAGCAGTTTTAAAATGACTCTCAGCTCTTGGTAAAACTCTTTTAAAATAAAAATTTGCCGTTTGTATTTTTTCTTCATAAAAACTTTTATTTTGATCATAGTCTTCAAAGCTTACCTCTAAAACTTTAATCCATGCATGAGCTATAGATACAAAACCTAATGCTTTTAAATAATCATTGCATGCTGCGCTTGCATCATCTTTTGAATTTTGTGTTTTTTCTTTAATCCAAGAGGTGAAATTAGATAAAATTTTTATATGCTCATTTAGTTGTTTTGCAAAAGGTTTAATTTTATTATTTTTGGTATTGCAGTCACCTCTAATCATTTCTAAATACTTATTAATAATATCACCATTTTTATTTACCAATTTCCTAAAAACCAAATCAGCAGCTTGAACAGAATTGGTTCCTTCGTAAATTGGCGTAATTCTATTATCTCTATATAGTTGTTCAATTCCTTGATCTTTTGTATATCCGTAGCCTCCATGAACCTGCATTGCTTCACTTGTTATTTCCATGCCCATATCACTAAACATTGTTTTAACTACCGGAGTTATTAAGGAAACTAAGTCTGAAGCTTCCTGTTTTATTTTTTTATCTGGATGATTAAGACTAACTTCTGTTTGTTGTGATAACCAAAAACATAATGCTCTCTCTCCTTCAATGATTGATTTCATATTAAGAAGAGACTTTCTTATATCAGCATGTTCAATTATAAAATCTGCACCATTAATTGATTTGCTATTATTAGTTTTTCCTTGTTTTCTTTCTTTGGCATAGCTCAATGAATTTTGGTATGCAATTTCAGAAATTCCTAATCCTTGTATTCCTACAACAATCCTCTCTAAATTCATCATTGTAAACATTGAATTAAGTCCCTTATTTTTTGATCCAATCATATATCCTGTGGCATTATCAAAATTTAAAACACATGTGGCAGAACCTTTGATTCCCATTTTGCTTTCTATAGATCCTGTAGATACTCCGTTTCTACGTCCAATAGATCCATCTTCATTTACAATAAATTTAGGAACTAAAAATAAACTTATGCCTTTTGTTCCAGCGGGAGCGTCTGCTGCTCTTGCTATTACTAAATGTATAATATTCTCTGTTAGATCATGATCACCTGATGTAATAAAAATTTTTTGTCCACTTAGCTTAAAAATTCCATCAGACTGTTCTACAGCTTTTGTTTTCAAAAGACCTAAATCAGTTCCACAAACTGGCTCAGTGAGACACATAGTGCCAGTCCATTTTCCTTCTACAATTTTTGGAAGATATTTTTTTTTTATTTCATCAGTAGCATGATGAGAAATACAGTTATACGCACCTATACTTAGTTCACTATAAAGTTTAAATGAAAGACTTGCAGACGATAACATTTCATCAAAAAAAGCACTAACAGTCTTTGGCATTCCTTGACCGCCGTACTTAGGGTCACACGAAAGTGATGTCCATCCATCTTCTATATATTTAGTGTAAGCTTCTTTATAACCAGGAGGAGTTCTAACAACTCCATTTTCTAATACAGTTGGATTTTCATCTCCTGCTTTTGCCAAGGGTAATATTATATTTTGATTAATTTTAGCTGCTTCATCTAAAATATTTTTTACTAACTCAGAATTAACTTCTTTGTATTTTTCAATCTCATTATAATTTTTATTGTTTCTTAACTTGTCAAAAAGAAACATCATATCTTCTAATGGTGCGGTATAATTTGGCATTGTGGGAGCTTAGAATAAATGATTAATTATTGCAATTTTGAAATTATTGCACTACCCATTTCGGATGTAGATACTTGTTTCATACCTTTAGACGCTATATCTTTGGTTCTAAGACCATCATTTAATACTTCTTGAACTGCTTTTTCTAAAGCAGCTGATTCATTATCTAAATCTAGGGAATATTTTAATGCCATAGCAAAACTTAAAATTGAAGCAATAGGATTAGCAATTCCTTTTCCAGCAATATCTGGTGCCGATCCGTGTATAGGTTCATACATGGCTCTCATTTCTCCATCTTTGTTTTTTGCACCAAGTGATGCTGAGGGCAAAAGCCCCAAAGAGCCAGTAAGCATAGAGGCCTGATCTGAAAGCATATCACCAAATAAATTATCAGTTACAATGACATCAAACTGTTTTGGATTTTTTAAAAGTTGCATTGCGCAATTATCTGCAAGCATATGACTTAATTCTATATCTTGATACTCTTTGTCATGTAACGCTTGAACTTCTTCCCTCCAAAGTTGCCCAGACTCCATCACATTTGATTTTTCGCATGAAGTAACTTTATTTGATCTTTTTTTAGCTAAATCAAAGGCAATTCTTGCAACTCTTACAATTTCACTTGTTGTATATGTGTGGGTGTTAATACCTTTTCTTTCACCATTTTCTATTGGCTTAATTCCTCTTGGTTCACCGAAGTAAATTCCCCCCGTAAGCTCACGCACAATCATTATATCTAATCCTGAAACAATTTCTGGTTTTAAAGTTGATGCATCAACTAATTGTTCAAAACATATGGCTGGTCTTAAATTTGCAAATAATTTTAATTCTTTTCTTAGTTTTAATAGTGCTCTTTCAGGTTTTTTTGAAAAATCTAAATTATCCCATTTAGGACCACCAACTGCACCAAGCATTACAAATTCACTTTCTAAAGCTTTATAAAAAACTTCATCTGTAATTGGCGTTCCATGTTTGTCATAAGAACATCCACCAGCAAGATCTTGATCAATTTCAAAATCTAAAGATTTATTTGCATTAAACCAATGAATAATTTTTTTAACTTCTTCAATAACCTCGGGGCCGATTCCATCTCCTGGTAAAAGCAATATTTTTCTTTTTTTTGCTTTAATCATTAAGTATCCATGGTTTATTTTTTTTTAACTTCTTTTCAAAAGAATCTATTTGTTTTGATTTTTCTAATGATAAAGCAATATCATCAAGACCTTCTAATAAGCATTTTTTTTTAAAAGGATCAATCTCAAATTTTATCTCATTATTTCCATAAACAACTTTTTGGTCTTTTAGGTCTATAGAAATTTCTTCTTTTCTTATTGAATATTCTGAAAGTTCTTTAATTTTTTCTTCTCCCAAAATAATTGGTAAAATTCCATTCTTAAAACAATTGCTATAAAAAATGTCAGCATAACTTGAGCTTATAACGCAAGTAATACCAAAATCTAATAAAGCCCATGGCGCATGCTCTCTTGAAGATCCACATCCAAAATTGTTTCCTGTAATTAGTATCTTTGAATTATTAAAAGGTTCTTTATTTAATATAAAATCATTAATTGCTTTTCCATCATCATCATACCTCATTTCAAAAAATAAATCTTTACCTAAGCCTGTTCTTTTAATTGTTTTTAAAAATTGTTTAGGTATAATCATATCTGTATCTATATTTACAATTGGTAAATATGCGGGGACACTCTTAAGTAAATTAAATTTTTGCATTTTATTTTTGGTACTTTCTTACATCATCTAAGTTTCCAGCAATTGCGGCGGCAGCGGCCATTCCTGGGCTTACCAAGTGTGTTCTCCCTCCTCTACCTTGTCTTCCTTCAAAATTTCTATTCGAGGTAGATGCACATCTTTCTTCTGGCTTTAATTTATCTGCATTCATTGCAAGACACATTGAACACCCAGGTTCTCTCCATTCAAAACCCGAATTAATAAATATCTTATCTAAACCTTCTTGCTCTGCCTGCTCCTTTACTAATCCAGACCCAGGCACAACCATTGCATAAATGTGTGAGGCTTTCTTTTTATCCTTTAGTATCTGTGCGGCCTCCCTAAGATCCTCTATTCTTCCATTTGTACAACTACCTATAAAAACTGTATCTATTTTAATATCTTTTACTGCTGTATCTGGCTTTAATCCCATATATTTCAAAGATCTATCTATAGAATTTTTTCTATCAATATTAGTTTCATTTTCAGGATTTGGAACTTTGCCTTCTATTGTAACTACATCCTGAGGAGATGTTCCCCAAGTAACCATTGGAATAATATCTTCTGCTGTTAAATTTATTTCTTTATCAAATTTAGCATCAGAGTCTGTTTTTAGGGTGTTCCAGTAATCAACTGCTTTACTCCAATTGTCATTTTTTGGGGACATTGGTCTATTTTTTAAATAATTAAAAATTTTTTCATCTGGCGCAATAAGTCCTGCTCTCGCTCCACCCTCAATAGTCATATTACAAATTGTCATTCTTTGTTCAACTGATAAATCTAAAATTAAACTTCCTGCATACTCAATTACATGGCCTGTTCCACCAGCGGTTCCTATTTGACCAATTATCTGTAAAATAACATCTTTTGAAGTCACTCCAACTGCCAACTTACCATTTACATTTACTCTAAAATTTTTTGCTTTTTTTTGAACTAATGTTTGTGTTGCTAAAACGTGCTCAACTTCTGAAGTGCCAATTCCAAATGCTAATGATCCAAAAGCACCATGAGTTGCTGTATGGCTGTCGCCACAAACTATCACTGTACCTGGCTGAGTAAACCCTTGCTCTGGTCCAACTATATGCACAATTCCTTGTCTTTTATCTTTTACACCAAATAATTGAATGTCAAACTCTTTACAATTTTTATCAAGTGTTTCTATTTGAATTCTTGAATCCTCATCATCAATACCTTTTGATCTATCTGTTGTAGGTATGTTGTGGTCTACCACAGCCAAAGTTAATTTTGGTTGTCTTACTTTTCTATTTGAGTTTCTAAGGCCTTCAAATGCTTGAGGGCTTGTAACTTCATGTATTAAATGTCTATCAACAAATAATAATGCTGTTCCGTCGTCTTGTTTGTGAACTAAATGTTCATTCCAAATTTTATCGTAAAGTGTAAATAACATTGAAAAAAAAATTATTTTTTTTCTTCAGAACTTTCTTTTTTTTGTTCTGCTTGAACTTCTGGTTTCTTTTTTGTTTCTGTCGTTTTAGCTTCCACTTTTGAAGCTTCTTCAGTTGGAGCTACACTTTTTTCTGTAACCACTTCTGGTTTTACATCAACTTCTATACCAATTTTTTTTCTAATTTTTTCTGCAATTCTAGCTGATTTACCCGTTCTATCTCTTAAATAATATAGCTTGGCTCTTCTTACTTTTCCCGATCTGATCACTGTGATTGTATCAATAAGCGTACCATACAATGGAAAAGTTCTTTCTACACCTTCACCAAATGAGATTTTTCTAACTGTAAATGATGAATTAATATCTCTATTTTTTTTTGCAATACAAACACCTTCAAAATATTGAACTCTATCTTTTTTACCCTCAGTAATTCTAACACCAACTTTAACTACGTCTCCTGGGAAAAATTCAGGTATCTTTTTATCAGCTAGTATCTGTTTTACGTTATGTTGGTTTATTTCCTCAATTGTTTTCATTTTTATCAAATTAGTTTTTCTTATATTTTTGCCACAAGTCAGGTCTTCGGTCGCGTGTTATAGCCTCTGATTGAGTCAAACGCCAGTCTTTAATTTTGTTATGATCACCTGATAATAACACTTCTGGAACACTTTTTTCCTCCCAAACTTGAGGTTTTGTATATTGCGGATACTCCAATAATCCATTCTCAAAGCTTTCATCATTTTTAGACTGGTTGTTTCCTAAAACTCCAGGCAACAATCTTAAAATGCTATCCAAAACAACAAGTGCCGCTGTTTCGCCACCAGATAAAATAAAGTCTCCTATACTAATCTCTTCTATGTTCCGTGTTAATAATATTCTTTCATCAACTCCTTCAAAGTGACCGCATATTAAACTTATTGATTTTTCTTGAGAAAGCTCTCTAGCAAATTTTTGATCAAATTTTTTTCCTTTAGGTGATAAATAAAAAATTCTTTCTCCTTTTTTTTTATTTTGATCAATTGATTTTGCTAAAATATCTGCTTTTAACAACATTCCAGACCCACCCCCAAATGTTGTGTCATCGACTGTTTTATGTTTATCTTCTGCGGCATCTCTAATATTTAATACTTTCAAATCCCATATTTTATTTAATAATGCTTTTCCATATATCCCTTTAGATAAAGGGCCAGGAAATATTTCTGGATAAAGTGTAAATACCTGCGCTTGCCACATGTGCAAAATTACTTGGCTTCTACTTTAGGAGCTGCTTCTACTTTAGGAGTTTCTGCTTTAGGAGCTGCTTCTACTTTAGGAGTTTCTGCTTTAGGAGCTGCTTCTACTTTAGGAGCTACTTCTGCTTTAGGAGCTGCTTCTACTTTAGGAGTTTCTGCTTTAGGAGCT
>Ga0209709_10003067_pt1 | contig 14103 bp, 35 predicted proteins | sample ArcticOcean_MG_C_2_FD_187435 | JGI IMG/M metagenome (GOLD analysis project Ga0209709, IMG submission 187435) | Marine microbial communities from western Arctic Ocean - ArcticOcean_MG_CB4_136 (SPAdes) (version 2) | ecosystem: Environmental > Aquatic > Marine > Oceanic | place: Arctic Ocean... | reverse complement strand
CTATCCAGTTTAAAATGTCTTCAGGTAACATAGATGCTGGAGATATTTGCCTTTATGGTATTGCTTAGAATTTAATACCTAAAGGTATTGCTTAACAATTAACAATGGAGTATAAGAAATTATGGCTAGACATCACAATATAAATGGGAACATAGTTCCTTTCACAGCAGAAGAAGAAACTGCAAGAGATAATGAGGAAGCAGCTGTTGTAACTGCTGCACCAGATAATGCTTTAGCTGAACTTCGATCAAAAAGAAATAGGTTATTAGCTGAAACAGATTACTTAGCTTTATCTGATAACACTTTAACTACTGATATGGCTACATACAGAACTGCTTTAAGAGATTTACCATCTGGTAAAGATACAGTTGCAAAGTGTGAAAATGCTACTTGGCCAACTAAACCTTAAACTAATTTCTTAATCCATCTACCTTTATTATTTAATACCATTGGTAATAGTTTGGGAATACCATCAATAATAATACCACATCCTAATATAAATCTGGTTCTAAAATTTTTTGCGTAAGCAAATGCCATAGATTTTTGATTTACTAAACATCCTACATTCATTCCAAAGAATAGATTGTCTGGATTAGCCCAATAAGATATGACAAATTTAGTATGGAAGTGTCCTTGCACACAACTCATTCCCATTGTTTGGCTTGTCTTTAATACATCTGCACTTCTTCCATGAGTAAAGAAACATCTTTGGCCATTACTCATTGTAAGAGTAAGATCATCTATCCATTTCCATTTTTTAGTACCAAGAAAATCTCCGTAACTTTTTAAAAATTGTGTACTCATTCCATATTTTAATGCTCGTCTATAGACAAGACTACTATGATTACTATCTACTTCTATCATTTCTGGATAGATTGATTCTAATTCTTTAATATATTCTTTGGAAATATTTAATTCATCACCAGCAGAAGGTAAGTCTGGATTGTGATCGTGCATAGATATAGCATGGAAGTCAAGTAAATCACCAATATTGACCACCACATCTGGTTTGTATTGTTTTTTAATTTCTCGCAAAAATGCAAAACTATCTGTATGATGGTATGGTACATGAAGATCACTAATTATTAATATTCTTTTGTTCATACAACTCCTTTGGTGATCCGTCAATTGTTTCTTCAAGATTTTTTAATTGTTCTATAGGGTCAATGTATTCTACTTTTCCTTTTGTAATATGAACATCCCTAATTTTAGGTGTTTCGGATTTGTTCTGGTAGTTTATTATAATATCTTTTAATATAATCATAACACCTTACAGTTGAGTAAAGTTATATCAATAATATTAAGTATTGCAAGAATTCATTATGTCGGATAAATTTTCTGCACGAGTTGGAGTTTGTTTTGCCCAACGGCTATCAAGCATTTCAATACTTGCAGTAGTGTAATCATTTTCTTCAAGTGCTTTCCACATAGCTTTAAATTTTGACACTCCGCCTACCCCTAACTGAAAAACCATTTCTATAATTACACAATGGGCTTTGAAATTTAATGGAAGACCATTAATTAAATCTATTGCTTGATTTTTAGCAGTTGCAAAATCTTCATTAAATTGATCTGTTAATTGTTCTTTGGAATATGTTTTACCTTCTTCATAAGGATCATTAGACCTAACTAAATGTCCATATCCAACTGTGGCAAAACCAAGACTATCTTTATATACTGTATCTACAAAACCTTCATGGTTTTTTATCTGCTCTTTGAGATCATCATACATCTCTAACTCTATTAACATTAAGACAGTAATATGTCGTTAAATTTCTTTTTTATTTTATCTTGTATTTTAAACTTATGGTTCAAATGGCACAGAACCACCCCTAAAACAACACCTATTAAAAATGACATCATTTCCTTCCTTTCATTATGTCTGCCCCTTTAAGGCCGTATATGGCCGATACAACACCTATAAACAAGGCTTGATACCAAAAGGGCATATTGTTAAATTGTTGAAAAAACTTCTCTACTTTTTCCATTATTTCTGGATCATCAGAAAATATAGACCAAATTAATAACATCACGGGGGAAGACACCAAAATCAAAACAAATTCGTCTTTCCATCCTTGATTATTATTAGTCATAACAGCTTTTTGGTATTCAACTTCACCATTGGCCATCTTCTCCATGTGTCTTAATTCCGCCACACTTTCTAATCTTTTACTTTGATTACGATTTTTTACTATATCCATGCCTAGTTTAATTCCACTAGGTAGTAATTTTGCTAATAATCCAATCATAATATTTTAAAATTTTTTAGTATTGCTATTAATATTCCTATAAAAGTTCCTATCACAAAAACTGCTTTTATTCCACCTTTACCCATAGCAACTTGTGTTTTTAAACTTTCTATATCTCTACTATTTTTACATACTTCTGTGTGAATTTCTTTTAGTTGGTATGATATAACATCCAACGATATTGAGGGATTAGACGTTTGTTTTTTTTTCATTTTGTTCTCTACACCAAAATCTTACTAAAGGTTTATCTTGTTCTATTTTACCTAATCCATTCATAATTATAATACTCTTTTCATATCCTGCGATTGCACAAGATTTCCATTCATTAAAAACATAATCTTTATTACTTATTGGGGGATAGCAATCAGCACCCGCAAAACATAATTGTAATACTAATATAAACTTTGTCATACTAGTACATTTTAGTATATACTATCTGTCAAGTAAAATATATTATTTTTTAATTTTAAGGGTTCTTAATATTCTTTTAAGTTTTTCAAGGTAAACACAAGCATCATATAGTTCTTCTATTATATCATCAATCCATTTTTCTGTAGGTTTTTTAGCCATTCCCATAGTAATTTTATACTCTTTAATGCCTTGTTCAGATCGTTTAGCAAACGATTGTAGTAAGTCCATAATTAACGGGTCTTTTGTAAAGACAAATGGTCTTACTACTTCGCTTATGATAGGTTTTTTACTCAAAATGATGTTTTCATATAGTGAGAACAAAATTCATTAACATTACAATAATGTTGACACCTTACATCTTCACCTTTTCGTTCAACAATACTACAACTTTTACCTTCAACCATTTTTTGTGAAGCAAGATATTGTAAGGCCTCATCTCTAGTATCAAGCAATCTCATTGCAGATTTACGACCAGATTTCATTACTGCAAACTTATCTTCCCTTCTCCATCTTTCAGTAGCAGTACACATTGGAAGTTCAGATACTTTTTCTGCATTTTGATGTATCTTTATTCGTTCTTTGACATAACTTTCTTGTTCTTCATATGTCCATTTACGAATAGGTATCATGGCCACTTGTTTTTTAGGATATTTATCAGAAGTCATAACCCTAACTTTAGACCAATCTCTTAATATGGCCATAACAGATAGTCTTTTTACTTTTATTTCAGTTTTGTAATTGATTAACTCTTTGGGGTTTTTACTAGCAAGAAAATCTAAAACATTTAATTGATTTTCCCATTCTGGTTTTCCTTTTTCTAAAGCTGAAAGAGCAGACCAAGCAGATGTAACTTTAAAATCAATTAAATGGCCATCACGATTAAGTAAATCAAATGCCCCACTTAAAGTCCATCCATTAGTGATCTTGTCATCTTTATAGAATAACCTTTTTTCTGATATTTCTTTTCTTGTTTTTGCTCGTTCTATAACATGATGAACCGACTGACCCAATAAAGAGAATATTCTGTCGCTTACATCTTCTTGAATTAAATCCCAATTTCGTTTCTGTAATACACGAATACGAGGCGGGGCAATTAAACGAGTAGTAGATATGTCCGAATTACTTTCGTAAGGGTCATTTATTACTGCCCGTTCAATCGCTTGTGGTAGATTACTTAAATTTGTGTATTTCATTAAAATGGAACACCACCCAAATCGTTATCATTACCTTCATCACCGTTATCCGTTTGATCTATTCCATCCAACTCTTTTGATCTTAAAATCATTCTTCTTATCCCTTCGGATAATTGATTAAAAGTTTCTTTTTGGCCTTTTTGATAATCACCTATATCAAATGAAACACTAGGATTAAATTGTTCTGCAATTTTATCATCCTTACCTAAAGGCATAATTGAACTGATATGTTCTTTACCATTATCTTTATGCATTACATTTAATTGACAAGTAACTCCGATAAGTTTTGTAACATCAAATCCTTGTTTTTCAGTTTCAGTAAAAGGTCTTCCTCTCCATGAAGTTAAATCCATTCCTAAATTTGCTTTTTCATGTAAAGATAGAGTGTAGAATTTGCTGATTGTCATTGGTTGGTCATTGTTTAATTCTTCGGGTAATTCCCAAATAACTAAAATCTGTCTTTTCCAACTAATTTCACCACCATATTCTTGTTTTTGAGTACCAAGATCAATAACCTTGACACAACGGGCTTTATGTACTCCGATTGGTACTTTTGGATAACTTGTTTCTGTACTTTTTGCTATTATAGTCATATATATTTTTTCCTATTTATTATTAATTAACTATCGTTAAATACCATCTATTTACTTTAGTCAAGTTTTATATTGACTTATGTTAATAAAATTGTATAAAAAGATATGGAAATAGTAAAGTTAGGAAGCATATGCAATTGATGTTTAAAATCATACGAGCCGAAACATCCTTTACTATTTCCTCTAAATAATTATGGCCTCAATTTTAGATGAATTAATAGAAGAATTAAATGCTAAAGAAAAAAGAATAGCAAAAGAGATTATCAATATTGATAGGTCTTCTGTTATTCCAGATCATACTAATAAAGCACAAGCTGTTTTAGATATGACAGATAAAGCAATAAAGGTTAAAGGACAATCAGAATATTTGTCTGTTTTAAACCATGAAAAAGACACACAAATATGAGTAAAACAAATCATCAACTAGCAATAGAACGAAAAAAAGAAGTTATTAATCAATATGGCGGTAAAAACCTTGCTAATATGCTAGGTATTTCACATCCCGCAGTATCTAAATGGAAAGTAATACCGCCATTTAGAGCATATCAGATTGCAAAACTTGGTGAATTTGATATAGAGTATTTAAGACCAGACTTACAAATTAATCCAATTACAAAGTAAGTCTATTGGGGCGGTTAGTTATTTTTTAGCTCTCTTATTTGTTTTAACTCCGCCCCATTTTTCTTTAACATAAGTATAGCAATGCCATAGCAATGCCATAATGTTGTCATAGGTTTGCTAATGGCAAAACCATCCCCTTCAACTGCACCTTCAACTGCAACTACACCTACAACTGCAATACAAGATAGGGTATTGACAAGGACAATAATTTGATTAAATTGACTTTAGTTAATCAATATAATAAAGGAGAGAAAAATGAGTAAAGAATTAGGAAGTTTTGATAAAAGGCTAAAGAAGTTAGATTTAATGTCACAACAAGTAGTATTACTAAAACTTCAATCAGAAACTAATAATAAACTTCTTGCACTACAAGATAAACTTATAGCATTGGGGAAGGATGAATAAGTATGTAGATTTTCAAAAATGGCTTCAAAAAGCCGTATTGAATGATACTTTTATATATTATAAAGGTTTTTTAGCAGAAGATATTGGTAAAATTACTATGGATAAAGAAGTTTTACAATATACTAGAACTGTTTTAAGACTTGCTGAACGAGGTATTATTGCAGTTGTTCAGAAAAAAATAGGAAATTGTAATTACGAATATATGGCAATAAAAATATGAGAAAATCTACAACAGACGAACAATCACCCGCATTCCAATTTTATGCAAATGATTGGATAAGCGACCCTAACAGAGTTAAATTATCTTTAGAAGAACAAGGGGCATATATTTTATTATATTGTCATTGTTGGCGGGGGTTTAATATTGAACTTGATTGGGAGATTTTAAGCAGATTATGTAATTGCAGATTAGATAAGATACAAAAAATATTTCCAAAAATTGAGCATTTATTTGATAAGAAAAAAGAAGGTAGTAAAACCTTATTAATATGCAGACAAGCAGAAGAAGAACGAGCAGAACAAATGAAGAACAGAAGATTGCGTTCTAAAGCGGGTAAATTAGGGGCTAAAAAAAGATGGTCTTCTGAAAGTTTAAAAGAAGATTGATGTTTAAAACAATAACAATTTTACTATTAGCTTGTACTGATTGTGGATTGACTAAAATTACATACCAATATGATAATCAAAAAATTAATTGTGGTGATATGGCAGACGCAATAAGATTAGAAACAACTACATACAAAGAAAATGTAAATGATGATCCAACTTTACAAGGATGGTACACAGATAATGGTTTATTATTCGTAGGCTCTATATGTCACTAGAATACACAGAAATGTCACATTATCATAGTTTTATGCAGTATTTTGGTGAAAAACATAGCTTTCAAACATTTGATGATAAAGGCAAAAACAAAGGATTAATAAAACAAGTACATGGAACATTACAAGAACATTTTAAAACACTTGCTGAATTAAATTTAAGAGGTGCGGGAGTATTTTTTACAGTTAATGAAACAGACTTAAAAGGTAGAACTACTGAACACATTAAAAAGGTAAGAGCATTGTTTATTGATCTTGATGGCTCTCCATTACCAGACTTTAAACCATTAGGATTAATTCCACATTTAATTGTCAATACAAGTGAAGGAAAATATCATTGTTATTGGTTAGTTAAAGATTGTCCGTTAGAAAGTTTTAGTTTATATCAACAAGCATTGGCCATAAGATTTAATTCAGACCCAAAAGTTAAAGATTTACCTAGAGTTATGAGAGTTGCGGGTTTTTACCATAATAAATCTAAATCTTATCCCGTAAAAGTTTCAGCTATGCATGGGGATGAGCCTTATTCAGTAAAAGATTTAAAAAAACATTATGATCTTAAAAAACCAGAGGTAAGAAAATTTGATTATTCACCTAGTTTATATAAAGGGCAATATACAGGAACATTAAGATATGGCTCAAACGAAGGTGATAGACATGGACAGTTAGTTAAAATTTTAATCGCAATTAGATTGAGGGGTGAGGATTATGCTTACTTAAAAAATGAGGGATTACAATTTGGAAAACAATGCGACCCACAAGAAGACCCTAAAGAAATAATGTTTCAAGTAAATGACATATGGAAAAGATATCAACCAAAACAAACAAAGGAGAGATAATGGCAGACAATATAATACTACAAACAATTACTTTTAATAAACTTGATGATGATGGTAATTTAATTACAGACAAAAATGGCAATGAAAAAGTATTTGAATTAAAAGATTTCGTAGATTGTTCATGGATTTGTGAAGGAACTGAAAATGAACATTTAATAGAAAAAAAATGAATGAATTAAGAGATTACCAAAACAAAGCAATTGAAGATATTAGGTTTCATTTTAAAAGGGGTAAAAAAAGAGTTTTACTTGTAGCCCCAACGGGTAGCGGTAAAACTATTATAGCTTGTGAGATGATGTCTAAAACTAAAGAAAAATATGGTTTTAATTTATTTGTAGCACATAGACGAGAACTCATTATGCAAACAAGTAGAAAATTAGCTGAATTTAAAATGCCACATGGAGTATTAATGGCTCAAAAAAGTCCAAACACAATGGCTAGTACACAAGTTGCAAGTATTCAAACATTTAATGCAAGAATTGATAGAGAAGATTTTATTAAACCTATTGCAACATTAATAATTTTAGATGAGGCTCATAGATCAATAAGTAATTCTTTTAAAAAATTAATTGAACAATATCCAGAGGCTTTTATTGTTGGATTGACGGCAACACCAATTAGAGCTGACGGCAAGGGATTGGGGGGTATCTATGATGAGTTAGTTGAGTGTGGGTCTATTAGAAGTTTAACTAAACAAGGTTATCTAGTTAAGAATAGAATAGTAGCCCCAAGTATTCCAGATTTACAAAAAATTAGAATTGTAGCGGGAGATTATGATAAGGGGCAGTTAAATAAAAGAATGAATACCCCTAAATTAGTTGGGGATATTGTAAGTCATTGGGTTAAATATGGAGAGAACAGACCAACAGTTGTTTTTGCGTCTTCAATAGCACATAGTAAATATATTTCTAATATCTTTAATCATAATGGAATACCAAGCGGTCATATTGATGGAGTGATGGATGAGATTGAGAGAGAACGACAACTACAAAGATTAAAAAATGATGAGATAAAAGTATTATGTAATTGTATGGTATTAACGGAAGGATGGGATGAGCCAAAAGTATCTTGTGTTATTCTTGCTAGGCCTACAAAATCTTATGGTATGTATTTGCAGATGATAGGAAGATCATTAAGGCCTTATCCAAATAAAGTTGATACCTTAATTATAGATCATAGCGGGGCAGTATATGAGCATGGATTTCCAGAGGATGTACCTAAATGGACATTAAAACCTACAAGTAAAAAAGAAAAAGAATTAAAGATAATAGAAAAAGTTGAAAAACAACCCTTGACTTGTACTCAATGTCATTTTGTTTATAAACCCGTAAAGGATGATAGCAGTTGTCCGAATTGTAGTCATCAACCTACCAAAAAAGAAAAATTATTATTAGTTAAACAAGGCCGTCTAGTAGAATTACCAAAGATTAAACCTAACTCACATGATAAAGAAAATTTTTATGCACAGTTATCTTTTTATGCAAAACAAAAAGGATTTAAAGAAGGATGGGCAAGTTGGACATTTAAGAAAAAGTATGGACACTTTCCACATTCAAAAAGAGTTTTCCCCGTTGCAACGGGAAAGGATGTTATAAAGTTTATTCAATATTGTAATATTCGTAATGCTAAATCAAAAAATATGAGGGAATTAAATGTCTGATGAAATACTAGAACAAAAAATAGAAAAATTAAGAGAAATAGGCGATAAACACGCAGATGCAAAAGCAACTTTGTCATTATTAGAGAATAATAGGAAGATTTTATTAGCCACACTTATGAAGGAATTTATGATAAACTCTAATACGGGAAAGTTGGATAGTGCAGTTGCCCAAGAACGAGAGGCTAGAGCAGATGATAGATATAAAAAACATATTGAGGCTTTAGCTATTGCAGTAAAAAACGAGGCCAAATGGAATTGGGAAAAAAAGATAGTAGAGATGAATTTTGAAACATGGAAAACTAAAATGATAAGTCAAATGAAGGAACGCAAACAATATGGTGCGTAAAAAACCTAAAGACCCTATTCTACATACGTTTGATAAGTATGAGGTCTGGTGGACAGATCATATAAGTCATAACGAGTGGAAAACTATAACAGACGCAAAAAAAGATAAACCCGCAATAGCATTTACAGAAGGGTATCTATTACAAAAAACAAAAGACGCACATACTTTCTTTATGTCAATTTCAGAAGATGAGATAGGTGAGGAAATGATTATTTGTAATAAAAATATTAAAAAGATTAAAAAGATAGGTACTAGAGATTTTTTAGTCAAAGAATTTGTTTATGACAACTACTAAAACCAAACACATGAAGGAACATATGCAAAGAATGGCAGACTTTGGGTGCTTGATATGTCATAAAATGGGATTTCCTAAATCACCATGTCAATTACATCACATAAAAAATTTTAGAGGTATGGGAAAGAAAGCTAGTAATTATGAAGTAATTGGATTATGTCCTGAACATCATACGGGAATGAAAGGCTATCATTATTCACCTAAAACATTTACTGAAAAATGGGGTAGTCAAAAAGAATTATTAAAAGAAAATTTAGAATTGGTAGGGTGCTGTAATAACTGTAATTAATACTTATTCATTTATCTCTTATTTTTCGTAATTTTTTTCTTAAAAGTTTTTTTAATACAAATAAAAGAAGTTTCTGGCTTATATTCATCTAACATATGTTTTGCAACACTAACGCAACCTTTTAAAAATTCCTTTTTATTTACTGCCCAACCTTGAATATTGCTTTTTTTTATATAAGTAGCAGTATAAAATTTAGGTTTAGATTTTCTTTTTAGTTTTGGTTTTTCTTTAGGTTTAAATTGTAATACATTACTCATATTATCCTTTCTATTAATCTCCATTTTTTATTATATATTTAATTATACTTGTTCTAGGGTCAAACTCTAATTTAGAACACCCAAACAACGCAAGACTTACTACAAGAACCAATACAAGTATAACTAGCTTGACAATTCTTTTAGTATTTTTGCGGTGAATAGAGTATGAGAATATAATCATTTTTTTTCCTCTACTTCCTCAACTTCTATATCTGCCCAACCAAAATCACTCAACTCAACTGCTTGTATTTTGGCCTCGTCTTCATTATCTGCGTCAATAATTTGTTCTCCAAAACTTATTTTTACTACATATTTAGGCATTATTTTTTATTTTTTATTTGTAAATGTAAATTGACTAGATCGCTTTCCTTCTCAATAAACCCTTTTTTAATCATTTGTTTGGCCAATTGGTTTTGTGTCATTTCAGTAGTGCCGTTTTTAGTTCTTAAATTAGACAATACATCAACAAATTTATTAATTATACCATTAATCCTAGCAATATAAATTGTTGATAGGTTATTACCCGTTAGACATGATTTTAAATCTCTATCAAGTTCATGTTTAAGATTGTCCAACCTATCTATTGCATAATCAAGGTCTTTAATTTCATTATCTAAAGACTTTTTATTATCTTCAAACTCTTTAGCTTTATTCTTACTATGTAGTTCTAGGTGTTCGTCATTTAGTTGTGTCATAGTTTCCTTTGGTTTATTTTTATGATCTTTTATTTCTTTTATTATTCCTTGTAAGTAATTATCCATTTATTCCTTTTTGTTTATTGTTTAATATTGTAAAAACTTCCACCGCCATTTATATTATGAGCCAAACTTATAAATTCGTTCCAATATTTTCTTGCCTTTTTATATTTAAAATTATGATCTATGATTAAATCATCTGTAAGCATATCAGACACATATTTACAGGTGTCTTTATTGCCATAGCCCCAATCATCACAATATTTTATATATCTTTTTATATTTTTTTCTTTAATTGGTAAGTATTTTATTGTCATTATATCCCTCTTTCTTTTAGTTTATCTTCAACCCAATTAAATCTGGCTTTCATGTCCATTTTAGCGAGGCCAATTGGAATTGGTGCTTTTATAAGTTTGACGAGGCAATCATATAATGACCGCCCCGTTATAGTGTTAGTTTTTGTTTTTAAGACATAAACCCCCTTTGTTATTTTAAAAGTAAATTTATTCATCATTTAAGTTTGGCAACATTAAAAAAAATTTAATCATAAATACAAAAAATACACCTAATCCTATCCATGTCATATCAGGTATATAAATTGCAATAATTAAACCTAAAAAAGCACCTGCAAAATGTAGTGCAAAATAAAAAGCGTAAAACATATTAAACCCCCTTATTATTCTTATTTATTTGATCTTTAAATAATTTTAAATCATCATCATGTCTTTTTTCAATGGGCCTGTCATAATCCTCAATCATTGCGTCATAACCCATGCTTTTATACTTATCTAATGACATGACATAGTCTTGACAATCACCATTTAAGTCTTCAAAGTAATCATCAAATACATTTGAAATATCAACCCATTTATTTACAAACCTACCATGACCCGTAAACATATTAAACTCGTGAACCTTAACATAAGCATTTTTAGGATTTAAGGCTATACTTTCAATCTTATTAAAGTCATCATCTATAATTGCATTGTCCATTGTTTCATTTATATCAGTCATAATGTCCTTATTTTAGTTGTGATCTATTATTTAATAAATCCCTAAAGGGCCTATAAAGGCCCATTAAAGTTTTATTACTGTTCAGTAAAACCACAAAACCAATTTTTGCCCCTAGTGTCTGGTCTATTGCAGTATCTTTTAGCCTCGTCTAAAGTTAGGTTTTTTTCCATAACTTTTTGAGTTCCTGTTTTTCTAAATTTAATTATTTTGTATTTAATTGTAGGCTCAATATCAAATATTTTTGCTACTTCGTCTAATACCTTCGGATTATCTAAAGCCTTATAATTAATTGCTTTGTTAAATCCAAACGGGTCATTTGTTTTATTTGTCATTGTTTTTTATCCTTTTTATTGATTAAAATTAATATACTTCCTATCCATTACGGCCTTAAAATAGTCTTTTTTGTTTTGGCTATACATATACATATATGATTGCGGGTTTTCTAATCCCTTTGATTTAGCATTTTCAAATGCTTCGTTGCTGTTTCTTTGATACATACTTGTTTTATCTTTAAAGTTTATTAATGTTTTAAATTTAGGCATTATTTAACTCCATTTTAATTATGATCTATTTTATAATAAATCTCTAAAGGGTTTAATTAAAAACCCCTTAAAGTCTTATTATTTATTAATTGCCACTTGCTCAACTTTTTCAAGTCTTTTTGTTTTTTCATCTTCTGTTAATGCGTCCCAATCATTAGGAAAACTTAAACCATTAACATTATTGAAAAACCGCTTTTTTTGTTCATTGATTTTCTTTTTATTATCACCTTGTGACATCAAACCAAAAATTGATGAAATAGTTCCAACTGTTTTCAAAAAGTCTGGTTCTGGCTTATGTTGATCTAAAAGTTTTTGAAAATCTTCTCTATTCAATCTGTTTTTTTTGTTACCGCCGTCTATCCATGTTAAATGTTTTGCGGTTGTAACTGTCCATTGATTTTCGGAAACTTTCAAACTTCCATCAATCATCAATGCAACGGGTGTTGTATAAGAATAATAAACCCTTAAATCTGGTTTTTCATCTATAAAGTATAAATTCTTAGTAGTTCTTAAATAGTTCTTTTTCATTTTTTCCCCCATATTAAAGTGATTACAATTGCTATTATTAAAGCTAAATAAAAATGCTCCATTGTTCTATCTCCTATTTTAGTTAACATAGGTTAAGTATTAAACCAGCATAAAACATATGTCAACAGTTAATTAAATTATATTTGTTCATGTATTGTTCTTTTTAAAACTTTAGGTTATAATATGCCTAATATGATTAGAAACCTCACAGATAAACAAAAATTGTTTATTGAAAACTTTAGCCAGACGGGCAACGCTACACAATCCGCAATTAAATCTGGCTATTCAAAAGCAACTGCCGAGCAACAGGGATATGAGTTAAAAAACAAACTCCAATCCGAGATTGAAACAGCTACAAAGAAGATACTCAATGGCTCTGTACCGATTGCGGTGGAAGTCTTGACCAAGCTAGTGAGTGATGAAAAAATCCCACCTTCGACTAGGCTTCAAGCTGTCAATTCATTGTTAGATCGTACAGGCTATCAGACCACAACCAAATTCGAGGATATTACTCACCGTAAAACCGATCAAGAACTTCGGGCGGAATTAGATCACCTTGTTAATAGTCTGGCTATCAATAAAACAGACTTAAACTAATATAAAGGCTTATAACATAGGGCCACAACATAAGAGAGATAACAACACAAGAGAGAGAACAACAGACAATAGGCTTGAATACCCATTACACCCCACACACACTCACACACAGGCCCAATTCAATAGATCATGACGCAATCTAGTCATTATATATGAGCATTGCCCTAGCCTAGCGGTACGGCCCCACAGTACAGAAGAACAAAAGAAGAACAAAGGGTGAACAAAACAGACCCCCCACCCCCCAAAGTGCCGAAACTCATCTATAATTATGCTTCTCTCCGCACAGCCATGGGTATTTGTTAATATTAACCAAAGTTAATAGGTTGAATAATTGTAATTTTGATATACTACTGTTATATGGCTATTAATAATTCAAGGTATGATCCTATATGCTTGGGGCAATATAATAAACCCCCAGAATTATTACACTTCCAATGGGAAGGTAGTGGTTATAAGGTATATAGATATGCTTTAGTGGATGTCATAGATCATAATAAGATTGACCCCGAACTTAAGAAAACAAAGGAAGAACAAAATCTAACCCCTAAACAGATAAAAGAAAGATACTTAAAAAATGCGTAAGTTTGTACAGATAGCTAAACCGAATGCTTTACTACATTTTCAAAAGGGTAATCATATATATAGGTATGTTCTTGTTGATAGATTTGAAGTTACTAAAACAAATCATAATGGCTTTGATGATAAAGAACATTTAACTACCGAAGAAATTTTTGAGTTGACAACACCT
>Ga0209709_10003066_pt1 | contig 14104 bp, 15 predicted proteins | sample ArcticOcean_MG_C_2_FD_187435 | JGI IMG/M metagenome (GOLD analysis project Ga0209709, IMG submission 187435) | Marine microbial communities from western Arctic Ocean - ArcticOcean_MG_CB4_136 (SPAdes) (version 2) | ecosystem: Environmental > Aquatic > Marine > Oceanic | place: Arctic Ocean... | reverse complement strand
TGACACAAAATGTACGCGTCACTGGATCTATGGTTCGCCGTCTAGCAGACCGGGTACTCGGCATTGGCTGCGACCAAGTTTTAGTGGTTGAACCCCCGTCAGAAAAGGACATCGACTTTGATTATCGCATATTTAATCAGGACGGTATGGAGGTCGAACAATGTGGTAATGGCGCTCGCTGTCTGGCTCGGTTTGTAAAAGATCGGAAGCTCACCGGAAAGAGTTTGATTCGGGTTAAAACGGTCAACCGAGTAATGGATCTGCAATTGAACGATGATAATTTAGTCCGTGTGAATATGGGCGTACCCCTATTAGAACCCTCGGACATTCCCTTTGAGGCAAGTCAGAAGTCAGTCCTGTATGACATTGACATAGCCGGGCACGGCTACAGTATCGCCGCTGTCTCTATGGGTAACCCCCATGCCATTTTACAGGTGGATAACGTGCAGGTCGCACCTGTTACTGCGCTTGGTGCGCAGCTAGAATGCCATGAGAGATTCCCCAATGGCGTGAATACTGGGTTTATGCAGGTGGTTGATCGCCAGCAGATTAACCTTCGCGTGTTTGAACGTGGTGTTGGCGAAACCCAAGCCTGTGGGTCAGGTGCGTGCGCCGCTGCAGTGGCAGCCATGCGGCAGGAACTGGTAGACTCACAGGTAACCATCCACCTAACAGGTGGTGATCTAACAATTGAGTGGCAGGGTGAGGGTGAGTCGCTAATAATGACCGGTCCGGCCGTTACCGTTTTCCACGGGCGTATACGAATATGAGTGAAGCAAAGCAGGATGATCCAACGGTAAAAATCGTGCGTGATTTTTTACGCGACAACCCAACCTTTCTCGACAGCAATCAAGATATTTTAGAGTCTATGGATCTACCCCACCACAGTGGGGGCGCTGTCTCTCTAGTTGAGCGCCAGGTTAGTGTAATGCGCGATCGCAATACAGAGATACGTGCCCGTCTCGATAATATTCTAACTACAGCTCATGATAATGATCAGTTATTTGAAAAAACAACACAGCTAGTACTGAAACTTCTAGAAGCCAAAAACCTTGCGACACTGGTAGAAGTACTGCACGAGAGTCTAGGCAAAGACTATCAGATTGAGTTTTATAGCCTGACCCTGTTCGGCACAGAAGAGCGTCTGCCCAAGACGATGGCCCGCGTAGTCAAGGTTGAACAGGCTAATGAACAGATCGGCACCCTGCTAAGTGCTAATCGTGTTGTGTGTGGTGTACTGCGCGAAGATGAAATGACGTTTTTATTTGGCGGCAATGGAACTCAGGTTGGCTCTGCCGCCTCTATCCCTCTTCGCTACAACAATCTTTATGGGGTGCTCGCCGTGGGCAATACGGACCCTAATTTTTACACGAGCAGCATGGGAACCTTATTTCTTAGTTATATCGCCGAGGTTTTGAGTCGCCTCATACCTCAGCATCTCAACGGCAAAGAAAAATAACCCCCACTAAGGCCTTATATTCAGGATTGTGGCTTTTTCTTTTTCCTAGATCCAGCACTCTCGGTCGGCGCACTATTTGGTGAGCCTGTTCGACTCTTTTTCGCTCCAGGTTTACGCTTCCTTGAGGCCGGTTTCTTTTTGCTAGAGATACTGTCTGAATTCCCCCTCGTACCGCGGCGTTTGGTATTTTTGCCGGGTGCCGATGGTAATTCACCCCCCTTTCCAGACGATTTCTTTTTTCTCGATTGGTTTGATTTTGGCGCCGGTTGACTGCTAGTCTGACCCGCCTCTACTAATTCAAAGTCAATTTTACGCTCCTCTAAGTTAACCCGCACAACCTTGACAGTCAGCTGCTGTCCCAACCGAAAAACTCTGCCCGTTCGCTCACCAATCATGCGGTGCTGAGACGCCTCGTGATAGTAATAATCCTTGGGCAGGCCAGTCACATGAATCAACCCTTCGACATATAACTCATCTAGCATCACGAACAGACCAAAGCCAGTAACCGCGCTGACCAAACCGTTATATTCTTCACCCACTCGATCCATCAGATATTCACACTTTAACCAGTTGACAACGTCACGTGTGGCTTCATCAGCACGGCGCTCTGTTACCGACAGATGTTCACCCGTCTCTTGTAAACGCCCCAGCTCATAGGGGTATATAGTCTCAGTAGGCAGGTTTTTGACACCCTCAAACCGTTGTACCTGAGCGATCTTTTTATTGCCTCTTATCAAACTCCGAATCGCTCGATGAACCAACAAATCGGCGTACCGCCGAATAGGCGATGTGAAATGTGTGTAGGCATCAAAAGCCAGTCCAAAATGCCCTAGATTTTCTGGCTGATAAACCGCCTGGCTCATAGATCGCAACATAACGGTCTGAATAACCGAGGCGTCATCGCGGCCTTTCACGGCACGCAATACACGCTGATAATCCTCAGGCTGCGGATCTTCACCGCCCCCCAAACCAATACCGAGCTCGCCTAAAAAGTCTCTAACAGAAGACAGTCTGTCCTCGCTAGGGCCCTCGTGTACTCGATACAGTGCCGGAATTTTAACCTTCTCAAGAAACTCCGCTGAACAAACATTGGCGCACAGCATGCATTCCTCAATCAATCGATGCGCTTCAGTGCGTTGGACCGGAATAATCTGACTTATTTTGCGTTGGCCATCAAATAAAATGCGTGTTTCCTTGGTCTCAAAATCTATTGCACCACGCTGTGCCCGTCGGCGATGCAATACTTTGTACATACCATGTAGGGCGTCAATCTGCGGCAAAATTGAGAAAAATTGCTTGCGAATACCCGAATCATTGCCATTATCTTTCTCAGCAATAATATGGGCCACCTGGGAATAGGTCATACGCGCATGGGAATGCATCACCGCTTCCGAAAACTGAAAGCGCGTGACCTCGCCCTGCGCATCAATCTGCATCTCGCAAACCATGCAAAGACGGTCCTCGGCAGGATTTAGGGAGCAAAGGCCATTGGAAAGCTTCTCAGGCAACATCGGAACCACATGATTGGGGAAGTACACCGAGTTGCCCCGATCATAGGCTTCTTTGTCTAACGCAGAGCCCACAGGCACATAGTGGGACACATCGGCAATAGCTACTGTGAGCGACCAGCCGCCTCGAGATTTGGGCTGACAGTAAACCGCATCATCAAAATCACGGGCGTCTTCACCATCGATCGTGATTAAAGGTATCCGCCTAAGGTCTGCACGGAATTCTTTGTCCTGCACGTGATCGGGGATCGCATCTGTCTCAGCAACAACATCGTTATTCCACTCATGGGGAATGCCACAGTTACGGATGGCCATTTCTACTTCTAGACCGGGATCTAGGTACTCGCCCAGCACCTCGCAGATATGACCCACAGGGAGGTTACTGCGCGACGGTGGTTCCACGATGTCAACCACCACGATCTGACCTGGCATTGCATCGCTCAATTTATCGGCTGGAATCAAAATATCCTGGCTAATCCTCGGATTATCGGCTCGTACAAAGCTAATGCCACTTTCGAGGAAGTAGCGCCCGACTAACTGCGTAGTATTTCTTTCAACAACATCCACGAGACTGCCATCTGGGCGACCGCGGCGATCCCAGCCGGCAATGCGAACTAAAACAACATCTCCGTCAAAGACACGGCGCATCTGGGTACTGGAGAGATAGACATCCTGACCGTCTCCCTGAACTGGTTTAACAAAGCCAAATCCTTCAGGGTGTCCAATAACACGGCCCTTGACCAAATGTAGCTTATCAAGAGTCCCATAACCACCAAGGCGATTGCGAGCAACCTGCCCGTCTCTCTCCATGGCGCGCAGGCGGCGGCGCATTGCCTCGACCTGTTGTTCATCGACTAAATTCAATGCTAAACAGACTTCTTCATGGGTGACTGGCCCCATGCTCTCGCTTAAGAAGTCGAGAACGAATTCGCGGCTAGGGACTGGGCTATCGTAGTTGGACGCCTCTCGAGTTGCGTAGGGATCAAGATTTTTTGGGGGCTTTGCCATAGGTTTTTTTAATCTGTGTGATCAATGATGTTTATATTTGTGAAGTACTGCAGTCTATGTCTTATATGACGGCGAGTAAAAGAAATTCGCAAGGTAAACTAAGATAGCCCAACCCTGTCATTGGCATTTTTTTTAGGTTTAAACGAAGGTCGCGGTGAATAGCGGCGTGAGCTTTGGCAGGCAATAAAAAAGGCGACCCAATGGGTCGCCTTTTAAACACTGCGCAAGTAACGTTTGGTTACTTAGCCCAGCTTTTCTTTGATACGTGCAGATCGACCTGAACGCTCACGCAAGTAATAAAGCTTCGCGCGACGCACAGCACCGCGACGTTTGACTTCAATACTATCAACTAACGGGCTATAGGTCTGGAATGTACGCTCTACGCCAATACCATTAGATATTTTGCGTACCGTAAATGCAGAGTTCAGCTGGCGGTTCCGCTTAGCCAGAACAACACCCTCAAACGCCTGAAGACGCTCACGGGTACCCTCTTTTACCTTTACCTGCACTATCACGGTGTCTCCGGGACTGAAATCAGGAATTTCTTTGCTCATCTGCTCTTTTTCAAGCGCAGCAATAATAGATACTTTATTCGACATTTCTTGCTCCTCAATTTTCATTGGTTGGTGGCATTGCCACCTGATTTAGAGCTCTGTACAGAGAGGATAAGTTATCCGTTCTTATCATCTGCCAGCGCAGTACTCGCTTCCTTAAGTAGAGCCTGTTGCTCTTTATTGAGCATCAGGCGGTCCAGTAAATCGGGCCTTCTTTCCTGTGTTCGCACTAATGACTGCTGCAAACGCCAACGTCGTATTTTTTCATGGTTCCCAGAGAGCAAAATTGCGGGCACCTGCCGCCCATCTTGCTCTTCTGGCCGCGTATAGTGCGGACAATCCAGCAAGCCATTAGCAAATGAATCCTGGTCCGCCGAATCCTGATGCCCAAGAGCTCCAGGTATCTGACGAATCAACGCATCCGTCAGCACCATTGAGGGAAGCTCTCCGCCACTGAGAACATAGTCGCCTATAGACCATTCCTCATCGACTTCCATCTCAATCAATCTTTCGTCGATACCTTCGTACCGACCGGCAATCAAAATAAGTGATTGCTTTGTGGCGAAACCATTAATGTCTCTCTGGTTGAGCACCTTCCCCTGAGGGGATAAGTACACTACCAAGGAGCCTTGGCCTGTCCACTCTCTGGCGGCCGTTAGGGCTCTGCGCAGAGGCTCAATTAGCATCACCATACCGGGGCCGCCCCCATAGGGTCTTGCATCCACAGTCTGATGACGATCTTCGGTAAAGTCTCTCGGGTTGAAGCTAGCGACTTCAACCAACCCATCTTTCACTGCCCGACCACTTATACCGTAATCAGTCAGTGCTGCAAACATCTCAGGGAACAGGGTAATCAATGCAATTTTCATTCATTTTACCTCTGTTACCGCGCTGTCTCTTAAAACTCTGGATCCCAAATCACATCTATATTTTGTGTGGCCATATCAACATGTGTGACAAACTGCTGCACATAAGGAATCAATCGTTCTTCACGATCGATACTCTGTGTGTCCCCCTTTATCACCAGCACATCATTAGCGCCTGTCTCTAAAAGGGCCTTCACCACACCAAGACGAATATGCTGACCATCAAAGTGACTTACTACAGACAGGCCGACTAGCTGATGCCAGTAAAAATCTCCCTGAATCAGACTGGGGAGCAAGCTTTTATCAATTGAAATGTCTTGGTTACACCAGAAACGGGCCTCATCTCGATCATCCACTCCTTTGATATGCACGACCAGGCCATCACCGTGACGCTTCCACTCATCGACAATGACTTGCTCCCGACCGGCCTTAGTATCGATCCACCAAGGCTCATACGCAAACAAGGCTTCCACCTGTTCGGTATACGAAAACACCTTCACCCAGCCACGGACACCAAATACTGCGGTTATCCGCCCAACGACAAGTGTTTCCAAAACCTACTCCTAGGACGCAGATTTTATCAGGCTGCGACTTTAGCCGCCTCTTTGAGCAGTGCCGACACACGTTCACTGATCTGTGCACCTTGGCCCTGCCAATAGGTGACGCGTTCAAGATCTACACGCAGGCGCTCTTCGGCACCGCGGGCGACGGGGTTAAAAAAGCCAATACGCTCAATGTAACGAGCATCACGTGCGTTACGTGAATCAGAGACGGTTATGTGATAAAAGGGACGTTTTTTAGCGCCGCCACGAGCCAATCTAATTGTTACCATTTACTAAAATCCTGTGTTCAAGCGGCATTATCGCCAGACTTGATGCCTAATTAAGTTCCTATTCATGCGCCACGCATTTAGCGCTTGAGCTCCACGAAAGGCGCAGTATATTACGCCAAAAGGATTCGAAAGGAAACCTCTTTAAAGTGAATTCAATAGCTTTTATTGGGGGCGATTATTGATCAAAACGTCGGTTTCTAGGCGTATCGATCTGCAGACTAACGTCTGGGGAATCCACCGGGGGGTAATCCTCCCCTTGAAGGCATCATGCCACCCATCCCACGCATCATATTCTGCATGCCCTTGCCCTTCATTTTCTTCATCATCTTACCCATTTGCTTATGCTGTTTGAGTAGCCGATTCAGGTCCTGAATACTGGTGCCCGACCCCATAGTTATGCGTCTTTTACGCGATCCATTGAGAATGTCGGGATTGGCCCGCTCTTTGGATGTCATAGAGTCAATAATACACTCCATGCGTCCAAATTGGTTGGCCACCTCAGGTTGCTGGGCCATCTGACCCATGTTGCCCATGCCGGGCAGCTTATCCATCAACCCCTCCATGCCACCCATACTTTTCATCTGCTGGAGCTGTTCGCGCAGATCTTCAAGGTCAAACCCCTTACCTTTAATAACCTTTTTAGCCAGCCGCTCGGCTTTCTCTTTATCGACTTTGCGCTCAACATCCTCGATAAGACTGAGCATATCGCCCATTCCCAGTATTCGCGACGCGATTCTTTCAGGGTGGAAAGGTTCGAGGGCATCAATTTTTTCACCCACACCCAGGAATTTGATCGGCTTACCGGTAATATGCCTCACTGATAGCGCGGCACCACCGCGGGCATCGCCATCCACCTTGGTTAGAATCACTCCGGTCAGGGGTAGCGCTTCATTAAATGCTTTAGCGGTATTTACCGCATCTTGGCCAATCATGGCGTCGATCACAAATAATGTTTCAACGGGGTTGGCTGCAGCATGGATGTCTTTAATTTCGGCCATCATGTCGGCGTCAATCGCCAAACGACCAGCTGTATCGATAATCAGCACATCAACAAATTGAGTTTTTGCCGCCGCAATTGCGGCCTTTACAATGGCGACCGGCTTCTCGCTAACATCACTGGGAAAGAACTCCGCACCGACTTCATCCGCCAGTGTTTTTAGCTGTTCGATGGCCGCAGGGCGGTACACGTCCGCGGACACCACCATGACTTTTTTCTTTTCTCTCTCGCTGAGATAGCGAGATAACTTGGCTGCGGATGTCGTTTTCCCCGCTCCCTGCAGTCCAGCCATTAATATAATAGCGGGCGGCTGCTGCGCTAAATTGAGGGATTCGTTCTTATCCCCCATAACGGCTTCAAGCTCGGCCTGCACAATCTTCAAGAACTGCTGACCCGGATTCAGACTGCTAGCAACCTCTTTGCCAAGCGCCCGCTCCTTCACCAATTCTACAAACTCTTTTACCACCGGTAGCGCCGCGTCGGCCTCAAGTAAGGCCATGCGCACTTCACGCAAGGTTTCTTCTATATTATTCTCGCTAAGACTCGCCTTACCCGATATTTTCTTCAGGCTCAGAGAGAGGCGATCACTCAAACTTTCAAACATGGCCATGCTAAAGACTTCCAACTGTTCAATTAATAGGCGCATTATAGCAATAATTTTAGCGTGCCCTTCACCCTGTCTCCCGAATATGCCACACTCAACGAAAATAGTGAGTGATTTTATTAGATGATAGGATTAATATCCGGCTATGCCGCCATTTCGGTGTACTTTGGTGGCTTTATCCACCACCTGTGGCAGCTGCGCAAAGACCCCCAATTTAATCCGACTTCGCTGCAGATAGTCGCCGGAATAGCAATTTTACTTCATGGTCTGGCCGTGAGTGGTCTGCTGTTTGTTGATGATGGCCTGGATCTAAGCCTACTGAAAATAGTGGGCTTAATGGCACTGATAATAAATATCCTGGTCTTTATTAGCGGATTAAAGAAGCCGCTGCACAGTCTTTATCTCGCCTTAATGCCAATGTCTGCGCTAAGTCTGCTGGCTGCACTAATTAGCCCCAGCACTAAGGCGGTGGCGCAGATGTCCGTCACCATGCAAATCCACGTTCTGCTATCGGTACTAGCCTATAGTCTGCTTGCGATTGCGGCGCTGCAGGCCCTATTGTCTGGCTACCAGGACTGGCAGCTCAAACATAAACGTCAGAACCTACTAATGCGTACCCTCCCTCCGATGCAAACGATGGAAGTCCTTTTATTTGAGGCGATTTGGGCTGGATGGCTATTGCTGACGCTTTCCCTAATCAGTGGGTTTCTGTTTCTCAATGACCTACTTGGACAACATCTGGTCCACAAGGTGACGTTTAGTATTGTCGCCTGGTCTGTGTATGCAATCTTGCTTTGGGGACGCCACAGCCTTGGTTGGCGGGGCAACCAGGCGATTCGCTGGTCTTGGACGGGCTTTATTGCGATATTTCTGGGCTATATCGGCAGCAAGGTGGTTTTGGAGTTTATCCTCACCTAGCCAATAATCCTATTGCTAAAGCGCCCAAACTAATCCAACATTGGCTTCCAAAAATCATTGAGGCTCCTATCCTTGGACGGTTCCCACCCTTGGGCGTTGTGGCTATCACTCGCTGCATTGTTAGCTGTATCCGCTTTTTTCTCCGGCTCAGAAACTGGCATGATGTCACTGAACCGTTACCGGCTTCGACATCAACGGAAAAATAGTGCTGGCGCTCGAAGAGCAGCCAAGCTTTTAGCTGTGCCGGATCGTCTCATCAGCCTTATCTTAATAGGCAACAATGCGGTTAATATTCTGGCGGCAATTATCGCCAACATGCTCGCCATTATGTACGTAGGGGAAGCTGCTGCGCCTTGGGTTGCCACTATATCTCTGACCATTGCCGTGTTGGTATTCTCTGAAGTGACGCCCAAAACTATTGCTGCGCAGAATCCTGAATGGTTTGCTTTTAAAGCCAGCCATATCTTAAAACCGCTACTGCTAATCTGCACACCTTTGGTCTGGATGGTTAACAGCCTAACTAATGCATTGATTTCGCTACTTGGCTTTGACCCGAGAAAAGATCGTGACGATGGTCTAGACACGGAGGAGTTTAGATCGCTCATGGATATTTCAGGCCATAAGATGTCTGATAGTAATCAGGGCATGTTAAGGGCTATTCTAGATCTTGATACCGTCACCGTCGAAGATATTATGATTCCTCGCAATGAAGTTAGGGGCCTAAACCTCGAGGATAATATTGACGAAATCATGAATAATATCCTGTCGTCTGAGTACACGCGCCAACCGCTCTATGAAGGCGATATTAACAATATTGTTGGTATCTTTCACGCCCGTAAAGCCAGTCACCTATTGCGCTCAGAAACTGTCACTCACCAAGCGATCAGACGTTTTTCTGAGGAGCCCTATTTTATTCCCGAATCCACTACACTCACCAATCAACTACTCAACTTCAAGAAGATAAAGCAGCGCTTCGCCGTCGTGGTAGATGAATACGGCGAGGTCCAAGGTTTAGTCACGCTGGAAGATATTTTAGAGGAAATCGTGGGTGATTTTACGACCAATACCGCCGACGAAATTGATGAGGTCATTGCCCGTGAAGATGGCAGCTACCTTATCGATGGCGCCGCAACTATTCGTGAGATTAATAAGGCCACAGGATGGTCACTGCCAACTGACGGCCCAAAAACACTCAATGGTCTGGCGCTCGAACAGCTTGAGAGCATTCCTGCGGGTAATGTCAGCTTTACGCTTGGCGACTATAGATTTGAAACGGAACTCATCAATGAAACGAAAATCAAGAAGGCATCCGTTCGCTGCATGCGCCCCCAGGAAGTCGTGAAAGAACAGGCTCAATAAAAAGGGTTGTTTTTCTGTGCCCGCTCACCGCATAAAACTAATACATCCAGTCGCTGATGATTATCTAGGTAACTCCAGTCACGAATCTCTATGTTGGTTCTGTAACACCCAATGCAGACATCGTCCTGGTTGAGTGAGCAGATAGAGTTACAGGGTGAGGCGATCGGCTTATCGGACATTAACGCGCCACCTCAACTAAATCAGCCGCCATCTTATCTGCCTTTTGCACGTAAACTGCCGCAGAGCCGAGTAAAAACTGCTTTGTTTGCACGTCATTTTGACGTATAACTTTACCTGGTGAGCCAACCACCAAAGAACCATTTGGAATCACCGCACCGGCTTTAACTAGAGTGTTGGCCCCAATAATACAGTCACTACCCACTTTAGCGCCATCGAGAATAACTGCATTGATCCCGATCAGGGTTCGATCGCCAATCTCCAAGCAATGGATCATCGCATTATGGCCAACCGTCACATCTTCCCCAATAGTTAACGGCTGCCCTGGATCACAATGCAGTACCGCGCCGTCCTGAATGTTACTACGCGCACCTACTGTAATAGAGTCACAGTCACCGCGAATGACCGCGTTAAACCAGACGCTCGACTGTTCTTTCAAAATCACCTTGCCTATCAAGTCTGCGCTTGCAGCAACAAATACTGACTCATGAATTTTGGGCCGGTCCGCCCCAAGTTGGTAAATCATTTTTGCCCTCTGATCGTCAATTCTTCTATTAAGTCGTCACTCGGGTAGTTTAAGACAATCGCCGAATTTAAAGTACTATTCAACATACCCACTAGCACGTTCAGGGTCAGACCCCATATTTTATAACCCTGATATTCCAAAAAAGGGAAACTGAGCGCACCCATCTCATTTTTCATCTCAAAATACTGGTACTCATTTACATCCATAAAAACACTAAGAGGCACATCGAATATGGCCGCTATCTCTGACGGCTCAGGCCGAAGTACAAAAGAATCCCTGACTACGCCGACAAAGGGAGTCACCTTAGTTGGGCGAAGTCTAGGGGACGTTGATGGCAACATCGCAATCGGCTCAATGCTCTCAGCAGACAAACCAATCTCTTCATAGGTTTCTCGCAGTGCCGTTTGCAGCAAATCGCTATCAGAGGGCTCCCACATGCCTCCGGGAAAGGCCACCTCTCCTGCGTGACTATTAAGATGTTGAGCGCGCTGGGTCAATAGGACCTGAGGGTTATCGGGTTCACCGTGCAGCAACAGCATAACCGCTGCAGACACACCATAATCTTGAGGGCTGGACTGGCAGTGATCAAGCGGGAATTTTTTTAGTTTGTCTGTAATTGTTCGAAGCATTTGTGCATTATACTTAGCTAAAGGCCTATTCTGAGTTTTTCATGAAATTTTGTTCCAGTTGCGGGAATTCCGTCAATAAAGCAATACCCGAAGGCGATAATCGTGAGCGCTATGTCTGCAGCCAGTGCAGTGAGATTCACTATCAAAACCCTAAGGTGATATCCGGTATAATACCGGTCTATGGCGACCAGGTCCTGCTCTGTAGAAGGGCAATAGAGCCGCGTCTCGGCTTCTGGACATTACCTGCTGGGTTTCTAGAGAATGGTGAGTCGTCTCTGGAGGGAGCCCTACGTGAGTGCACAGAAGAAGCAAATGCTACTGTCATCAATCCACAATTCGCAGGCCTTTTCGACATTCCTCAGATAAATCAGGTTTATGTCTTTTATCGCGGCGAACTGACCGGGCCGGTATTTGGACCAAGCTCGGAGTCCTCGGAAGTCGCCCTCTTTAGTGAGCAGGGTATTCCTTGGGATGAGCTGGCCTTTCCAGTCATCGAGTTAGCACTGAACTACTTCTTCGAGGACCGAAAAACAGGTCGGTTTACGGTCAAGCATGATGAGATTAGACGCCCTTGGAAGAGTCGGCGCCCTGTATAACGGCCGCTAACGCCGTTCCCTGTGTTACGAACTAAAACTAGCACCTCTGCTGATCATGTTTCCGGGCGATAAAAAAAACCCCGCACCTTGGGTACAGGGTTTGAGCAATGCCTATTACTATGAAGTAATTAGAGCGCCTCGGCATGCTCCATCAAGTATTCTGCAACACCAGCAGTGGTGTCTTTCATACCTGCGTCGCCGCGATTCCAGCCAGCGGGGCAAACTTCACCATGCTCAGTGTGGAAACTCAGCGCATCAACCATACGCAACATCTCATCGACATTGCGGCCGAGCGGCAGATCATTAACGACCTGATGACGAACCATACCTTCCTCATCGACAAGGAAAGACGCTCGAAAAGCAACTCCAGCCTCAGGGTGTTCAATATCGTAGGCCTTGCAGATTTCATGCTTAACATCGGCAACCAACGTGTATTTTACCGCGCCAATGCCACCATCATTGATGGCTGTATTACGCCAGGCGTTGTGTGAGAACTGAGAGTCAATTGAGACACCAATGACTTCCACGCCACGGCTTTGGAATTCTGCATAACGGTGATCAAATGCGATCAATTCGGATGGGCAAACAAAGGTAAAATCTAGAGGGTAAAAAAAGATGACCGCTTTTCTGCCTTTGATACTGCCTGCTAAGTTAAAGTTTTCAATAATTTCGCCGCTTCCAGTGACTGCTGCTGCGGTAAAGTCAGGTGCTGACCTGCCAACTAATACACCCATTAAAGTGCTCCTGTGAGTTGTTTGTAAAGGATTGAGATTGCGCGCAGATAGTCACACAGCCTACTTCTATCAGCCAATAAAAATATTTTATCGTTCTAATAGAAGCGAGCTGAAAAGCGATAATTCAGGGAGTCCGGTTACGGACGGTGCGAACAGAGCGTCAGGCGTCGCTGCCTGCTTGTTCTTCGGCCTGGTCACCGAGAGCTTCATCGATCATTGGCTTTAACTCACCTTTGTCGTGCATATCAGTAATGATATCGCAGCCGCCAACAAGTTCGCCGCCAACCCACAACTGCGGAAAGGTAGGCCAGTTGCCATAGGCTGGCAGATTGGCACGAATTTCCGGATTAGATAGAATATCCACATACGCGAAACGCTGACCACAACCCTTAAGCGCCTGTACCGTCCGCGAAGAGAATCCACATTGCGGCTGATTAGGCGAGCCTTTCATATAAAGTAGTACTGAGTTATTTTCCACCTGATCACGGATGGTTTCCATAATATCCATAACGACTGTTCCTCTCAAAAAACATATATTGCTGTTGACTGGGATTTTACCTGCTTTGGGCTTCCTTAAAAACAGCTATAGCAAATTAATTTCAGTTATTACCGATATCTCTACAACATAGGCCAATTTCGCACATTCAACACCGAGTAACGCAGTAAAATCGAGGCTAAAAACAGAATTATAATCAGGGCTGATAGCATAGCACTAAGTCCGGCTAACACAGAAAATGGGCCTTTTAGTAGCAATATAGCTTTTAGTGATTCTCCGCAGGCGCGCCGGGAAGCCCAAATTCAAAATCTTCCCTACTTGATGCATAGATTCTAGTATTAAACCAGCCATCCCAAATAGATAGCACACTGCCTAGATTAGAAAACCTGTGTCGCGTGCTGTCAGTTCTAGCAACCTCGATCTAGTGGGTCCTTCAACATCCTCTCAGTTCTAGCTAGTGCTATGTGACTCTCCCTTCAATATCCTCTCAGTTCTAGCCGCACAAAGTATAAGCAATTGAATACAATAACAAAAAACATAATTTTAACTGGGTGATTGGCTATGGAAATGGATAAATTACAGCATCCCGATTCAATTTGGACATGGAAAACTAACTCTCGAAGGGGTAAGGCATCGCTGTGGCTACCCTACCTGTCCGAAGTAAAATCCATAAAGGGCGACAAGTATTGCTTTACCTACAATGGAGGTTCTGTAGAGGCCCGGCTCAGGGATATAGATTTTATTATGCTTTACGGCGCCTCTGCTCATTTGCCAGTGATTATGCCCTAGGCACAAAAAACCCTGCGTAAACAGGGCTTAGAAGGAGTATTCAATGTGTTTA
>Ga0209709_10003062_pt1 | contig 14110 bp, 24 predicted proteins | sample ArcticOcean_MG_C_2_FD_187435 | JGI IMG/M metagenome (GOLD analysis project Ga0209709, IMG submission 187435) | Marine microbial communities from western Arctic Ocean - ArcticOcean_MG_CB4_136 (SPAdes) (version 2) | ecosystem: Environmental > Aquatic > Marine > Oceanic | place: Arctic Ocean... | reverse complement strand
ATCCTAATTTAATTTCCATAATGCGTTCAATCCTATATTAAAATTGTCCTGAGTTTATTTTATTTTTTATAGCCATTAAGTAAGGCTCCCTTAAATCTTCAAGTAAAGCTAAAGAGTTTTCTAATTGCCATTGAGGTATGTTACCTATGTCATTCTCCATAGCCTGTAGAGTTTCTTTAATTACTCCGTGAATATAATCTATCTTTTCTATTTCATTCATAACTTTGAAATCCTTTTAACTGTTCTTTTTCTGTAGCTTGAAAATATTTAATTACAAAATGTTTTATGCCTTGAGAATTATAATAATTTTTATTCATGTTATTAGATTTTATTTCTCTCCATTTTCCTGTTCCAATACAGTACTCATAAGTAAATCGTTTTCTATTTCCTTTACCATCAACTCTCGGTATAGCTTTAGTAATTAAAGTTACAGCTAAATTTTTAATTGTATATTCTATTTTAAATTTATTTAATATTTCTTTTACATCTTTAACAGTTTCTTTAACAACATATTTTTTATTAGAAAGTAAAAATCTATTATAAAAATCTTCAATTCCTTTAGAGTGAAAATGTTTTTTTGGGTAGCCTCTGGCTGCAAAAGGCGCCCATTTTCCTGTTGTATAATAGTAAGCGTACTTTTTATTTTTAAAATAAATCCATAACATTGTTGCTCCTAATCTTTTTTCATATTCAATATTATATTCATCTAAAAAATTACAAACATCTTCTACAGTTTGATCTGTATTATGTCTAAAGATAACATCACCTTTAGAATTAGTTCTTCCGTATTTCCAATCGTATTCTTTTTGTTCATTCATCAGGCATCTCCTTTTTGTATTGCTCTGCATATTCCTCATACTTTTTATTTTCTTTGTAATCTATGTGTGTATAAACTGCACCTGTAAAAATTGTTGCAAGCATAATTACTACTGTTAAAAATTCCATATTAATTTACTCCATTAGTGACATATAGTAATCGTCTAGTGCTTGAGGTTCCGGCACACCTTTGCTTAAATCTTCTAAGATTTCTATGACTTCATTACTTCTGAATCCATCATCACCTATTGAAATATCGACTGCTTCTCTTATCATATCTTCACTGTATTTTTTCATACTGTTATTCTCCTTTAATAAATCCGGCACTATATAAAATACCTTCAGCAAAATCGATAAGCTCTAGGCGCTCATCTTCATTCAAATCAAGATAGCCATCACCGTGATATCTAGCGCCTATCTCCTCGGCAATATGGCAATACGTTTCCACCCATATTTCAGCGGGTAACTCGGCCATTCGTTCAACCTTTTTTTTCTTTGTCTTTTTATTTTTAGTAAACCAAGAAGGAAAAAGTTGTCCATTAAATATCTTCATTCGTATATCCTTTTAGTATCTGTTGCCATCACGCACCAATCATCTATGTCACCAGCGTGCATATCTCTCCTTAACATTTTCTCTGCTTCTTCCATAGTATTTGCTTCGATGACTGACTTAACTATTAAAGATACTGAATAAAGATTAGGTTCTTCTGCGTAACTATCAGCGCCACCACTAGCCCATGACTCATCTATTTTTATCTCGTTCATATTTTTAATCTCCTTCTCCAATCTATATGGTATTTGTAATCGTAAGTTAACATTACATCTTCATAATGATTTTGCCACTGTGGATAAACAGCTTCCATAAATGTTATAGCCTCATTAAAACCTAACCGATCAACGTACTTATAAAATTGATTAAGTAAAAATAAATATGGTGTATCCTTTAAAGTAATTTTAATCATTAAAGTCTAATGCCTCCCGTTCAACCTCATCAGATAACGTTTGCTCTTGCATTTCTTCCAGTTCTTTTTGATGCTCTTTTTCTTTTGTTAGCATACGATTACTGTTATTAATTTCTAAAATTGTGCTTTTTAAATGCTCGTTAAAATCATAAGACATATTACAGCCCCCCATTATTGAAAGTTAAATTTCTAATTTTGATTTCTGAATCATCTAATCTAGATTTAAAATAATCTAAGGAATGATAAGAACCCACGTAGATGTGAGTTCCTATAGTTATTCCTCCGACTTGACGAGCATTTGACCACGCCATCGCTCGCCCTTTTGTATTTGCTCCTTTAATTATTCTCATTATTTAAATCCTTTAATTGATATTCTCCGGTTTTAATTTTTACTCTGGTATCTTTTATACCTTCATTTAAAAATTGATTTCTATATTTTCCGGTAGTTACTGAGTAATCCCAATAATAAGAATCTAAAATTGTATCTCCGTTATTATAAATTCTTGCTATTGTTGAATCATAACTTTGAAAACAAATATATTCCTTTGTTGTAATCAAGAATTGATTCGCTGCCTTTGCTCCTGAATTTGTTGTCATGTTTTCGACTTTCATAGTATTGCCCCTATTATGTAACCAAAAGATAAACCAAATAACAATGTTATGAATGATTTGTAAATGTTTATTTCTTTTTCTAATTGTCTGCGTGTTTGTTTCATTTTTTATTTTCCTTTTAAAAAAATGAGGGGGAATTTCACCCCCTCGTGGGAGAAAGTTAAACCTCGAATTTTTTATCTTCTCTAGTTAAAATTAACTCTGTGCCAAATTCAGCAAGTTTATACTCTCTTAACATAGTATAATTATCAGAGTAAGTGCGCGTAGTAAGTTTAAGAACATCCTTTAAACCGCACATAAGATGCATATATTTATTTTCACCGTATGTATTTTTAGTGGCTTTTAAACTATGTTTAAATTCCATATCAATAATCTTTTCAATATCTGCACTCTTACAATTCTTAGTGTTAAAAATTGTTTCAAGGTTTGCTAAGGTGTTTAAAAAATTTTCAGTTATTAACATTTCGTTTTGGTTTTTCATATTTTTTCCCCTTTGGTTCTGATTAACTAGATTTTATCTAATATATTACTAACCTTTTTTAAATCTTTATCGGATAAGTTCATTAACACATCATCATTAATTAAATTAAGATTAGAAAATAAATTTTCTGGCTTTTCTAATTCTTTTTTCAATAGTTCGGTTTCTTTTTCAACCTTTAGAAAATGTTTAAATTCTTTTGAGTTTATGTTTTTCATTTTTACTCTCCCGTTGAATGAATACCAAGTATAACTGTTGTGACCTAGTATAAACACAAATAAAAACAAAATTAAATAAGAACGGCTTAAACAGTGGCCTGCAGCAGACATTTATTTTTAAAGGATTGTAAAAAGGTGATGAGCTAGCGCATAGGCGCAGTAAGGGTTTCAGAGGCAAGGCCTAAAATAAAAATTTCTTCGGAAACCTGGCCTTTTCTTCGAAAAGCCTGGGCCTCCTCAGGTCTATAATTCTTTCTCGCAGGCTCGAAAGGTCTCTTTATTGTTATGCACAAACTGGGGATAACTACAGTCTCCCTTCGATCTTAAGAGATCTCCGGTTCCCCTATAGTTACCCACAAATTTGCACACAATCTGAGGTGCTAAACTGAATTAAACGAAACCAGTTATCTCCTTATGCCTAACCGCCCTTTTGCATTCTCTTCGATAAGATTATGAGTGAACATATTGTCAACGAAATCAATAAGATCTCCAATATAAATAATTAATCTGGTTTGATGAGTCTTCCGTTTACTGGAGACTTTAGAGTAATAATTATAGTCTTTACATCCCCTTTAGGCTCCGTAAACCAGATTAACTCCTTATTGTGGTATCCCCAGCTCTCCAAGCCTCCATAGATCCTCTGTAGTCTATGGAGTTCTGCAGGATAAAGAGTCTCCGAGCTTGCTCGGGTTACTTTTCCACACTTAGCCCTACAGAGGTCTAGGGGGAGGCAGGCGACCCTGGGGGTACCCCCCTATATATATAGCAAACATATACATTTTGTAGAAAACTAGACCATAAACCAGATTGACGCTACACTCTATAGTCTCTATAGACTTCATAGACTATAGTATCTACATAATATACATATAAAGTATAGTAGTAAGTATAGTAAACAGGTTTCTATATAGACTATATAGGGGGGAAAGGGGATTACTTTAGTATATAGTTCAGATTACTGTTTGTCAAGACATATCGTAAATAACTTGACAGATCTTCATATGGACTATATACTATTTTAATGGCAGTATTAAATACAATACAGAAAAAAGAAGTAAAACGAGAGTTAACAGACAAACAACAGTCTTTTCTTAAACATCTCGTAGAGACTCAAGGTGATGCAAAGCAAGCTGCACAGTTAGCTGGTTATTCTTCACCCTATCATCACGTTGTTAAGAGTCTAAAGTCTGAAATATTAGAGATAACCAAAGAAGTACTGGCATCGTCAGCTCCTAAAGCAGCGTTTAAGCTTGTAGAGATTATGGAGTCTAACAGACCTATAGTCCAAGCAAGTAATAAACTTGCAGCAGCCACTACTTTACTTGATAGAGTAGGAGTAGTGAAAGTAGATAGAGTGGATGTCAACCATAACGTAGGGGGCGGTATCTTTCTAATGCCAGATAAAGCTCCTATTGAAATAAATCAAGAGCATTACACAGTAATAGACGAGGAATAAGACTATGGACATATTAATAGGATTAGTATTTGTAGTTGTAGTAGGTGTAGTTATGTTAAAGCGAGTTAAACCTGACCTATATGCAAAACTAAGAGCTAAGCTACCTTTGTGAAGAACAAGGCGCGCTCAGCTGCCGCCGATTGGCATAGCAGTTACTTTAAAAAGCAAGCACAAAAGAAACAAAGGCATAAGTTAAAGAGCCGGAAAGATCAATTGCAGTATCAAGATGCTTTAGAGTACACAAAGGTTAAAAGGTGACTCTAAGTGCGATTATATCCCAACTATATCAAATGAGTTTATTAGATTCAGATAAATATGTTAGAAGAACATCATCTACTGTTCCTTTTGGTTATGAGCTGTCTCCTATTGATGGTTATTTAACACCCATACCAGAACAACTTAGTATTCTTAAAGAAGTAGCTGCGTCAGTACACGCAGATGAAATTAGTTTAGGGATAGGAGTTGATTGGTTAGAAGCAGAAACAGGCCGAAGGATGTCAAGAGCAGGGTTAAAAAAACATACGGATAAGGTTTATGGAAGATTGGCTGAAAAATCCTAGAAAATACTTGACAGATGCGCAAGGGAACTATATACTAAAGAAAGACGGAACGCCGCAGAAGAGAAGGGGTAGACCGAAAAATACTGAGCTATCTGATGTAAAAGCAGCACTACATGCACAAAAAGCTTTAAGAAAGAAAAACTCTAAAGTTACAAAGTTGCGCAGAAACTTGCGGAAAGAAGAAAAAAAACTAGCAACAAGTAAGAAAGTACTGACATCAAATGTCATTACTGAAGCAGAAAGTAAAGAACTACCAGATGCTATACAACAGCATTTAGATGACACAGGTTCCTATGTTGAGTTCATGCCTAACAAAGGGCCGCAGAAAGATTTCTTAGCTGCACCGGAAAAGGATGTCTTATACGGTGGGGCTGCAGGTGGTGGTAAGAGCTATGCGATGTTAATAGATCCATTACGCTCTTGCCATAACCCTGTACACAGAGCATTAATACTTAGAAAGTCTATGCCTGAGTTAAGAGAGTTGATAGATAAGTCAAGAGAGCTATACCCTAAAGCCTTTGAAGGCGCTAGATTTAAAGAAGTAGAAAAGTTATGGTTGTTTCCAAGTGGCGCTAAGATAGAGTTTGGTTTCTTAGAAAGAGATGCAGATGTCTACCGTTATCAAGGTCAAGCATACAGTTGGATAGGGTTTGATGAGATAACCCATCTACCTACAGAGTTTGGTTGGAACTACTTAGCCTCAAGATTAAGAACAACAGATAAAAATTTACAAACTTATTTAAGATGTACGGCAAATCCAGGTGGAGTTGGCGCACAGTGGGTAAAGAAAAGATACGTAAACCCTTCAGATCCTAACTCAGCATTTATAGGACATGACGGGTTAACAAGAAAATTCATCCCTGCTCGCTTACAGGATAATCCTTATCTAGCAGAAGACGGTGAATACGAAAGGATGCTTAACTCGCTTCCTGCTGTACAGCGTAAACAATTACTAGATGGTAATTGGGATATAGCAGAAGGAGCAGCATTTGCGGAGTTTGATCCTGAACACCACATTATATCTCCTTTTGACATACCGTCTTGGTGGGAAAGATTTAAAGGCGTAGACTATGGATACGCTGCAGAAAGTTGTTGTTTGTGGGCAGCCGTTGATCCTGAAGATAAGACCATTATCATATATAGAGAACTCTACCAGAAAGGTCTTACAGGGAACGCGCTTGCCGACAAAATAACTCAGATGGAAGAGCCTGAAATTAAGTCTATACCAGGTGTGCTTGATACAGCAGCTTGGGCTAGAACAGGGTATTCAGGGCCTACTATTGGCGAGATACTTGTTAATAAAGGGCATAAACTAAGAAGGGCTGATAAGAACAGAGTTGCAGGTAAAGTTCAGATACATGAATATTTAAGAAAGCGACCTGAGAATAACAGACCAAGATTACAGATAGTGGGTAACTGCAAAAACCTAATTAGGGAATTGCAAGGGATCCCATTATCTAAAACTAATTCTGAAGATGTAGATACAAAAGCTTCAGACCATGCTTACGATGCGTTACGTTATATGTTAATGAGTCGACCAAGAGTAGACCATCCGTATGACAGAAGACTAAGAATTAGAAGCGATGTTTACGCACCATCAGACTCAACATTTGGATATTAAATATATGGCTGAAAATGAAAATACTTTCCTGAATGCAAACAACATCTATGAAGAAGTTGAGGGTGAAACAGGCAAAGCTTTAAATTTAGAATCTGATCAGAAGTCTAACTTAGTAGGCTTAATTAAAAATAGATTTACTCAAGCTGAAGAAAAAAGAGACATGGATGAACGTAGGTGGTTAAAAGCCTATGAGAACTACAGAGGTCTTTATAATAAATCAGTTAAGTTTAGAGCTTCTGAAAAATCTCGTATCTTTGTAAAAGTTACTAAAACAAAAGTACTAGCAGCCTTTGGTCAGTTAGTAGATGTAATGTTTGGTACTGGTAAATTCCCTATAGGCGTTACAGAAACTAAAGTACCTGAAGGTGAATACGGATCTGCACATTTAGATACAGCTAATCCAATTCCAGGAATGGAAACTTCAATGCCTGATAACTTAGGCAACCGTATGGAAGACGAGCCTCAAGAAGAAGAAAACCCTTATGATTTAGGTTATGAAGGCGATGGTCGTACTCTTAAACCTGGAGCTACTTTTGAAAAGGGAATGTTTACAGACTCTCTTGAAACTCAAGCAGAAGATATGCTTTCTCAAGGATACAGTGCTGATCCTAGTAAAATAGATATTAACCCTGCACAAAAAGCTGCAAGGAGAATGGAAAAACTAATACACGATCAGATAGAAGAATCTAACGGTTCATCTGAAATTAGAAACGCTTTACTTGAAGCTGCCTTATTAGGTACAGGAATTGTTAAAGGGCCGTTTAACTTTAATAAGAAATTACATAAGTGGGATACTTCGGAAGAAGGAGAACGTAAATACAATCCTTTAGAAGTTAGAGTACCTCGTATAGAATTTGTAAGTTGTTGGGATTTCTATCCAGATCCTTCAGCAACTAATATGGATGAATGTGAATACGCAATCCATAGGCATAAAATGAATCGTAGTCAACTTAGGCAGTTGCGTAATATGCCTTACTTTAACGAAGACGCTATCCGTGAATGTTTACAGATGGGGCCAAACTACGAAGAAAAAGATTTTGAAAGCCAGTTAAAAGACGATGCTAGAGGTAGTGAAGACTATCAAGGAAGCTATGAAGTTCTTGAGTACTGGGGAATTATGGATGCCGAATACGCAAGAGAAGTAGGAATCGACTTACCCGACACAGTAGACGATTTAGACGAAGTACAAATTAATGCGTGGGTAACTGGAGACAAACTGTTAAGAGCTGTTGTTAATCCTTTTGCACCTTCTCGTATTCCTTATCACGCTTTTCCTTATGAACGAAATCCTTATAACTTCTTTGGCATCGGTGTTGCTGAAAATATGGATGACAGTCAGCAAGTAATGAATGGTCACGCTAGAATGGCTGTAGATAACTTAGCTCTATCAGGCTCTGTAGTCTTTGATATTGATGAGTCTGCCCTTGTAGGTGGACAGTCTATGGAGATATATCCAGGAAAGATATTCAGAAGACAGGCAGGAATGCCAGGACAGGCTATACACGGCTTAAAGTTTCCTAACACATCTAATGAAAACATGATGATGTTTGATAAGTTTAGACAGCTTGCTGATGAGCAAACTGGAATACCTAGTTACAGTCACGGACAAACAGGTGTTCAAAGTATGACAAGAACAGCTTCAGGTATGTCAATGTTGTTAGGCGCAGCTAGTTTAAATATTAAAACAGTTGTTAAAAACCTAGATGATTTCTTATTGAAACCTTTAGGCGAAGCTTACTTCCAATGGAATATGCAGTTCTTTGAAGGCGATATGGATGTTAAAGGCGATTTAGAAATTAGAGCTTCCGGAACAAATAGTTTAATGCAGAAAGAAGTACGCAGTCAAAGACTGACAATGTTCCTTCAAACTGCACAGAGTCCTGCTATTGCACCGTTTGTTAAGATTTCTAAACTCATTAGTGAACTGGCTTATAGCTTAGATTTAGATCCTGATGAGATACTCAACGATCCTGAAGAAGCAGCTATAATGGCTCAAATAATAGGTATGCAAAACAATGGACAAAACGCAGGCGAAGAAACTCAACCCCCTAGTGAACAACCCCCAACAATGGGCGCTGCTGGAGGAACACCTCAAGCACCTCAAGAACTTGGAACTACGGGTACTGGCGGTGGCAACATCGGAACTGGAAATATACCGCAGCCAGGGGAGGATCAATTCTCTGGAACGATTGCTCCAACTCCCCCAATCGGTTAAACAAATAATTAAAGAGAATAGTTAATGAAAAGAAACGGCTCAATGAAAGATCAAATGAAAGGTTTAGCTATTACTATTGCTCCTGTAACAGTTGAAAAAAAACGAGATAAGAAAATGGGTGGAGGTAAGCCTGCAAAGACTTCTTATACTTATAAAGAAGGCGGTAGGGTAATGTATGCTGAAGGCGGTAAAGGTATTGAAGCATTAAGAAAAGAAGCTCCAGAAGTTGTAGCTCGAATGGGCTATGAAGAAGGTGGAGATGTAGATTCTCAAATGTCTATGATGATGCCAATGGAAGAAGCAATGCCTGCAGAAGAAGCAATGCCGATGGAAGAAACAATGATGCCTGACGAGCAAATGGAAGATGAGTACTTAGACTTCATAGTCTCACAGTCTTTATCTTCCGAAGAAGAAATGTCATTAATGAATAAATTAGAAGCTGATCCAGAGCTAAGTGTTATGTTTGACAAGCTTATGGATACAGCAACAGAATTTTCAGGAGCTGGCCCTGTTGAAGGCCCAGGTTCGGAAGTCTCCGATTCGATACCCGCAAGGTTATCTGATGGTGAGTTTGTCTTTACAGCAAAAGCAACAGAGCAAGTAGGCGCGGACAGATTACAAAGTATGATGGAAGATGCCGAGGCTGAAGCAGATGCTGGAAGACAGGAAGCAGCAATGGGTGGTGAAATGGAAAAAGAAAAGGTTGACCAATACGGTAAGCCTCTTGATGAAGATATAACAGAATCTGAAATCAAAAAAGATATGATGTCCGTTAACCCACGCTTGCGATAACGATAGAGCCACCTTAGAACTTTAAGCACTCTGTCACAACAATAACCGAAAGGCTACCTTAACAAAAACAAACCCTGCATTGTCGACATTTGCAGCTACTTTGTTTAGAAAGCCCCTAGTAGGAGTAAGAAGATGGCAACACAAGCAAAAAAAGCAAATCCTTATAACGCCAATAAAGAATGGCATAACCAAAAAGAAAAACCGTTCGTATCTGCTGATGGAGTATTCTTTGAAAAACCTGAAGTTCAGGATGACAAAGAAGAACCACAGCAAAGTAAAAAGGAAACTAAAAATAAACCTGATTACAAAAAAAGATACGATGATTTAAAAACACATTACGATTCTAAATTAAATGAGTTTAAATCTAGAGAACAAGAACTACTAGAAGAAGCTGCTCAAAACAGACCAAGCTATGTAGCTCCGAAGTCTCCAGAGGACTTAGAGAAGTTTAGAGAACAGTATCCAGATGTTTATGAAGTAGTTGAAACTGTAGCACATATGCAAAGTTCTGAAAGAACTAAAAGTCTAGAAGAACGATTAGCAACTTTACAAGAACGTGAAACAGAATTAGTTACTCAACGAGCAAATGAAAGATTGTTACAGAACCATCCTGATTTTGAAGAACTTAAAAACAGCGATGAGTTTCACGGTTGGGCGAAAGAACAACCACAGTCTATTCAGGATTGGATATATAAAAATTCTAATGATGGTGATCTTGCAAGTCGTGCTTTAGATTTATATAAACGTGATATGGGATTAGATGCTACTAGAGCTAGAAAGCCAGCTTCAACTAAGTCCAAAAAATCTGCTGCTGATATGGTTTCAACCAAAACAACTGCGGTTGAACCCAAGCAGGATAAAATTTGGACTGAAAGGGAAATTACTGCCATGTCTATGGATGAGTTTGATCGGTTTGAAGATGAAATCGGAAAAGCACTCCACGAAGGCAGAGTAGTAAAATAATAATTAACTTTTAATTTTGATATAATAATGGAGAGTAACTATGGCTTATAACGCCTCAGATCAGTTCTTTGAACCAAGTACTGATACAAATGCAAACTTTGCAAACTCCGTCAGTGGTCAAACTAATTCGTTTTTTCTTCCCGCAGTCTACTCTAAAAAGGTTCTTAACTTCTTTAGAAAGGCTTCGGTTGTAGAAGCGATCACCAATACAGATTATGCTGGTGAGATTACCGCTTTCGGAGATTCCGTAAAGATAATAAAAGAACCTGAAATTACTGTGTACACATATGAACGTGGTGCAGATGTTACAGCAACTAAATTAACAGATCAAGAGTTGACTCTTGTAGTTGATACAGCTAACGCTTTTAAATTTATCGTTGATGATATTGAAACTTCAATGTCTCATGTTAACTTTAAAGAAGTAGCTAGTTCATCTGCAGCATACGCTCTACGAGATGCTTATGATGAAGGTGTAATTGCTACTATGTTCGCAGGTGTTTCTGCCTCAAGTCCTAACCACATTCTTGGTGCTGACAATGCTACTGATTTAGCAGCAGGCACATTTGACGGTACGGGTAATCTTGACATAGGTTTTGGATCATCTGAACATGATCCTATTGATGTACTATCGCATATGTCTCGTCTTCTTGATGAGTCGAACATTCCTGAAGAAGGTCGCTGGTTCTTAGCCTCGCCCGATTTCTACGAAGTTCTTGCAAGTTCATCTTCTAAACTTTTGTCTGTTGATTACAACGCAGGTCAAGGTTCTATTAGAAATGGTCTAGTATCTTCTGGTAAATTGCGTGGATTTGAAATGTACAAATCAAACAATATTGCTGCTGCATCTAATGCTGCTGGCAAATGTTTGGCTGGTCACATGTCTTCTACTGCAACAGCACAGACGATTACAAGTACTGAAGTATTGCGTGATCCTGATTCATTTGGTGACATTGTACGAGGACTCCATGTTTATGGATCCAAAGTACTCCGTGCCGATGCATTAGTTTCTGCTTTCTATGGTATTGACTAAACTGACTTGGGGGTGTAAAAACCCCCTTTTCTTTTTTTAGAGTAAGATTTTAAAAATAAATAACCAGAGGTAAATATTATGGCAGCCGTAAACATTAGAGATACTGGCCGTAACTCAGCAAAAACAGCAGATGTTAGAGATCTTGCAGATCGAGTTGAAGAAACGAATCCAGGACAACAAATAACAGAAGCAGACGTAACAGTAACTACAGGTACTATTGCTGTAACAGACGATACAAATACAGATGTTAGTTTTGTACAACCAGCAGGCACTATCATTCGCAACGTAATTGCTATTCCAGCAGGTAACATTGTAACTGGTGGATCAAGTGGTAATGATTTAGATTTTAGTATGGGAACAGCAGCAGGTGGCGCACAGTTAGTTGCTGCTAAAGCTATCCTAGACGATGGTGGATCAGCAATAACTTGGACAGCTAAAGCTCCTTTGTATCTTATACACAACTCACACGGACATGCAGCTAACGCTTTTGTAGGCACTGCAGTTTCAGTAGGTGTTGTAGGTGGCCCCGCAACTTCAGAAGCTATTGTTATAGCGTCTACTTTGTACAGTGCCGCAGCTAGAACACTGCATATGCGTCTTACGCCTATCGGTGCTGACTTAGCTACAGCAGCTACAACAGTTAAGTATATTATACAATTTGAACAGTTAGACTAAGCCTATGCCACAGTTAGGCAGTAACAAAAATCCTATAATCCTAAATGGCTCTAGTAAGCCTAAAAGCACTAGAGTCTTAGGATTGCTAGGTACTTCATATACTGGCGAAGCAAAGCAGAATTATGTTGATAACTATGATCGTATATTTAGTAAAAAGAAAAAAGGTAAGTAATGGCTACTACATATTTAACACTGACCAACGAAGTATTGCGAGAATTAAATGAAATTCAATTAACGTCAGCTACTTTTTCAGATGCGGTAGGAATACAGGCATTTATAAAAGAGTCTATTAATAAAGCATTAAACGACATAGCTAACGAAGAACCGCAGTTACCTTTCTTTGCTACCGCAACTAGCGGAGATACAGATCCTTTCTACGGAAACGTAAACGTATCTACTGTTGCAGGTACTCGATGGTATCTTCTTAAAGCAGATAGCTCAAGTATAACAACAGATTATTCTGCAGTAGATTGGGATAACTTTTATCTTACAACAATAGGTGTTTCAGGAGAAACTGCGCCTTATGTATCTAAAGGATTAAAGTTTATAACGCTTACAGATTGGACACGTTACATTAGAGATTCAGAAAATGCTGATGATGCAGATACACAAAACTACGGAGAACCTAAGTACGTTGTGCGTAGTCCTGATAATCGTAAGTTTGGCATAAGCCCTATACCCGATAAAGTCTACAAAGTTTATTTTTATTCTTATGTTGCTCCTACAGAACTTTCTGCACACGGAGACACTATAGTATTACCTGATCAATACGCTTCTGTTGTTACTGCTCGTACACGTTACTATGTACATCAGTTTAAAGAAAGCTTACAACAAGCTGCTTTTGCGTTAGATGATTATAAGAAAGGAATGAAAAGAATGAAATCTAATCTTATTAATCCTCAACCTAAAAATATGACAGATGATAGGGTTTATTTCTAGTGGCAGCATCACAGCCTTTTTCAGTTGCAATGCAAGGCGGGTTAGATAAATCTAGCAATACTATGGAGCTTTTAGCAAAGCCTGGAGTAGCTACGAAACTAACTAACTTTGAAATCTCTACACGCGGTGGGTACAGACGCATCAATGGGTTTACCCAATTAGGTGACGGTACAAGACCTAATAGTTCTAATGATATAGAAGGGTTACACGTTTACGCAGATGGTGTAATAGCTGCAGCAGGAACTAATATTTATTTTAGTCAAGATGGTGATAGTTGGTTACAGATCAATAAAGCCAGTGTAGCAGGCGGTGGAGATAACTATACAGCCTTTACAGGGCGTAGTGCTTTAACTAGAACGTCACAAAGCAAAGCAAGTTTTGCAACCTTTGAAGGCAATACAGTCTACGGTGAAGTTATTATTACCGATGAAGGCTCTGGAGTAAAACCTTTCTATTTTAAAATGACAGGTACTGGAGATGCGTTAAGCAGTAGAACTTATTTTGCAAAAGAAATAACAGTAAGTGGTACACACTATCCTAAGTTTTGTGTAATCCACGATAAACATTTAGTAGTTGCAGGCGCAGCTACAGCTTTAAACACTATTTTTTATAGTGGTACAAGTGACATAGATGATTTTACTTCTACAGGATCAGGTAGTATTGTACTAGACGATCAAGTAGTAGGCCTTAAATCTTTCCGTAATGAACTATTTGTATTCTGTAAAAACTCTATATATAAATTACAAAACATAAATGATTCAAGTACAATAGCT
>Ga0209709_10003061_pt1 | contig 14111 bp, 6 predicted proteins | sample ArcticOcean_MG_C_2_FD_187435 | JGI IMG/M metagenome (GOLD analysis project Ga0209709, IMG submission 187435) | Marine microbial communities from western Arctic Ocean - ArcticOcean_MG_CB4_136 (SPAdes) (version 2) | ecosystem: Environmental > Aquatic > Marine > Oceanic | place: Arctic Ocean... | reverse complement strand
GTGAACTGACGATCGGTGTCGGTGATTCGCTGCGCGCTGCGAGACGAGAACCCTTTAATTAAACGCAAGCCAAGTCGCAGAGCCGGCTGATGAGTACTACCTTCTAGGGAGTGATCCCACTGACTGTAAAGGACATCAATAGGCAGGACTTTTAACTGATGACGCTGGGCATCCTGCACCAGCTGAGACGGCGTGTAAAAGCCCATAGGTTGGCTGTTGAGAAGGGCGCAATAAAAGGCGGCGGGATAGTGGCGCTTTAGCCAGGCGGACACATAGGCTAATAATGCGAAACTGGCGGAGTGTGATTCTGGGAAGCCATAGACACCAAAGCCCTGTATCTGGCGAAATAGCCGTTCGGCAAAGTCTTGGCTGTAGCCTCTTGCCAACATGCCATCAATTAACTTTTGCTGAAACCCCAGTAATTCATTATTCCGCTCTGAATTTTTACCCCAGCTTGCCATCGCGCGTCGGAGTTGATCTGCTTCGCCACCACTAAAGCCTGCAGCGACCATGGCGAGTCTAATAACCTGTTCTTGAAAGACAGGGATACCCAGTGTGCGTTCCAATACGGCTTTGATATCCGAGTGTGGGTAGCTGACCTCTTCTAAACCTTGACGGCGTTTTAAATAGGGGTGCACCATACCGCCTTGAATAGGACCGGGTCGGACTATGGCGATTTCAATGACTAGGTCGTAAAAACAGCGGGGTTTGAGCCTGGGTAGCATGGCCATCTGCGCGCGGGACTCAATCTGAAATACGCCAATACTGTCGGCATCGCATAGCATCTGATAGGTAGCGCTGTCCTCTTTAGGAATAGACTGCATACTGAGATCAAAGCCCTGATGATCGCGCACAAGATCAAAGCAGCGATGAATGGCGGTCAGCATGCCCAGAGCCAGTATGTCTATTTTTAACAGGCCTAGGGCTTCGATATCTTCTTTGTCCCACTGAATGACTGTGCGATCTGGCATGCTGGCATTTTCTACTGGTACCAAGGTGCTGATAGGACTGCGAGTAATGATAAACCCCCCCACATGTTGGGAGAGATGGCGGGGAAAGCCTTGAATTTCCTGCAGCAGTCGATGGAAATGCTCGACCATAGAGTGATGGGTTGCAGGCTGCTTAGCGGGATCGCAATTATTGCCAGACTGCTCGAACTTTCGCCGCAGATCGTCGCGTTGGTCCCACCAGGACAGGGACTGGCTCAGCTGCTCTATAAATAGAGTGTCCAGTCCTAGCGCCTTCCCCACGTCGCGCACAGCACTGCGAGGTCTGTAGGTAATTACGGTTGCGGCCAGTGCGGCACGCTCGCGACTGTAGCGATTGTAAATATATTGAATGACCTCTTCACGACGTTCATGCTCAAAGTCTACATCTATATCGGGCGGCTCATTGCGTTCCTTGGATATAAAGCGCTCAAAGAGCAGGGATACCTGATCGGGCGAAACCTCGGTGATAAAAAGGCAGTAACAGACCACGGAGTTAGCGGCTGAGCCCCGGCCCTGGCAGAGAATGTTTCGACCGCGAGCAAAGGCTACTAGATCGTGAACGGTTAAAAAGTAGCAGGCGTATTCAAGGTCATCGATTACCTTGAGCTCATGATCAATCTGTTTGCGTACCGAATTTGATAAACCCTCTGGCCAGCGTTTTGCTGCGCCGCTGTCTGTTAAAAAACGTAGTTGCTCGGCTGGGGTTAAATGTTCTGGCACCACCTCGTCTGGGTATTCGTAGCGCAGCTCTTCTAAAGAGAACTGGCAGCGCTTGGCAATGGTGACAGTTTCTGCCAGCAGGGCGGCCGGGTAAAGTTTTTCTAGGTGGGGCAAACTGCGCAGGCGTCGCTCGGCATTAGGAAAGCGGCGCTCGCCCAGAGTCATAACGGAGCAGTTGTGGCGTATGGCGGCTAATGTGTCCTGCAGTGCCTGTCGTTCTTTACAGTGCATATGCACATCACCACAGGCGACTAGGGGCACTTGCCAAAGCGCACCCAGATTACGGTAGTAGTAATACTGCTCAGCCTCGTTGCCATCTAATAGGTGCTCTACGCCAATCCAGAGTCGTTTATCAAACCATTGGTAGAGCTTCTCACCAACCTCATGGTCCAGATCAAGATCTCCACTGGGTAGCCAAATTAATAAGGCATTACGAAAGTTGTCACTGAGGTCATGCCACTCCAGACGATACTCGCCTTTGCTGCTGCGTCTGCGCGCTAAGGTGATCAGTGCTGAGAGTTCGGCATAAGCCTGTCGATTGGTGACCAGAGCAATGAGGCGCTGGGAGTCGAGCTGAAATTCACTGCCAATAATCAGTGGCAGCCCGCAGTTTTTCGCGGCCACATGGGCTTTGACTACACCGGCAAGCGAGCACTCATCGGTAATAGCCAAGGCCTTATAGCCCAGTTCAAAGGCAGTCCGTACTAATTCTTGGGGATGGGAAGCCCCGCGCAGAAACGTGAAGTTACTGACGCAATGAAGTTCTGCATAATCCATAGTGGCTCTGCCGCTTAATGCTGTATATAAACACAGTATCAGGATTATAAATAAAAGCCTAGCTAAGGTTTGCCCTTTTAATGGAGCAGTTATGTGATAGTGCATGAAGTGTGTAAGATTATTGTCTTTGTAACAAAAAATAGGATAGGATCTGTTTGTTGAATATCATTCAACTTTTTGGGGATATGTTTTCAATCATGCAAATTTACACTTAAGGGGTTCTTATAATGCAAAAACATTTGATTAATTTACTGGGTCTTTCATTGGCTTTTGGTGCGGGTTCTATCTCCGCCCAAGACAGTGGCCGACCATCCATGAGCATAGAAGAGATCGTTGTCACGGCGCGAGCTAAGGATGAATCGATAAGAGATATTCCGTTATCGATCACAGCGTTTAGTGAAGAAGACCTGAAATCCTATGGATCAACGACACTTGATGACATTGCGAATTCGTCGTCTGCGGTTGATATCAACCGTATTAATAGTGGTTCTGGCGTACAGATATCTATTCGAGGTATTTCCTCCAGCCCAAACACTATCGGTATTGAATCCTCGTCAGCCGTCATGATCGACGGCGTCTATTTCCCTCAGGCTAGGGTAATCAACGAAGGGTTGTTTGATGCTAGCCAGGTTGCCATCTTAAAGGGGCCTCAGGCACTGTATTTCGGTAAGAATGCCACCTCTGGTGCTATCGTGGTAACGACTAACGATCCAGGCGAAGAGTTTGAAATGTCTGCGAAGGTAGCTCAGGAATTTGAATACGGACAGACCACGGGCGAATTTGTTGTGTCAGGACCGATCTCAGATAACTGGGGTGCTCGCTTGGCGATTGAATCAGTCTCCATGGATGAGGGTTGGGTGACCAACACTGCTCAGGCAGCTACCTATAATACTGTAGATGCTGCAAACGGCAATGCGCCTAGCGCTCACACTATTAGTGCACCGTCGACGTCCGACATGCCTGCGGAAGAACGAGATGCCTATCGTTTAACGTTGAAGGGTAATCTTGGCGATGACACTGTATTAACATTAAAGGCCTCGGGTTCAGAGAGTGATATTCAGTCGATGAATGAGGTGTTTAGTTGTCAGTCACTTAATGGCAAGCCGCATGTCAACTTTACGGGTGCTCCAACGCCAGCTGCCGCGGTAGCCGAATGTAACACAGATCGAAAGCGTCCCTATAACAGAACGCCCGAGGATCTAGTTGCTGTAACACCACTGGTGGGTGCGTTTGGCGGTGATGTTGGCGAAAAGTATGAGTCATCTATTTATACCGCTGACCTGAAGATGGAATTCGATGCATTTTCCCTACAGGCCATAGCGAACTATCATGAACAGGAAGTTAACTGGGTCATTGATTGTTACTACGCTGGTAACGCCGGCTGTTTTGCGGGGGAGAAGAATGAGTTTGAGAACACCTCCTTTGATCTGAAGCTGGTTTCAAAGGGTGACGGTGCTCACAACTGGGCCTTAGGTGCCTATATTCAGGAGACCGAGCGTAAGTTCAGGCAGGAAGTGATTTTTGCCGGAGCCGAGAACTCAGCTGCCATCGACATGTACAAGTTTATGGCCTATGACAAGCTGTCTGAGACTCAGGGTGATTCTTGGTCCGTTTATGGTGAGTGGATTTGGGAAATTAACGACACTATGCAGTTGACCGCTGGTGGGCGTTATATCAAAGAAGAGAAGGACTCCTTTTTTACTCAGCCCTATGTCAATCCTAACTGGACCGGTCTATTCGTCGAGGGACGTATGCTAGCTAAGAAGCAGTCTTACAACGATTTTGTGCCTGAGGTGACATTCCGCTATCAGCCTACAGATTCTCTAACTTACTATGTGTCTTACCGTGAAGGATTTAAAGCAGGCGGGTTCGATAATGGCGCCATTGATAGCACTCTAAACGCTGATCCACTAGGCGATATTACCTACGAGCCTGAGACCGTCAGCGGTTTTGAAGGTGGTGTGAAGGCAGAGTTAATGGACGGTAGACTGCAGCTTGAAATGGATGCCTATTTCTATGAGTACGAAGATCTTCAGCTAAACTTCTTTAACAATGCGACGTTCGCTTATGTGACTCTAAACGCCGAAGAGACTGAGTCAACAGGCTTGGAAGCACAGTTTACGTTCTACCCAGAGCTTGTCGAAGGTTTAAGAATGACTGGTTCTATAGGTTATAATAAATCTGAGTACAAGGCGTTTGTAGGACCCTGTTATGGCGGACAAACATTGTCCCAGGGCTGTAATCTAAACCTGGACAAAGCCATTAAGTCACAGGAACTGGGCGGCAATGCCAAGGCCTTAGCGCCTAAGAACAAAGGCAACTTTGGTCTTGATTACACGGTAGATGTCGGCGCTGGTATGCAGTTAGTTTCTGGCGTTAACCTTCTTTATCGCGGTGACTACGGGCTGAGTGATTATATGCCTTCGGTTATTCAGGAAAGCTATACCAATATCGATGCGGTTCTGCGTCTTCGCTCAGATAGCGGCTGGTCAGTAGCATTAATTGGTAAGAACTTGAGCGATGAGTACATTAAGACCTTTAGCCAAGATGGACCCTCTACAGGTGGCGGTACTGGCACAGCGGATGGTTATGTGGGCGATCGTTATGCTTATATCAAGCCTGGCCGAACGCTGCAGCTAGAGCTGCGTTACGAGATGTAAGAGACAAGTCCGCCCGGGGTAGTGGGCGGTCCTCTCTGTAGTAAAAAAAAACGGCACCCTACGGTGCCGTTTTTTGGTTTAGGGAAGTATTGAGTTCGTAGCGGGATCGGTCCTGATAGGCCAGTCATCGATCTATGCGGCAGTTGGCCTGCGATCGAACAGATAATTCGGCCTGAGATGGTCGCTATCAACTTGTCGTAGAATGTCGAGCACTTGTCGTGAAATGACTAACTTTGCAATAGAAAATAGGATACGCTAATTTTGTTTAATATAATTCAAGTTTTTCGAATCATTTGGAATTGAAAAAAAATTCCTAATAATGCAACAACATCTCACTAACGCTAAGGGGAAAATAACCGTGAAGACATTAGATGTTATTAATAATTCGGTTTCCAAGTGTAGCAAAGCAGTCATCCTACTCACATTCGTTTCGGGCGCTCAGGTTGCGCAAACTCAAAATAATAATATGTTGGAGGAAGTTATAGTTACCGCGCGCGGCGTTGAGGAGACCGTCAGGGATATCCCTGCTGCAATCACTGTAGTCAGCGAAGAGCGTATGAATAACCTCAGCATAACAACGTTTGAAGATATCGCTTCGACTACCCCTGGATTAGATATAATTAGGTCGGTATCAGGTAGTGGCGCCGTTATCAGCATGCGTGGAATCGCATCTAACGGAAACAGTATCGGTATTGCCCAATCCGTATCCACTATTATGGATGGTGTCTACTATGAAAATGGAAGGGTCATTAACGAAGGAACGTTTGATGTTAAGCAGATCGCTATTTTAAAAGGCCCCCAGGCTCTTTACTTCGGTAAGAATGCGACAGCCGGTGTAATAACATTTGAGACCAACGATCCGACTGAAGAATTTGAAGGTATCACTAAGTTTGGCTATGAAATGAAAGAGCAAAGGTCCGCATTCGAAGGTATTCTATCGGGCCCGATAAGCGATACTTTTGGCGCTCGATTGGCCGTTAGGGTAACCGACGCTAGCGATGGTCTGATTACAAATCAGGCGGTGGCACAAAGTATAAATCCATTCGACATAGCTACTGGGGCGCCTGGAGGACCATTTCCTGTCCCTGCGCCTAGCGAAGATTACTGGCCTGGCCAGGAGAGTTTATATGCCCGATTAACGCTAGACTGGGCTGCATCGGACAACTTAAATGTAAAACTCAAGGTTTCTCAAAGCGAATATGAAACGAACTCCCCTAGCGGCGCTAGAGAACTGACATATTGCGGCCAAAATGGCGTTGCCCAGCAAGGTTTCCCAGAAAAGGACTGCAAACCAGATCGTAAGATTGCAGAAAACCCCTACCCAAAGGCAATGGCAGATTCACATTCCGGAATGGGATATTTTGGAGGCCAGCTAGGTGAGGACTATGAAGCGACAAATGTTACGCTAATTGCAGATTATACTGCAGATAATTTCGACATCGTAGCTTATCTGAATGACCACTCTAATGAGACCAACTGGGTTGGTGACTTCGATGCAGGCGGATTACCAAATGTGATGGCGTCAGAGAATAACTCATTTGACAGTACGTCAATCGAAATTAGAATGAATTCAAAATTTGATGGTCCCGTGAATCTAGTTGGTGGACTGTATATTCAAGAAACTGACAGATTCTTCGCCCAGAGTGTTATGACTGGCGGTATTATGAATTCCGCTGCTCCCAAAGTGGGTTATATCCCGGGTGACTACACACATATGCTTTATGACAAGTTATCAGAGAGCGACGGGGACACATCCTCTGTCTATGGGGAAGTTATTTTTGATGTTACCAATGAGACTCAGATTACTGCGGGCGTTCGATATATTGAGGAGGAAAAGGATTCCTACTTCAAACAGCCGTATGTTAATCCGGCGGTATTAGGTCTTTGGATACCTGCCAGCGTGGGTATAATCGAAGCGGATCAAAAACATGATGATACGGTCGGCGAAGTAACTATCCGACATCAACTGACCGATACAGTATCGGTCTATGGTGCATACAAGCAGGGTTGGAAGTCAGGTGGCTTTTCAAACAGCGGAATACTCGCAGTTCTTTCAAATAAAGTTTCAGACTTCACATTTGAGCCTGAGGAAGTTGAAGGGTTTGAATTCGGTGTAAAGGGACTTTTTGCAGATGGATCTCTAAGTATAGATGCTGAGATTTTCTCCTATGAATTTGAAGGTCTACAAGTCGATTTCTTCAACTCCGTACTATGGTCAAACGTAACCTATAATGCTGGCAGTGCCACGACAGAAGGTGCTGAAATAAATGTCGTTTATGCACCTCAGGCGACGGAGGGTTTAACACTCCATGGCTCGATATTATTCCTCGATTCAGGTTACGATGACTTTATTGCTCCGTGTATCGCAGGCCAAACTCCTGCAAACGGATGTACCATAGCCCCTAACGACGTTGTTTCAGTACCACAGCAGCAATTAGGAGGGTCTGATCGACTGCTGGCGCCAGACTTCTCAGGTTACCTAGGGCTTGAGTATGAGACTGCTATCGGCGAAGATTTACTTCTCGGCACAACTATTAATCTTCAGTTTAAAGACGACTATAGTTATAGTGAGTTCGCCCATCCATATGCTATTCAAGAAGCATATCACCAACTGGATATGTCGGTGCGTGTAGGTAGCCTGGATGGGGCTTGGGAACTAGCTCTAATAGGCAAGAATCTCACGGATGAATATGTGTACTTGTTTACAAGAGATGTACCTTCTACGGGTTCTGGTACCGGTACCGATGCCGGAATTCTCGCAGATGGGCAAACTCAGGCTAACTTTGGACGTACACTAGAAGCTGTATTCACCTATAGATTCTAAGCTCAGATTGGTTATGAAATTTAGGAGACAAGCCCGCCCGGGATAGTGGGCGAGCCTCTCTGTAGTAAAAAAAACGGCACCTTAGGGTGCCGTTTTTTTGGTTTAGGGAAGTATTTAACTCGTGGCGGGATAGGTCCTGATAGGTCGGTCATCGATCAATGCGGCAGTTGGCCTGCGATCGAATAAATAATTCGGTCTGAGATGGTCGGTATCTATTAACAAAGATTGCCATGGGCGACACAAGACGTTATAAACATGGGGAGGGGACATAGAGTCAAATTCATCACAATAATGATAATAAGGTAGACCGCAATGGCATCATCATCACAGAGTCCTGATATTGGTTTAGGGGAAACGGTCCTTCGTCGTGCATTACTGACTCCGGATAATCGGGCGCTGACCTTTGAGGGTCAAACTTGGACCTGCGCAGAGTTGGCCGAACGAGTGCGAAAATTGGCAGCTGTGCTGCGCGCCAATGGCGTCTGTCGCGGGGATCGCGTTGGCTATATCGGCCTTAATCATCCAGTATTTCTTGAAACGCTTTATGCCTGCGGCTGTATTGGGGCTATTTTTGTGCCATTAAATTTCCGTTTAACGGGACCTGAGGTGCGCTTTATTGCTAACGACGCGGGTATACATACCCTGTTGGCAGACGACATGTTGCGCCCGCTAATCGACAGTGAAAAGGTCAATCTGAGCTGTCAGCATTACATGACCATCGAAGCAGATGCCCCCGGCTGGGTGGCACTAGATCCGTTAATGCAAGCCTCGCAAGGGCTGGATTCCAGCGAGCATGTAGATGCCGATGACATTGCGTTTATTATGTACACCTCAGGTACCACAGGTCTACCAAAGGGTGCGATGCTTACCCATGGCAATATATTTTGGAACAGTATTAATGTCTGTTTTGGGTCCGATGAGCTCACCGGTACGACACTGACCTGTGCACCGTTATTTCATATTGGTGGTCTTAATGTCACCACCTTGCTGTCGCTGGCCAAAGGTATTGAGGTTGTATTACTACGTGCGTTTGACGCCGGCCAGGTATTGGAACTGATTGAAACACACCAGGTAACGACGCTGTTTGGTGCGCCGACCATGTTCTTAATGATGGCGCAACACGAGAACTTTGCTAGTGCTGACCTATCGTCGATAGTCACCCTAACCTGCGGCGGCGCGCCAGTGCCAGTGCCGTTAATTAAGACCTACGGTGAGCGTAATGTGAACTTCTGTCAGGGTTATGGCTTAACAGAAACAGCTCCTTTTGCCAGTTTATTGAGCAGTGATCTGGCTATGGTAAAGGTGGGGTCTGCCGGCAAGGCGCCTATGTTTACTAAGGTGCGTATTGTCGACAAAGGCAATAATCCGGTTGCCGCTGGTGTGCATGGCGAAGTCTGTATCAAGGGCCCCAATGTCATGAAGGGTTATTGGAATCGCCCAGAGGCAACGCTGGAAGCGATCGATGGCTTGGGCTGGTTCCACAGTGGTGACATTGGCTATCTGGATGCCGAGGACTTCCTGTTTCTCTGTGACCGGGTAAAAGATATGGTCATTACAGGTGCCGAGAACGTGTATCCGGCTGAGGTGGAAAGCGTCCTCTACGGCCACCCCGCGATTGCGGAAGTGGCGGTGATCGGCTTGCATGATGATAAGTGGGGCGAAGCGGTAACGGCAATTGCTGTGCTGGAAGAGGGCGCGACATTAACCCTCGAAGAACTGCGAGACTTTGCCGGTGAGTCCTTGGCCCGCTATAAGCTCCCCAGAAGGCTGTTTATGATTGATTTGTTACCGCGCAACCCGGCGGGCAAGGTACAAAAATTTAAGTTAAAAGATCAGTTCGCCGCCTAGGCAAACAACCCATGTACAAACCAACGCCCATTATAGGTTTGTCTAAATAACCAGTAGCGCGCTCCCTTACTGTCGCAGGCCAGATAGTAATCGCGCTGCTGTTCTGATTGCCACCAATTACCACAGAGACGCTCTGGTCCACTTATAATGGTCAGTGGTTGACGCCAATAGAGTTGCTTGTTGCGCTCTTGTACAGGGGCGGGTTCGGTTAATAGCCACAGGGGCTGCGGTGCCCGTTTGATGTGCGTCAGGTGTTTGGATGAGGCCTGATTGCCAAGAGATTTAATCGTGCCGGCCTGCTCGGGTAGAGGCTCTGCACTAAGCACTGGCTGGGACAGTGCGTCTATACCTAAGCGTGCATTTAAACTATCAATCAGCGCATGGTCTTTGTCGGGCGAGTACAGGTCGCCAAATAAGTCGCTGTTGGTCATTGGGGCGTCGACAAACTGATCGCTGTGCAAAATAATCTGTTCAACACTGCGGGGAAGTTCCAGCCGCTCAAGCTGCAAGCGGCATAGCGTGAGCAGACTTGACCAGTTATTTTGGCTGCCCGAAAGCTTTATCTGTAGCGTTTGTGGACTACCCATTAGGGGTTGAAACTCCCAGTGGATTTCTCGGCAGTAACATTGCCGTGCCAGCAGGTACTGGCAGAGGCGCTGCAGCAATACTTTCATCGGAAACAATAAACTCTCTTTACTGTAAATGCCCTGAGGGTTTTGAATCAGGTCATGAAATACTGTGGGTGGCCGAAAACGTTCTAATGTGCAGGGCTTTTCGCCTGTGAGAAGGGCGATTGTCTGTATTAGGCTGACGCCAAAACGACGGCTCAATGAGGCCTTTGGGAGGGCCTGTAAATCAGCTAAGGTCTGCAGTCCCAGTTGGTTAAAATTCTGCTGTTGTTTATTGCTGAGCGCGAGTTTAGACAGCGCAATGGTTTCTAGGGCGCTACTGGCGGGAAGCTGGGTTTGAAAGTATTTCCGGCATAGTAGCTGTGCCGCTAGTGGACTCTGGGCGATACCTGAGCAGGCTGTAACGCCCTGGTAATGCAGTTGCAGCTGTAACTTCTTTAATAGGCTGTCGTAGCCTTGAAACAGCTGGCTGCAACCTGTGAGGTCTAACCATAGTCCCTGACTGCTTTCTTTATCGACGATCACTATGGGGCTAAAACTATAGGCCAAAACAGCCAGCCGTTGCAGACTTTGCAGTTCGCTTTCGATCTCTCGAGGCAGGGTTATGAGGTCAGGACACAGAGCCAGCGCGGTGGACAGTGAGAGCGAGGATTCAATGCCCCAGGCGTGAGCCTGGCTGTTGCAACAAATAACCTGGTGCCAATTTTTTTGACTGCAGATAACGGCGGCGGCTTGATCCTCAGCCATGGGGGGTAATGATTCCAGAGGCAGCAGTGGAAAATGCAGATACAACCATTGCGCTTGCTGTGAGTCGGGGTCCTCTTTTATGCTGACATTATTCCCTGTTTTTTTCTGTCGGTGCAGTCGCAAACGCTAGGTATGAAGTCGGAGAACGGGCTGTTTTATGGGCAGCCTGTTGGCTGAGTCTCGTATCTGCGGATACAGAGTATTGACCGGTAACTGGGCCAGCATTGTGCGCTGCGACGATGGCTCGCCAAGCGCCAGCTGAATACTGGCTCCCGGGGCATTGCCATGTAATTTGCATAGTGTGAGACTGAGACAATTTACTCTGTGGCTGCTGAGCTCTAACCGTAAAACGGCCGGCGAGGGCGCTGCTCCTGTATTGCTTGAGCTGAATAAAAAAGCGGCACTGTTACTGCCTGATGTGGCGAGTTGTAGTTTGCGCAAAGCCGTGTAGCGCGGAGGTTGTTTGCCGCTCCAGGCGCAGAGTAAAGCGCCACTGTGGATAGATTGCTCCGCGGCCCAGAGCCATTCCTGTGGATTTTTAGTGCGAACAATTAAGAGTCGGTGCAGGGCGATTCCGGCGGCTACCAAACTGGGTGCGTAGGGTTGATAGGGCGGGTCGAGCCAGACACACAGCTGCTCTTTGCCGCTGTAATACCTAAGAATGGGCAACAGTAGCGACAGCTCGCCTATACCCGATTGATGGGTGAGCAACTCGGTTAGTGCGCCCACGGGCCAGCCGCCATGCAACAAGCGGTCTAATGGCTTATGACCAGTCGTTACGGTGCGGTATGTTGGACTCTGGCTGCCACCACGCCAGATGTCTTGGCGCATGAGCAGGCTGGTGATGCTGTCTGTATTGGGCATAGGGCTGAGATTAAGTGATTTCGCTAAGTACTGTTAATATATACAGTACTTAGCGAAATGTCACCCTAAAATTAGGTGTAATTTAAAACTGCGTAAACTCAATACAACGAGATTTTTATACAGGAGAAATCTTGTACCGGCTACCCTGCGAAGAGAAAGTGACAGATTGAAAAATGATTACACCAGCCCCACTACCTTGGCGATTACGCGCAGCCCCAAAAATGCGGTAAAGACAAACACCGCCGCACCCAAGATATTTGCTGTGCGGCTGTTGGCATAATCTCCGAGAAGGTCTTTGTGGTTCATGGCAAATAGCAGGAAGCCGGTGACGATTGGCAGCAGCAGGCCATTGGCAAACTGGGCCAGTAAAATAATCTTGATGGGCTTGATATCCGCCAGAGCAAAACCAGCCCCAATAACTAAGACGCTCAGGCTAATCCAGCGAAAGGCTCTGAGTTTAGCCTCTCCGGTAAGCTGACTAATGTCCGACAGTGCATAAGCCGTCGCCAATGGGGCTGTGATGGCACTGCTTAGACCTGCGGCAAACAGGCCGATACCCATCAAGTATTTGGCCCAGGAGCCAAACAGTGGCTCAAATTGGATCGCCATTTCATTGGCACTGTTAACGCTAATGCCTTTGGTAAACAGACTGGCCGAGGCGGTCGATACAATTAGCACTGCGATAAGTCCGCCGAGTCCAATAGACAGTATGGTGTCAGTTTTGGCGGCCTTTAAATCCTTGGCGCCAGACCAACGATTCTTAGCAGCTGAGGCATGTAAAAAAAGATTGTAAGGCACCACAGTGGTACCAATTAGCGCAATAATCGTCAACAGACTGCCGCTGGGCATGCTGGGCTTAAACATGCCGCTCAGCATGGCGCCTAGGTCTGGCTTGACCACAATGAACGTCAGTACAAAAGCCATTGCCATAAGCAATACCAGCGTCACCAATAGACGCTCGATCTGCTGATAATTACCCTTTATCAGTATCAGGCCAGAGAGTAATACCAACACGACGATGGCGCTGCGAAAGGTGCCAGGTACGATAGCATCAACCCCCAGCGCTGCACCTGCTAGATTGCCGGCCTCAAAGGCTGAGTTGCCCGCAAAAAGGGCAATCCCGATGAGCAGTATTAATAGCCATTTCCAGGTTGAATGCCGCAGAGCATCAAGGAGTACTTCTGCAAGACCTTTTTGGGTCACGGTGCCCAGTCGAGCGGCCATCTCCTGTAAAATAATGGTGGCGAAGGTGGAAAATACCAGTGCCCAGAGCAGGGCATAGCCATAGTTTGCCCCCGCAAGCGTGGAGGTGGTCACCGTCCCCGGACCAATAAAGGCGGCAGTCACCAGCACCCCAGGGCCTAATCTTTTTAAACGCTCAAACATAACAGTTATCCAATAGAAGGCTCCCAATCCGTCAATTCTAGATCAATTCAGAGCCTTGGTGAGTCAGTATCAGATTGAATTGAATGATAAGTCCGCGCTAGATTACTCGTCTTTTGGCTGTAGCGAAGGAAAAAAAATAGAACCACAGCATAATAGCGAGGAGCAAGGCGACCGCGAAAAGTGAGACATGCAAATACAGCATGACAGGCCCTAAGATCACTTGTGTTGACCCTGTGCCGGACTACCGCTGAGATAAAGCGATGCGGGCTCAAAGACAAGCAAATGTTACGTGTTTTTTGGCGCTAGTGTTACAGTATGATCTCTTTTTCGCGGACCAGAACTGCCTTGACCCATTCTACTGTTGAGAAAACTATTGACCCCTCTTGGTCCATGTATGGGGCGTCGCTTATCACGGTCTTACAGGTGGCTGAGCAGTCTGGCGTTAGTTCACAGATGCTGCTTGATGAAGTTGGTATAAGGGCGGAAGAGCTTAATATCCCCGACCGCCGTTTTCCGGTTAACCACTATTTCAGGCTTCTTCAGCTGGCGGCAACTGCCGCGGATAACCCGGATATTGGGTTGTCTTTGGGGCGTGTAGGCTTTCTTAAGGGGCTTAATTTACAGCTCTACATGGCGACAGTATGTCGATCCTTAAAAGATTATCTGA
>Ga0209709_10003060_pt1 | contig 14113 bp, 13 predicted proteins | sample ArcticOcean_MG_C_2_FD_187435 | JGI IMG/M metagenome (GOLD analysis project Ga0209709, IMG submission 187435) | Marine microbial communities from western Arctic Ocean - ArcticOcean_MG_CB4_136 (SPAdes) (version 2) | ecosystem: Environmental > Aquatic > Marine > Oceanic | place: Arctic Ocean... | reverse complement strand
CCATATTTTTAGCTATGGAGCTCATTTCTCTTGAAAAAACTATTTCTCCTTGTTCGTCCTCAACGCCTTTTCCACTATAAGATTCAACCGCTAAATATGCGCATTTTAATTTAAAAACTCTACTTAGAACATCTATCATTGGGGCACCGCCACGCATTATACCAACTAATAAGCTTGGTTTATAACCACTGTCATGAATTTGAATTGCTAACCTCTCTACAGTTTCATTATAGTCATCCCAACTGATGATTAATTTTTCACTCATAAAATAATATGATTCCTTTATTGTGGTTTAAAAACAAAAATTAAAAACGCTAAAAACATAAATAATAAAATAGAAATTATTAATATAGAAATATTATTTATCTTTCTACCCCTTAAATTAAAGTAATGACGAGCCATAGCTGATATTATTGCAATCGAACATAAAATTAACCAATTATACTTATGATAAACTATAAAACTATAGTGGCCTGACAACATAATAAATAAAACTAAAAAAGTAGAATAATTATTATGAATTGATCTTTGTTTAGCAGCTAAAGATAGGCTGCTATCAAATTTTTTATTTTTTAAACTACTTTTAATTATATTCATTTGATTTGGAATAATTACTGTAAAAACATTTCCAAACATATTGCTTCCTAATATCAGCCCAACACTTAAAAAAGCAAATTTTGGACTAAATATTTTAGTCAAACCAAAAGAAATTAATACTAACAATGAAAAACATATAAATATAAAAATTATATTATTCTTAATAATTGAAGATTTGCATAAAAAATCATAGACTAACCAAGACAAATATAAAGATAGAATTGAAATTAAAATTGCATTAGTTGGAGATATTTCTAATACTCTTTTATCAACCATTAAAACCCCAGAATTATAATAATAAATTACAAATAAAAGTAGGATTCCTGTTACAAATGTTAAATAGCTCTGCCATTTAAAAATTAACAAATTTTTAAGATAATTCTGAGCTGGAGATTTTTTTAATCTTGTTAATTTATAGAAATATCCAGAGTGCATCAAATACCCTTCTCCATCTATATTGTTACTTGAAATACTTTTATTGAGTTTATTGTCTAAATAATTAAACAAAAAACTATTACCAACCCAAAGAATTGCAAATAGAACATGACCCCACCTTAGGACAAGTTCCAACCATTTTAATGTATAAGGTAAAAAATCCATATTTAATATTTAATCTTGTCTGTTTTTTTACTCCAAAGTTCAAAAGCTTTTGAAGCTTCTTCTCTTAACATTTGCTTAATTGGTATCTTTCTATCTTCATGTTTTTTAGAAATTTCTGTATAAATAAAAGAGTCATCAAAATCTATATTTTTAGCATCTCCTCTTGTATTTGCATAAAATATATTATCTAAGTGTGACCAATATATTGCAGATAAACACATGGGGCAAGGCTCACAACTTGTATATAAATCACAACCAGAAAGATTGAATGTATTTAGCCTCTTGCATGCCTCTCTAATTGCAACTACCTCAGCATGTGCTGTAGGATCATTAGATAAAGTTACCTTGTTAGAGCCTTCAGCAATGATCTTATTTTCTTTTGTAACTACACACCCAAATGGTCCACCATCGTTATTGGCACTATTTATTGAAAGCTCTATGGCTCTCAACATAAAATTATTTTTTGGTTTCATTTTTACTCCTACGTATCACGATTAATTCTATTTTTTAATTCATTTAAACTCATCAAAATTTTTTCTGGTGTTGCTGGAGCATCAAGATTTGGCATTTTTTTATATTTTCCTATTGATGCTATCGCATCTTTAATTGCAAAAAATACACTCATAGCTAACATTAATGGAGGCTCTCCTGTTGTTTTAGATTTATTAACAACATTTTCTTTGTTTTTTCCTTGCTTAAATATTTCTACATTAAATTTTTTTGGAATATCACTTGCTGCTGGTATCTTATAGGTAGAAGGTGAAGTAGTAGTAATTTGGCCATTAGGTTTCCAATTTACCTCCTCCATTGTAAGCCAACCTTGACCTTGCACAAAACCTCCTTCAATTTGTCCTAATTCTAATGCTGGATTAATAGCTTTTCCTGCGTCCTGCAAAATATCAACTCGATCTATTATATTTTCACCTGTTAATGTATCTATAGTAACTTCAGTAACTGAGGCACCATAACAAAAATACAAGAAAGGTCTTCCTGAAAATGTTTTTTTATTAAAATTAATTTTTGGTGTTGAGTAGAAACCAGAAGAAGATAGTGAAATTCTATTTAAATAAGCTTCTTTAATTACAGTGTCAAATTTGAATGATCTTTTGTTAAATCTAATTAATCCTTTTCTATAAACTACATTTTTGATATTTTTAATATTATATTTTTTCTTAATAAATTTTTCTAAATTTTTTTTGATTTTTGAAACAGCATTAAGTGCTGCTGCACCATTTAAATCCGTTGTGGATGATGCTGCGCTTGCAGACGTATTTGGAACCTTTGAAGTATTTGTTGAAGAAATTTTTATTTTTTCATAGGGCAAACCAAACGCATTAGCCACTAATTGAGCTATTTTTGTATTAGTCCCCTGTCCCATTTCAATTCCACCGTGATTTAAATGAACACTGCCATCAGTATAAATATGAACTAGAGCGCCTGCTTGGTTGAGGTGAATTGTCGTAAATGATATACCAAATTTAACTGGTGTAATAGCAATTCCTTTTTTTAAATATTTATTATTTGAATTAAATTTTTTAATTTTTAAATACCTTTTTTTATAATTTGATTTTTTTATTAATTGATTGAAAATTTCTTGAATTACATTATCCTCTATCTTCATTCCATAATGTGTAATATTATTATTATTTTTTTGATAAAAATTATTTTTTCTAACTTCTGCAGGATCTTTTTCTAAATATCTCGCGATATTATCTATTATATTTTCAATGGCCATCATGCCTTGATTTCCTCCAAAACCCCTAAAAGCTGTTGAAGAAACAGTATTAGTTTTACAAAGATAGTTTTGTACTTGAACGTTTGAAAGGTAGTAGGCATTATCTATATGAAGTAGGGCTCTTTCGTTAATTGCTCCTGATAAATCTGGAGACATTCCACACCTTGATGCTAGCTTAATTTTTAAACCTTCTATGACACCTAAATCATTAAAACCAACTTTATAGTCTGAATAAAAATCATGTCGTTTTCCAGTCATTATAATGTCATCATCTCTATCCAATCTGAGTTTTACTGGTTTGTTTGTCTTGCTTGCAAGCAATGTACAAATACTAGAAGTTAAAAAATTTGTTTCTTTTCCGCCAAACCCTCCTCCTATCCTTCTAACCAAAACAGTTATGCTGTTACTTTTTTGTTTAAGCATTTTAGAAATGATTTGCTGAGTTTCTGAGGGATGTTGTGTAGAACTATATACTAATAAATCTTTATCTTCTTTAGGAATTACAAATGCAACTTGTCCTTCTAAATAGAAATGTTCCTGGCTACCTGTTGTGAAATTACCTTTTAAATAATTTTTAGATTTAAGAATGGCTTTTGTTGGGTTGCCTCTTTGTATTTTTTTACCTTTTAAAACAAAAGTTTTTTTCTTCAAAGATTCTTTTATTGTAATTATAGGTTTTAAAGTTTTATAAATAATTTTAGCTTTTAAAACCGCTTTTCTTGCTAAATCAGTCGTGATTGCAGCAACTGCAAATAAAGGCTGCCCATAAAAATCAACTTTTTTGTGAGGAAATATTGGGTCACCATTGAAGACTGGTCCAACGTCATTTCTTCCAGGAATGTCACTGGTTGATATAACTGTAATTACACCTTCACTTTTCCAGACTTCACTCAGATCAATTTTTTTAATTAAAGCGTGAGCTTCCTTACTCCATCCAACTGCTCCGTGCAGAGTTTCACTTGGTTCGTTGATGTCATCTGTATAATCTGCGAGTCCACTAACATGCTTTATAGCACTATCATGAGGTCTTTTTTCATTAATGAAAGAAAGATTTTTCATTTAATAGTTAAGTCTAATTAACTTATTTTGTTTAATTTCTGTAAAACATTTTATTAATAAATTTTTTGCAATTTTCATACGATAATCTTTACTTGCTCTCATATCATTAATTGGTTGAAAGTCTTTTTCCAAACACTTTTGAGCTTTTAAAATTATATCTTCTGAAAAATTAGAATTTAAAAGCAATTTTTCACAATAAATTGCTCTTTTGGGTATGGGGGCCATTCCACCATACGCGATTTTAATACTTTTAATTTTCTTATTCACAATTTCTAAATTAAATGAAGCACAAACTGATGAAATATCATCATCTATTCTTTTGGATATTTTATAAGCTTTAAAAATATTCTTTTTAAATATTGGAATTCTTATTGAGCTAATAAATTGTCCTTTTTTTAACTTTGTTTTACGATAACTGATAAAAAAATTCTTTAACGGCAAAATGGTTTTTTTATTAAAACTTTCTACAACAATGCTTGCATCTAGTGACAATAATATTGGCAACAAGTCACCTATAGGTGATGCGGTTGCTATATTACCTGCCATGGTAGCAACATTTCTTATTTGAACTGATCCGTATCTTTTAAGAATCGTATTAAAATCTAAATAATACTTTTTTATGAATAATTCAAATTGTCTTAATGAAGTCGTTGCTCCTACTTCAATAAATTTCTTGCCTTCTTTAATGTAATTAAGTTCATCAATTGAATTTAAATAAATAATATTTCCAAAATTTTTTTTTTGTTTAGTTACAATTAATGACATATCAGTACCTCCGCTAAAAAAATTTAAATTAGAATCTTTTTTAATAATATTTTTTAGCTCTTTGACAGTCCTTGGTGCAAAATAATAATTATTATTATAATTTATAGAAATGCTTTGTGGTTGAATTTTTTTTAAAAGAATTATGGTTTTTTTTATATTTATTTTAAATTGATCTGGTTTATTATTATTTAAGCTTTTTGCGGCATCTATAATCGGTCTATATCCTGTACAACGACATAAATTTCCTGAAATCGATTCTTCTATAATTTTTTTATCATAAGAAGAATTATTTTTGTACATTGCAAATAAAGACATGACAAATCCAGGAGTGCAAAAACCACACTGAGAACCATGATGATTAACCATTGCAGTTTGCACTGGATGCAAAAAACCATTTTTTAATGCTAAGTCTTCTACCACTAAAAGTTGCTTACCCTCTAGACTCGTTGTAAAAGCAATGCACGAATTAATTGCTCGATAAACTATATTATTATTTTTTAATTCTCCTATAACGACGGTACAAGCACCGCAGCCACCTTCGGCGCAACCTTCTTTGGTTCCTGTTTTTTTTAATTTTAATCGAATATAATTTAAAATAGTTTCATTGGGATCTGGATTTTTTATTTTTTGAATCTTATTATTTAGAATAAACTTTATAGTGTCAGAGGTCATTTAACTTCCTCGATAAGTAGAATAGCTCCAAGGTGAAACCAATAATGGCACATGATAATGTTCCTTAACATTAGATATTCCAAACTTTACAACAACATCATCTAAAAAAGGTATTTTTGAAATATTAGTGATTTTTTTAAAATAATCTCCTACAAAAAAAACCATTTCATATTTTCCTTCTTTAAAATTTACTCCTTCAATTAATGCGTGGTTTGATCTACCGTCACTGTTTAATATAATGCTATTAATTTTTTTTTTTTGATTTTTCTCATCGTAATAATAAATATCAACTTTAATCCCACCACCGGGTTTACCTGAGTAGGTATCTAAAACATGTGTTGTTAATTTTGTCATAAGATAGATATATTATACAATAATTAAATATTTAATATGAAAACTATCCTTTCAATAGATAAAATAAATCAACTTACAAAGAATGATTTTATTAGCATTTTTGGAAATATTTTTGAAAAAACAAAATGGATTGCGGATAGTGCCTATAATCTGAAACCATACAAAAACACTAAAGAACTATCAGCAACTATGGTAAAAATTTATGAAAACAGCAAAAAAAAAGATTGTTTAAAAATTTTTAATGCGCACCCTAAGTTGGCTGTTGAAAAAAACTTAACTGAAGACTCGAGAAGTGAGCAAAATAATTCAAATTTGGATCAATGCAATGATGACGAATTTAATGAATTTCAAACTTTAAATAACAAATATAAAAAAAAATTCGGTTTTCCTTTTATAATTTCTGTTAAGGGAAAAAGTAAAAATGAAATTTTAAATAATTTTAAAAAAAGAATTAAAAATGAAATTAATTTAGAATTTAAAGAAGCCAAAGAACAAGTAAAAAAAATTGCAAACTCACGTCTAAATAAAATAATTGATTAATCTACCATTAATTATTAAGTTAGTTTAAATATATTTATGAAAATTTTTGATTGTTTTATGTACTTTGATGAGGATGTAGTACTTGATTTAAGATTAAATTATTTATCAAAATATATAGATAAATTCGTAATTATTGAGTCTAGATATAACCATAGAGGAGAAAAGCGGAATCCACAATTTGATCTAAAAAAATTTCACAACTTCAAAGAAAAAATTAATTATATATTAATAGATAAAGAACCTGAGGGCATAGAAGAGGTTAATGATAATGACAGTCATGAAGAAAAATCTAGAAAATTTATTATTAATGCTGCTAAACGAGAAAATTTTCAAAGAAACATAATTTCACAAGGAATTATTGAGGCAGATGATAATGATTGGATATTAATTTCAGATCTAGATGAAATACCTAATTTAGAAAAAAATGACTTAAAAAAATTTACATCACCATTAGTATTTTTTAAACAACACATGATATATTATAAATTTAATTTATTACTTGAAAATTATGCTTGGCTTGGAACAAAAGCTTGTAAAAAAAAAAACCTGAAAACCCCTCAATGGATTAGAAATATTAAAGATAGAGCTTATCCTTGGTGGAGAATTGATACCTATTTTTCAAATATTAAATATACTAATATTAAAATAGTAGAACAGGGTGGCTGGCATTTTTCTTATATTAAAAGTCCTGAAGATATTGAAAAAAAATTAAAGTCTTACCTTCATCATAGAGAGTATGATGTAAATCCAGTTGGTGTAGAAAATATTAGACAAATGATTAACAATAAAAAAACCATTTATGATTTAAAAGCAGACAAGCGCGAAAATAAGTTTGACGGTGGTAATGAATTAATAAAAATTGATCTTAGTTTATTGCCATCTTATGTTTCTGAAAATAAAGATAAATTTTCTGAATGGATAGAAGAATAATGAAGGGATACTGGATTGCGGTTTATAAAAACTTAGAAAATATTGAAAATATAAAAAAATATGCAGAAAAAGCCACACCTGCTATAAAAAAATATAATGGGAAAATACTTGCAAGAGAAGGCAAAGTAGAAACAATCGAAGGTGCCTCATCACCTAGAACTGTTCTTATAGAATTTTCAAGCATGGAAGAGGCTTTAAAATGTTATCACTCAGATGAATATCAAGAAGCTAAAAAAATAGGTAAAGGTGAGTTTAATAGACATATTCAGATAGTAGAAGGTGTCTAATATTGAATTGGCTCCGGATCAATACTTCTCCAAAGATACCATGTTGCGACAGAGCAATAAGGAGAAAATTTTTTTTTTAACAGATTAACATAAGATTTTGGTGGTAAATACTCTTTTTTATAATTTTTTGAAATTCCTCTTAAAAGACCAATATCTTGTATAGGCCAAATGTTTGAGCGATTATAAGTAAACAATAAAATCATTTCAGCTGACCATCTACCAATTTGTCTTAATTGAGATAAATAAACAATCGCATCTTCATCGGACATATTAGGAATTAATTTAGGGTTAAATGATTTATCTAACGTTTGTTTAGCTAAACTTTTTATTCCTCTAACTTTTTGTCTACTTAGTCCACAACTTTTAAGTTGCACAAAAGAAAGTTTGGATATCGTTTTTGCATTAATTTTATTTTTACATTTTTTTTTAAACTTTAAAAAAACTGAGTTTGCTGCCGCAACACTAATTTGCTGCCCAATGATACTTTTGCATAACGAAAAAAAAATATTTTTTCTAGAGGTAAGCACAGCCTCTGAAGGAGATTTATATTTATTAATTAATGAAGACATCACTTTATCTTTTTCAGATAAATATTTTTTTGCTGTATTCCAATATTTTGGTTTTTTACTCATGTCTAGTAGTAGATGGTATTTTTTGTTTATGATAGATTTCTCTTCTAAAAATTATAAGAGAAGCAAGGACTACAAGAGATGCACCTATTAATGTTTTTACAGTTGGTATTTCATTCCAAATTAAATAACCAAAAATAATAGCAAATATTAAAGCCAAGTATTTTAAAGGTGCAACTAGAGATACCTCTGAAAGCTTATAGGATTGAGTTAAAAATAAATTTGCCGAACCACCGGTAACTCCTATCAAGATTAAAAGAATAAAATCTTGAAAATTTGGCATTATCCAGCCCATGGGAATTGTGACTAAGCCCGCAATTGAAATTGTAATTGTAAAAAAAATTGAAATAAGCCAAATAGGTTCTGTTGTAGAAAGTTTTCTAATTGTAATAGTTACAAAAGCCATCCCAATACAAAATATTAATGGAAGAAAATAAAGATAATTCATGCCTTTAAAACCGGGTTCAGCAATTATAATAACGCCAATAAATCCAATCAAGACCGCCAACCATCTAAAAATACCCACCTTCTCACTCAGTAAAAAAATTGATAATACCGTAATAAATAAAGGTGCTGCATATGATAAGCTAACAACAACAGCTAAGGGAAGTTCTCTTAGTGCAACAACTATTGCTATTAAAGCCATTAAGCCCATAAGGCACCTAAATAAATGCTCTTTTGATCTTTTGGTTATATAAAAAGTTTTCAATTTATTTTTTGGTATTAAAAAATAAGTTGGCAAAAGTCCAAAAAAACCCCTGAAAAACAATACTTCTCCTGTTGGGTAATCACTTGACCATTTTACAAGTAAATCCATAACGGAAAAGGTGCACACAGATAGAAACATGTACAAAAAACCTAATTGATTTTTAGTTACCATAGCAATAATTTGTAAATCAAATTAAACTATAATCAATGGAAATAGCAGTTTTAGGATTAGGTTGTTTTTGGGGACCAGAAATCAAGTTTAGTAAACTGGATGGGGTTAACAAAACTGAGGTTGGTTATTGTGGAGGTGACAGCAAAGAAACAAATTATAAGGAAGTTTGTGGTGGAAACACCAATCATGCAGAAGTTGTTAAATTGAACTTTGATCCTAAGGTTATTTCCTATGAAAAAATTTTAGACTTCTTCTTTGAAATTCACGACCCTACGACTTTAAATTCACAAGGACCAGATTTTGGAACACAATACAGAAGTGAAATATTTTATTTAAGTGACAAACAAAAAGAAATTGCTGAAAATGTTATAATAAAAGTGAATTCAAATTTATCTGGCAAAGTTGTAACAAAATCTTCTCTATCAAAAAATTACTGTCCTGCAGAAGAATATCATCAGAGATATTTAGAAAAAAAATAATATGTCATTGGTAAATACAAGCTGGTTAGAAAAAAATTTAGATAAAGTAAAAATTATTGATTGTTCATGGCACATGCCTCAAACAAAGAGAAGTGGTTTTGAAGAACATCAAAAGCAACATATAGAAAGTGCCATTTTTTTTGACTTAGATAAAAATTCTAAAACAGATACTGATCTGCCTCATATGCTAACTGATGTTAAATCATGGGGAAGAATTGTATCTAGTATGGGTATTGGAAATGAAGATCAAATAGTGATCTATGATAATTCTGATGTAATTAGTTCTTGCAGGTGTTGGTATAATTTTATTTACTTTGGACATAATCCAAAGCTAGTTCATGTATTGGATGGTGGTTTAAAAAAATGGAACAATGAACAAAAACCAACTGTTAATGATTTAACAAAAATTAATAGTTCTGATTATATAGCTAATGAAAAAAAGAAATTAGTAAAAAACAAAAAACAAATCGATGAAAATATTGCTGTGGGTGCGTTTAAAATTATTGACGCAAGAAGTAGAGAAAGATTTGAAGGCAAGGTTCCTGAACCTAGAAAAGGTTTAAGAAGCGGTTCTATAAAGAACTCTTTTTGTCTACCGTTTTCTGAACTTATAAATGAAGATCATACTTTTATTAGTAAGGATAAAATTTTTGAAAAGTTTAAATTAACTAAATGTGAACTTAATGAAAACATTGTATTTACATGTGGTTCAGGAGTTACCGCTTCAGTTTTGGCCCTTGCTTATTCCTTAATAGATATTAAGTATATGCCAACAATTTACGATGGCTCATGGAGTGAGTATGGAAAAAATTAAAATATGAAGAGATCAAAAAAAATCAGCACAGCAATCATCACTTTTTTTTTAATAATTACTATAGTAATTATTGGAAGAACAATGATTGGAAACCATTTTAAGAAAAAATTTAGTAAAAGACCTCCTCCTGGAATAATTGTTAAAGAGGTGGTTTACAAAACCTTTTCTGAAAATATTGAAAGCTTTGGAACAGCAGTCTCAAAAAGAGCTGAGTCTTTTAGAATTAAAAGAGATAATTTAACATCTGAATTTACCCTTAAAGATTATGTAAAAAAAGGAGATTTAATTGTTAAGCTTAAAGATAAAAATATTATTGCACCATTCGATGGTGTACTTGGATACAGGGGTATAACGGGAGATATACTTGGGTCAGATAATTCAATCATTATAACTTTAGACGATAATTCAATTATTTACTCAGACTTAAAAATTCCTGAAACTTTTGCATCATTCATAAAAAAAGATTTACCTATTAGGGTAAAATTCTCTGGTAGAAAAAATAAAACATATAGTGGAAAAGTATATGCTGTTTCAAGTAGGATTAGCCCCGAGACGAGAAGTTTACTTACAAGAGTTATGGTTGAAAATGAAAATTCTGAATTAATCCCTGGCTCTCTTCTAGAGGTTGTTATTAATTATAACGAACGAAATTCTCTTGGAATACCTGATACTAGTATGATGATAGAGGGAAGTAAAACTTACGTCTACAAAGTTTCAAAAGATAATATTGCAAATAAAACTGAAATAGAAATTGGAATAAGAGATAATGGCTTTATTGAGGTAATCTCTGGCCTTAATGAGGGAGAGACCATTGTTGCCGAAGGACTAAAAAAAGTTAGACCAAGAGGTAAAATAAAACCAATTAAAAGATAATGTTTATAACTGATATAAGTATAAGAAGGCCGGTCGTTGCATGGGTAATGTCTCTTATATTAATCGTTTTTGGAATATTTGTTTTTTCACAATTGCCTGTAAGAGAATTACCTGAAGGCTTACAACCTCCTGTGGTTCAAATTAAAGTAGACTACAAATCTGCCTCAGCTCCTATAATTGATCAAGAGGTAACTCAAGTAATTGAAAAAGTGATTGGTGGAGTAGAAGGAGTAAAAAATATTAACTCAACATCAGAAAATGGAAGTAGCTCAATTAATGTTGAATTTAATACCGACATTAACCTAGATAATGCAGCCAACGATATAAGAGAAAGAGTTGCAAGAGTAGTGGATAATTTACCCAGCGAAGCAGATGCCCCTCAGATACTTAAACAATCAGCAGGATTTTCAACTACTATGTGGCTAGCTGTATCTTCTGCAACTTGGAGTGATTTAGAGCTTGGAGATTATGTTGAGAGATATTTGGTAGATCAATTTTCAAGCGTTAAGAACGTAGGAACCATTACAACTGGCGGTTTGAGAGATTTAAGTGTTAGAGTTTGGATAGATCCAATTAAACTAGCAGCATACAATTTAACTATTCAAGAAGTTGAGGGGGCAATAAGAAAAGAAAATGTAAGTCTGCCAGCAGGTACTCTTGAGGCTAACAATATTGATTTAATACTAAATTTAGATAAATCATATAACGATATAGAGAAATTAAAAGCGTTGCCTGTAAAAAAAAACCAAAACAGCGTTGTAAGACTTTCAGATATTGCCAATATTGAGTTTGGTCCAGTTTCAGAAAAAAACCTTTTCAAGGCACAAAGGAAAGATGCTTTAAATTTAAATACTGTAGGAATTGGTATTTATGCAAAAAGTGGTGCTTCAACAGTAGAGCTTTCTAAAGAAATAAGTAAAAAAATAAATGAAGTTAAAAAAACATTGCCTGATGATCTAAATATAGAAGTAGCCTTTAACAGAGCAACTTATGTAGGTACTGCTATCGACGAAGTTTACAAAACTTTAATAATTGCCTTTATACTTGTGGTTATTATTATTTATTTATTTTTAGGGAATTTAAAAGCAGTAATTGTTCCTGCAGTTGCATTACCCGTAAGTTTAATAGCATCCTTTTTGGGTATTTACTTATTTGGATTATCAATAAATATTTTTGTTCTATTGAGCTTTATTTTAGCAATTGGAATAATCACGGATGATTCAGTTATAATGACAGATGCAATTTATAGAAGAATTGAAAATGGAGAAAGTCCTTTAGTTGCAGCTTATAAAGGGTCAAAACAAATTAGTTTTGCAATTATTGCTACAACATTAATTCTAGTTGCAGTATTTATTCCTTTAATTTTTATAGGTGGAATTGCAGGAACATTATTTAGGGAAACCGCAATAGCATTATCTTTTTCAGTTGTAGTATCATCTTTTGTTGCGCTTACATTATCACCTATGTTAGCGAGTAAATTTTTAACTAAAGAGCCAAAACAAAATTTTATAGTTACCAAATTTGATAAATTTTTTAAATCATTATCAAAATTTTATGAAGAAACATTGGTGTACTGGTTAAATAAGAAAAAAATCATAATTTCATTTATCATTTTAACTATTATTGTCTCTGGTGTTTTGTTCAATTTTACCAAAAAAGAGTTACTTCCTATGGAAGATCGGGGAGTTTATCTTGTCCTTGGATTTACTGATGAAGGAAGCTCCTTTGAATATACTGAAAAAAGAGCAGAAGATGTAGAAAAAAGATTAATTCCCCTTCTTCAAGCTAAGGATAGTCCATATAAAAGATTTATAATGAGAGTACCTGGCTTTGGTGGCAACAAGAATTCGTTTAATAGTTTTATAATAATTGCATTATTAGATAACTGGGCTGAAAGAAAAAAAAGTTCACAAACAATAATGAGAGAGGCGATTGGAAAAATTGTGACAGTGCCAGAAACCGTGGCTTTTCCAATATCACCACAATCTATTAGAGTTTCTAGCTACAACAAACCAGTCCAAATGGTCATATTAGGCAGCACTTATGAAGAATTAGAAGAAATACAATCTAAAGTTATTAGAAAATTAAGACAAAATAAAAATTTATCAAGAATAGAGTCTGACTATTCTAGAGACAAACCTGAAATCAAATTGGTAATAAACAAAAATAAAGCTAAAGATTTAAACATATCTACTGACTCAATCGGAAAAACTTTGGAAACTCTTTATGGTGGAAAAACTGTAACGAAGTTTAATAAACTTGGTAAAGAATACCCAATTATACTTCAGCAGTACTTGGCTGACAGAAGATCTCAAGAAGGACTTTCTAAAATATTTGTTAGATCAGAAAGCACTGGTAAGCTAATTTCTTTAGCAAATTTAGTTGAATTCAGTGAGAAAGGATCTGCAAAAAAATTAGCAAGATATAACAGACAGAGAGCTGTAACTATATCTGCAAATATATCAGAATCTTACACGCTTACTGAGGCAATAACATATTTAGAAAAAACTATGGAAGAAGTTGCTTCTTCTAATCAAATTGCATGGAAGGGTAAATCAGAAGAAATAAAAGAGACTAGCAACGAGTTGTTCCTTATTTTTGGATTAGCATTTCTAACGGCTTATTTGGTAATGGCTGCAACTTTTAATTCATTTATTCACCCATTTATTATTATGTTAACCGTTCCTCTTGCTTTATTTGGTGGATTGGTCTTTATTTTATTTTTGAATAGCTCTATTAATATTTTTTCACAAATAGCGCTTGTCATACTTATCGGCATATCTACTAAAAATAGTATTTTAATAGTTGATTATGCTAACCAACTAAGAACGGCTGGAAAAAATATTGAAACATCTGTTAAAGAAGCTTGTCGGTTAAGATTTAGACCTATAATGATGAC
>Ga0209709_10003058_pt1 | contig 14116 bp, 13 predicted proteins | sample ArcticOcean_MG_C_2_FD_187435 | JGI IMG/M metagenome (GOLD analysis project Ga0209709, IMG submission 187435) | Marine microbial communities from western Arctic Ocean - ArcticOcean_MG_CB4_136 (SPAdes) (version 2) | ecosystem: Environmental > Aquatic > Marine > Oceanic | place: Arctic Ocean... | reverse complement strand
TTACAAAACAAACTGTTTGATGAAATTAAATCAAAGATAAAATTAAACGATACCTCCCTTAAATTTAAAGATAAAAATTATTACTATTGGTCAAAAACTGTGGCTGAAGGAAATTACGGTAAAAAAATTAGGCAACTCATTAATGGCTCTAAGCCTGCAGAAGTTTATTTCGATGGAGATCTTGAAAAAGATGAACATGGATCAGAATATTTTGGTCTTGGTACAGTTAGTGTATCTCATTCAGATGAGCTCCTGGCTTATTCTCTAGATTTAAAAGGATCTGAATATTACACTATATATATTAGAGATTTAAAAAATAATTTAAATAAAAAATACCAGATAGAAAATACAAGTGGTTCTGTTACTTGGTCTTTAGATAGTAAAAGTTTCTTTTATTCTAAATTAGATAAATACCATAGACCAAGAAAAATTTATAAACATGTTTTAGGAACTCAAGTAAATCAAGATAAACTAATTTTTGAAGAAAAAGATGAAACATTTACGTGCGGTATAAGCCTAACTTCGGATGAAAAATTTTTTACTATTTCAACTTCAGACCATATTACTACCGAAGAATATTTTTTTTCTACTGATGAAATTGAAATAATTCCAAAATTATTTCAACAAAGAGAGAAAGATGTTCGTTATTCAATAGATTCATGGAAAGGGTATTTTTATATACATACTAATAAAGATGCGCGAGATTATAAAATTTTACGATGTGCAAATGATAATATTGGTAAATCAGAAGAATTTATACCCGCAAAAAAAGAAACCGTTATAGGAAATTTAGATTTTTTAGACAATTTTATTATTAGAGGTGAAAAATCAGACGCTATCCCAAAATTATTTGTAATGAATATTGCAACTAATAAGGAAGAAGAAATTAAAATTTCTGATGAGGCCATAGGTTCGCCCGGTGCCTCGTTAATTCAAAAAGATACTAACACTTCAAAAATATGGGTTAGTTGGGAAAGTATGGCTACTCCTGGTAAGGTTTATGAATATGATATTTTAACTAAAGAAAAAAAACTAGTTAAAGAAGTCGAAATACCATCCGGACATGATCCTGATAAATATATTGTTGAAAGAATAAAAGCAAAATCACACGATGGAAGAATGATTCCTATTAGCCTTGTGCGATTAAAAAATGCTAAACAAGATGGTAAAGGTAAATTATTACTTTATGCTTATGGTGCTTACAAACACAGTATATCTCCTTCTTTTAGCGCTTCTCGATTCTGTTTAGTAGATAGAGGAATAACATTTGCAATAGCACATATTAGAGGTGGTGGAGACCTTGGGGATGTATGGCATGAAGAAGGGAAAAGAAAATTAAAAAAAAATACATTTTTAGATTACATCGCATGTTCCCATCATTTAATTGAACAAAGATATACTTATAAAGGTGGAATTTGTTTTTATGGAGGGTCAGCTGGCGGCTTGACAGGCGGTGCTATAGCGAACATGGCTCCCGAACTATTTTTTTCTATGCTTCTTCTTGTTCCTTTTGTAGATACAATGACCACAATGTTAAATGAAAAGCTTCCTTTAACACCTGCGGAGTGGGAGCTCTGGGGCAACCCAATAAAAAGTAAGGAATATTTTGAATACATTTTGTCTTATTCTCCTTACAATAATCTAAGGAAAACTTCTTATCCTTCAATGTTAATTACAACCTCTTTATTTGACAACCGGGTTCTTTACTCTGAGCCCATAAAGTATATTGCTAAATTAAAAGATGTCAAAGAAGATGATAATATACAATTATTAAAGTGTAAAACTGAAGCAGCTGGTCATGGTGGTATGAGTGGGCGTGATAATTCAATAACTGAACTTGCTGAAGAGTATAGTTTTATTCTTAAGACGGCAGAAATTTTAGATTAAATATTGTCCCAGAAATACTCAGCTAAATTGGTTTTGGTCAAACTATAATGTGTTGCAAGTCCTGTTGGGCTTGTAACATTAATATCTCCAATTAACTGACCTTGTACAAAATCAACTCCAGCAAAATAAATATTATATTTTTTTAATAAAATACCTACCTCTTTACTAATTTTAATTTCTCTGTTTGAAAGTTTATTAATTTTAGCAATAGCTCCTTTACTCATATTAGACAAAATACTATTTTTTTTTGGTATTCTTGAAATTGATCCTTTAATTTTTCCATTGATGATAAATACTCTTCTATCACCTGCAGAAACTTGAGGTAAAAATTTTTGAAATATTACATGGTTATGTTTCTTTAAATATTTATTAATTATTTTTTTATTAAAACATTTTAATAAAATTACTTCATTTCCACTATAGCCATTAATAGGTTTTACAATTACTTTTTTATTTTTTTTAAAAAAGTTTTTAATTTCTTCTATATTCTCACTAATTAGTGTTGAGGGCATATATTTAATTAGTCGTATAGAAAATAATTTTTCGGGTACTTCTCGAATAGATTTTGGGTGATTAATAATTTTAATTTTTCTAGCTATATGCTCTAAAATAAAAGTTGAATTAATATACTGTTGATCAAACGGAGGTTCATTTCTTATCAATAGGACTTTTGTCTTAGATAGGTCAAAATTTAATTTCTTATTAATTTTATAAAACTTATTTTTATTTTCAAAAAAAGTTATTTGGGAACATCTTGCAATAACTTTTCCATTTAAGAAACTTAAATTATGTGGTTCATAATAATAAATTTGGTAACCTCTTTTTTGAGCCTCCAAAGCTAAAAGTAGGGTTGTGTCGGTCTCTACACTAACTTTACTTAAACTAGAGCCCTGAATAGCTAAAATCTTCTTTTTCATCATTAAAAAAATCTAAATTTTTTGTTTCTTGAAATCTATCGAGCAATAACTGCGCTCTATTTTTTCTATTTTTAATTACATTTTCAGTATGAAGTAAATAAATAGTTTCATCTTTATTGTTAGAATTCATTTTTTTTCTATTTTGCAGTCCACTTTTTGCTAAATCGAGAAATATTTTACCCCACTCATAGAGTTTTTTTCCTTCTAGTTCAGTTAAAAGACCAGTTTTGGGTGATTCTAAGTAAGCATTCATAACATTTTCCTTTTTCCATTTAGAAACAATATTAAAAGCTTCGTCTAGAGGACCATAGAATAGACCGGTAAAAAATGCAGGCCCATTACATATACATCCCCAGTCGCAAGTATCGAGTGATCTTACTTCTACAAATTGTTTTAATCTAACTTCTGTGAAAATAGTTGCTAAATGAGTTTCAAAATCTTTAAGATTTGCTTCGCCATTTATATTTTTGAATTTCCCCTCAATAAAATCCTTAAATATTTGTCCGTTTGGTTGTATGTAATTTTTATCTCTCGTTGCAAAAAGAATTGGGTAATTTATGGCATGATCAAAATATTTTTCAAAAGTTAATTTCTCAAAAACAATAGGCATAATTCCACTTCTAGATGTTTTTTGCCAAATTTTGTTCCTGTAAGATTGGTAGCCTGTAGGTTTTCCATTTTCAAAAGGTGAGTTTGCGTATAAAGCAATTGTTAATGGGACTAAATAGTTCCCTAACCTAAATATTTTTTCAAAATTAACCTCAGATGTATAGTCATAATTTATTTGTATTCCACACGTGCGATACATCATCTCTAGACTAAGTTCACCACTTTTTGGCATTTCATTAGTCATTATCTTATATCTCTCCTTAGGGTTTATTGGTAAGGAAGCAAGTTTATTAAAAGGATCAAATCCAACTGATGCAGTATTAATGTCTAGACCCGAGCTTGCTTCTTTAATTTCTTTTAAATAATTTGAACTTTCGCTACAAACTTGATGAATGTTTTCAAGGGGAGCTCCGGACAACTCACATTGAAGACCTGGCTCGGTAGTAATTTGCTGTTTTCCTCTTTTAAGCCCAACGACATTTTTTTTTTCTAAAATTGATACCCATCCCTTTTTTTTTAAATTTTCAAAAAGTTGCTTTAATTTTTTATAAGTAATCCTTTTTTTATTTTTTCCTTCAAATAAAAATCTTTCATGTTCTACTCCAATTTTTAATTGTTCTGGTTTTTTAATACCTTTTATAAAATACTCAATAAATTGAGTTTTAGTTTTTGAATTCATGCTTTAAAAGCAGTTTGTGCTAATAAATCCTATTATTATATTTTTTTGATTTATCTCAAATTTTCTCTCGCACTTAATTTTGAGTTTTTCTGTAACATAAACATAATATCTATTTCTACCTTTTAAGAATTCAACTCTATCTGGTGTTCCAAAGACAATTTTTAATTCTGATTCAGGTTGACTAATCCACTTGCTTAATTCTTTTTCTTCTTTAGCGGTTTTTTCATCAATTTTTGTTGTAATTGTTTTGCAGGCAAAAAGAAGTGTTCCTGACAAAATTATTGTTAAAATTAATAAAAATTTTTTCATAAAATATATCGATAGATTACACTTATAACTTATAAACAGAAATATTACTTGTAGGTTGTATAATGGATTTTTTAAGAAGATTTTATTGAAAAATAGAGGTATTTATAAGCTAACAGTATTTAATGACTTAACAAAAGGTGTAATAATGATGGAAAAATATTTTGAATATAAAAAACACAAAACTAATTTTAAAACAGAGATAATAGCAGGTGTAACCACATTTCTTACAATGGCCTATATTATGTTTTTAAATCCCTTTATTCTTTCTGGCGAATTTGCTGGTACAGAAAAAGGTTTTTTTGATTTTGGAGCAGTGTTTACTGCAACCATAGTAGCAACGGCTATTGCATGTTTCATAATGGCATTCTACGGGAAAACATGGCCAATAGGTCTTGCACCAGGAATGGGTATTAATGCATTTGTTGCTTTTGGAGTCGTTGCGGGTATGGGGTACACACCTCAAGCAGCTTTAGGAGCATGTTTAGTTGCTGGAGTATTGTTTTTAATAATATCTTTAACACCTCTTCGTGCATGGATAATTAATTCTATTCCGAAAAGCTTAAAGCTTGGAATCGGCGGAGGTATTGGTTTGTTTTTAGCAATTATTGGTTTGGAAATAATGGGAGTGGTTGCTGACCATCCTGCAACGCTTGTTACTCTTGGCAACATTAAAGACCCTTTAATAATACTCGCGTGTCTCGCTTTTGTAACAATGATTGTTCTAGAAAAAATGAAGGTAAGAGGTAATATCATTATAGGTATACTTGGATTTAGTGTAATTGCTTGGGTAACTGGCTTAGCCAAATTTAATGGTTTAGTAAGTGCGCCACCACCAATGACTTATCTTTTTGCATTTGACTTAACTGCTGTTTTTACAGCTGGGATGTCGACAGTAATATTTACTTTATTGTTTATTGATTTCTTTGATACCGCTGGGACTTTGACTTCAGTAGCGAATGTTGCTGGAAAAATTGGTAAAGACGGTAAGGTTAAAGACATTAACAAAGCTATGTTATCTGACAGTGTTGGAACTGTAGCTGGTGCCTTAATGGGAACCACAACTGTAACAAGTTACGTTGAATCAGGTGCAGGAGTAAAAGCTGGAGGTAGAACTGGAATGACTTCATTGGTCATTGGGGTTTTATTTTTATCTTGCCTATTTTTTTCTCCTTTAGCAACAAGCCTTCCAAAAGAGATTGACGGTGCAGCATTGTTATATGTTGCTATTCTTTTCGTAAGAAATATCACCGACATTGAGTGGGATGATATCGCAGAGTCAGGTCCTGCTGTTTTAGCAATGATCACAATGCCGCTTACTTATAGTATTAGCAATGGTATTGCTTTAGCTTTTATTTCTTATGCTTTAATTAAAATTTTAACAGGTAAGTTTAGTTCTACTTCGCCTGCTATATGGGTTATAGCAATTCTTAGCGTTATAAGTTTTGCTGTTGCTTAAAAATTAAATTTAAGGGCTGGTGAAAACTAGCCCTTATCTACTTCTTATGCTTCTTAACTAGTTCCTCAATTCTTACTTCTTCATAATTTTCAAACGGTTGCACAATCCAGGGATTATCATCAAGTCTTTGGGCACAATAATCTGGCTCAAATGTAGAATCTTTTTTCTTCCAAAGCACTGCTGTTTTAATGCTTTCAATATTTTTAATAGCAGGATAATTGCGTAGCCAATTAATACTTTTTTGCAAAGTGACTCCTGTATCTGAAAGATCATCACAAAGAAGAAGTCTTCCTCCCATATCTTGAACTGTAGAACTTATTTCTCTCGAAAAAACAAGTTCACCTTGCTGATCTTCAGTGCCTTTACCAGAGTAAGATTCTACTGCAAGATAAGCACACTTTAATTTAAATACTCTACTTAAGACGTCAATTATTGGTGCTCCACCTCGCATTATGCCTATTAACATTGTTGGTTTAAAGCCACTTAGGTGAATTTTTACCGCTAGTTTTTCTACAATTAAATTGTATTCTTTCCAATCAACAATTAATTTATCAGCCATGAAAAAAAATAGTTTATTTTTAAGGAGTTGTAAATGAAAGGTTACATAGTTACTGTTTATAAAAGTATAAACGACGAGGGTGCTTTAAAAGAATATGCTCTAAAAGCTAGAATTGCAGTCAAAAAATTCAAAGGAATATTCTTAATTAGAGGAGGAAAAAATATAACTACTGAGGGAGAAAAATCTCCAAGAACAGTGGTTATTGAATTTTCTTCTTTTATTCAGGCAGAAAAATTTTATCATTCAAATGAATACCACGAAGCACATGAGCTACTTAAAGGGACTGTAATTCGTCATCATCAAATTATAGAAGGTAATTAATATTGTATTGGCTCATCATCTATCGAGCGCCAAAGATACCACGTTGCCACCGAACAATAGGGAGTAAATTTTTTATTTAACTTTTTTAAAAAAATTTTTGGAGGAAAATATTTTTTTTTATAATTGTTAGATATAGCACGAAGTAATCCAATATCTTGTAACGGCCATATATTTGACCTATTAAACGTAAATAATAATATCATTTCAGCAGACCATCTTCCAATTTGTCTTAATTTTGATAAATACACTATTGCTTCTTCATCGTTCATTTTTTTTATTAGATACGGCCTAAAATTATTATTGATAATTTTTTTTGCTAAGTCTTTTATACCTCTAACTTTTTGTCTACTTAAACCGCAGCTCTTAATACTTATGAATGATAGTTTGCCAACTGTTTTAGCATTAATTTTACCTTTACATTTTTTTTTAAATTTTAAGAAAACAGAATCTGCTGCTGCAACACTTATTTGTTGACCAATTATGCTTTTACAGAGTGAATAAAAAATATCATTTCTAGTTATTAATGATCCATCTTTATATCTTGAAATTAATTTTTTCATAACCTTGTCTTGTTTAGATAAAATTTTTTTTGCTTTGTTCCAGTATGCAGGTGATCTATTCATGATCTTGGTGCTATAATTTTTTTTTTTAACTGTGATTCTCTTACAAATATTATAAAGGAACTAATGATAACTAAACCAGATCCTAATATTGTTAATAATTTTGGTATCTCATTCCAAATTAAAAATCCAAATACAATTGCAAAAACTAAACTTAAGTATTTTATTGGCGTTACTAGAGAGGCTTCAGATATTCTGTAGCTTTGAGTTAATAAGAGATTTCCCACACTTCCACAAACACTCATTATAATAAAAATTATAATGTCTCCGTTGGATGGCATCACCCAACCATATGGCAAAGTAGCTAAGCCTAACAAGCAATTTAAAATTGTAAAATAAATTGCTATTCTATAAATAGGTTCGGTTTTAGATAAAGATCTTACAGATATTGCTACACATGCAAAAAAAATGCAAAATATAATAGGTGAAAAATAATAATAATTTAATTCAATGAAGGCAGGCTGAACAATTAATAACATTCCAGCAAAACCTAAAATAACTGCCGCCCATCTTTTAATTCCGACTTTTTCTGATAAAAATAAAATAGATCCTATGGTTACAAATATTGGACCTCCAAAAGTTAAAGAAATTACATCAGCTAAAGGTAGTTCTCTAAGACCAAAAAAAAGAGCAATAATCGCTAGTGACCCTGTTATTGCCCTAAACGCATGAAGTCCCGGTCTCTTAGTTTTGTAAAATGTGAATATTTTTTCTTTTGGAATAATAAAAAAAATTGGAAATAAACCGATAAAAAACCTTGCAAAAAACACTTCTCCGATAGGGTAATAATTTAACCACTTAATACAAATATCCATGATAGAAAAGCAAATTACACTTGCTACCATGTACAATACGCCTATTTGATTTTGTGTTAACAATTTAATATCCTCATTAAATAAAAACATATTAGATAAATTATGCAAAAATGTACACTCGCACTTGGTTGTTTTTGGAAACCTGAAGAAAATTTAAGAAATAAACCTGGTATTTTAGAGACAGAAGTAGGGTATGCTGGAGGCGAAAATCCCAATATAACTTACGAAGAGGTTTGTGGGGGCAATACTGGTCATGCTGAAGTAGTTAGATTAACTTTTGATGAAAAAATTATATCTTACGAAAAAATATTAGATTTATTTTTTAAAATGCATGATCCTACACAAAAAGATATGCAGTATCCAGATATTGGAACTCAATACAGAAGTGAGATTTTTTATGAAAATAATGATCAAAAATTAACAGCCATTAAAATTAAAAATAGTTTAAATGAAAGCATTAATGGAAAAATTGAAACTAATATTTCAAAAATTTATAATTATTGTAGAGCAGAAGAATATCACCAAAAGTATATAGAAAAAAATAAGAGATGAGAAATTTAGTATCTACTGATTGGTTAAAAAAAAATATTGAAAATGTGAGAATCATAGATGCAACTTGGCATATGCCTAATACTAATAGAGATGCGCAAAATGAATTTTCGATTAATCATATCAAAAACGCTTTTTTTTTAGATTTAGATAAAACCTCCAATCAAAAAACTTCACTTCCACACATGTTACCTAACAAAAATAGTTGGGAAGATTCAATATCTGAAATGGGTATTAAAAACTCTGATCATGTAATTATATATGATAATTCTGATGTAGTTAGCTCTTGTCGTGTTTGGTATAATTTTTTATATTTTGGACATAAATCAAATTTAGTTTCAGTTTTAGATGGAGGACTAAAAAAATGGATTAAAGAGAAAAAAGAAATTACAAACAATATAAAACTATTTTCTAAAAGTTCTTATTCAGCAAAAGAAAATTTTTCTATGGTTTTAAACAAGAATCAAATTGATCTTAATATTCATAACAAAAGTTTTGAATTGATAGATGCGCGTGATAGAGAAAGGTTCCAAGGATTAAAACCGGAACCAAGAAGTGAATTAAAAAGTGGAAATATCGATGGTTCTAGGAATATTCCTTTTACTGAATTTATTAATAAAGATAACAATACATTTAAGAGCGAAAAAAAGATTAGCTTAATATTTAATGAATTGAAGCTTGATGCAAATAAAGATATTGCTTTTACTTGTGGTTCTGGTGTTACTGCTTGTGTTTTAGGCCTAGCAAATTCTATTATAAGTGGTAAAAATCCTGTTATCTATGACGGTTCTTGGTCTGAATATGGGCTTAAAAAGCAATGAAAACATCTAGTAAAATTAAAACTTTTTTAATAATTTTTTTTATAGCGATATTTGCAGTTATAGCGACTAGACATTTTATTGGATTACATTTTAAAAAAAAATTCAGTGTTAGACCCGCGCCTAACGTCATAATTACTGATGTAAAAAAATCCTTATTTTTTAAAAGTATAGAAACTTTTGGAACTGCTATTGCTCAAAAATCCAAAACATACAGAGTAAAAAAAGAAGATATTGTAGGAAATTTTAATATTGAAAATAGGTTTGTCAAAACAGGCGATATTATTGTTGCTTTAAAAAATAGTGAAAATATTATAGCTGATTTTGAAGGAAAGCTTGGTAAAAGAGAGATAGCCCAAGGTGTGCTTGGTTCGAATAGTTTTATAATTACCCTCGATGATTTAAAAAAAATTATAATAGATATTAAGGTACCAGAAAATTATGTCAGTATTTTAAAAAAAAATCTTAAAGTAGAAGTGACGAGTTCTGCTTTTAATAAAATTTTTAAAGGAAAAGTAGATTCTGTAAGTTCTCGGATAGATCCATCTACGAGGTCGATCTTGGCCAGAATAATAGTTGATAATTCAAAATTTGAAATAATTCCAGGTCAGCTGATGACTATAAAGGTTATATATGATGAACTTGAGCAAATCGGAGTTCCGGAAAGTGCTGTGACTATACAAGGTAAAACTGCGTTTGTTTACATAGTAAATAACAATGTTGTAGAAAAAAAAATTATAAAAATTGGAAAAAGAAATTTTGGAAAAGTTTCTGTCCTAACTGGAATTTCGGAAGGTGATCAGGTAATAAGTGAGGGTGTATCAAAAGTTAGAAATAAGTCAAAAGTAAAAATTATAAAGCCAAATAACAAAAAATAATAAATATGTTTTTAACAGATTTATCAATTAAAAGACCTGTTGTTGCTACAGTTATGAGTTTGATTTTAGTTATTTTTGGACTAATAACTTTTCAAGAAATTCCAACTGATGAATTGCCAGATGTTCAGCCGCCTATAGTTACAATACAGACGGATTATAAAGGGGCCTCAGCTGAAATTGTTGATACACAAATTACTCAAAAAATAGAGGACTTTGTTGGTGGAACTCCGGGTTTAGAAATTATCGATTCTTTTAGTGAGGATGAAAGTTCTAGAATTACACTAACATTTGAGACAAACCTTAATCTAGACGATGTTACCAATGATGTCAGAAGTTCTGTTGCTAGAGTGGTAGATAATTTACCTGATGGAGCAGAGCAACCAGAAATTTTTAAGCAAAGTGCTGGTATGAGAACAACTATGTGGTTGTCTTTTAACTCTGATGATATGTCTGATCTTGAGCTAACAGACTATGCAGACAGGTATTTGACTGACGCTTTTTCGACTGTCTCTGGTGTTGGGAGGGTAAGGTTGGGTGGCCAAAGAGAATTATCGCTGAGAGTATGGTTGGATCCTCTTGCATTGGCAGCTAGAGATTTAACCACGCAAGAAGTAGAACAAGCATTAAGAAAAGAGAATATTGAATTTCCAGCGGGAAGAATTGAGTCTAAAGATATCGATTTAACTATAAAATTAGATAAAGCCTATCAAAACCTAGAGAATTATAAAAAATTGCCTCTTAAAAGAGCGAAAGATGGCTCTATAATTACATTAGAAGACGTAGCTAGAGTCGAGGTTGGAGCGGAATCAACTAGAACTCTTTTCAAAGGAAATGGAAAACAGGTTGTTGGAATTGGTATTTACCAACAATCAGATGCCAATACAATCTCTGTGGCTAACGGAGTGAAGAAAAAAATTAAAGAAATTGAAACTTCTCTCCCACCCGGAACATCTCTTGAAGTATCTTTCGATAGAAGCAACTATATTAAAGCAGCAATAAACGAAGTTTATAAAACTTTAGCCATTGCATTAATTTTAGTGACTATAATTATTTACTTATTTTTAGGAAATATAAGGGCTCTAATAGTTCCTATTATTGCTCTTCCAGTTTCTTTAATTTCTACTTTTTTAGCAATATACATTTTTGATTTTTCAATAAATCTTTTCACTTTGATGGCATTGGTTTTAGCAATAGGAATAGTTGTTGATGACGCGATTGTAATGTTGGAAAATATTGTAAGAAGGATAGAGCTAGGAGAAACACCTTTAGTTGCAGCTTATAAAGGAGCAAAACAAGTTTCTTTTGCAATAATTGCAACTACAGTTGTATTGGTAGCGGTATTTGTTCCTTTGGTATTTATAAAAGGCATAACAGGTGTTTTGTTTACTCAAACTGCTATTACCTTAGCCTCGGCAGTAATTATTTCAAGTTTTGTAGCATTGTCATTAAGTCCAATGCTGGCAAGTAAATTCTTAAAAAAAAATATGCCTAAATCTAAAATGGTTATTAAGTTTGAAAAATTTCTTAAAAATATTACTCACTCCTATAGATCTTCTCTTTTATTATGGATTAACAAAAAAAAAATGATAATTTTTTTCTTAAGTATTACATTGGGATTAACAGTTTTTCTTTTTATTTTCACGCCAAAAGAATTAATTGCCCCTGAGGATAGAGGCGCTTTTTTTGTTATAATTAAAGCACCTCAAGGTTCAGGTTTTAATTTTACAAAATCTAAAGCTGAAGATATTGAAAAATTATTACTTCCGGAAGTTGGTAAGGGAGAATACAGAAAGTTAATTATGCGCGTGCCTGGATTTGGAAAATCATCTAAACAAGTTAATAGTGGGTTTATAATTGTCTTGTTAGAACCTTGGTCTAAACGTGATCGTCATGGTGTTAAAATAATGAGAGAATCTTTTAGAAAAATTGGTCGTGTTCCGGGTGTTTTAGCTTTTCCAATTATGCCACAAGGCATACGATCAGGTGGGGTCGAAAGTCCAGTTCAATTTGTAATACTTGGTAATACGTACAATGAATTAATTGAATGGAAAGAATTAATAAAAAATAAGGCCAGAAAAAATCCTGGACTAACTTCAATTCAAGATGATTTTGATCTCAACAAACCTCAGTTAAATGTGCAAATTGATCAAAAAAAAGCTGCTGATTTAGGTGTTTCCACAGAAGATATAGGAAGAACTATTGAAACAATCTTTGGGTCAAAAAGTGTCACTCGATTTACTCAAGACGGCAAAGAATATTCGATCATATTGCAAGGCGATATTAAAGACAGACAAGAACCTGATAGTATTAATAAAGTTTTTGTTAGGTCTAAAAATAACGGTAAACTTGTTTCTATTTCTAATTTAGTAACTTACAGTGAAGAAGGGCAATCCCCTTTTTTAGCAAGATATAATCGACAAAAAGCAGTTACAATTTCCGCAAGATTAGTAGGTGACTACTCTTTAGATGAGGCACTTAAATTTTTGGTAAATGTCGTAGAGGAGAATACTCCTCAAGCAAAAATTGCTTACAAAGGAGAAAGTGAAGAATATAAAAAAACAAATAATCAATTATATGTGATTTTTGCTTTAGCTCTTATAACCGCCTATCTTGCAATGTGCGCTCAATTTGAAAGCTGGAGGCATCCTCTTACTATTATGCTTACTGTTCCATTGGCTATTCTTGGTGGTATTTTAGGTTTGTTAGTAGTTGGCTCCTCTTTAAATGTTTATAGTCAAATAGCTTTAATTATTTTAATCGGACTGTCCGCTAAAAATGGAATATTGATTGTTGAATTTGCGAATCAACTTAGAAAAGAAGGAAAAAAATTTGAAGTAGCTATAATTGAAGCTTCTACAATAAGACTAAGGCCAATTTTAATGACTAGTCTCTCAACAATATTCGGAGTTCTGCCGCTAATCATTGGTTCAGGTCCAGGTGCTGCTAGTAGATTGACAGTGGGTATAACTATATTTGGTGGAATGCTATTTTCAACTTTTTTTACTTTATATGTAATACCAGCAATTTATTCTTTAATAGGGAAAAATACACAAAGAATTGATGCTGTTGAAATAGAATTAAATAAACAGCTTAAAAAATAAAATACTTATTTTTATCTAAATTTTTTCTACAGAGAGTGAGCTGTTTTCTATATTTGTTAGCAGTTTCTTTTACTGATTTAGCATAAATAATTGCTTTCTTATCTTTGGAATAATTCTTATAGTCTCCCCACCCTTTGTAGTAAGCAAGATATTGTCTATAGGCATCATGCTTAGGAATTTTTAACAATTTTGAAGTTTTATTTATGTACCATCCTATAAAATCAACAGAGTCTTTAAACCTTGCTCTAGTTGCAAGCTGATTATCCGTTTCTCTTTTATACTGTTCCCATGTTCCAATTACAGCCTGAGAGTATCCAAAAGAAGATGAGGGTCTTTTAAATGGTATAACTTTAAATAATTTTTTTCTCGGTGGTTTAGCTAGCCAATTGAAATCGCTTTCTTTTTTTATAAAAGCTAATTGCAAATAAATTGGTGCCCCCCATTTTTCATACGATGCCTTAGCATGCTTGTACCACAAATACCTTTCTTCAAATATCGCACAACTATTTTGTGTATTTTTTGGAATTGAGGAACATGCAGAAATTGCAAAAAAGGCTAGTAAGATAAAATATTTTTTAAAATGAATCACTTCTTAATT
>Ga0209709_10003055_pt1 | contig 14120 bp, 11 predicted proteins | sample ArcticOcean_MG_C_2_FD_187435 | JGI IMG/M metagenome (GOLD analysis project Ga0209709, IMG submission 187435) | Marine microbial communities from western Arctic Ocean - ArcticOcean_MG_CB4_136 (SPAdes) (version 2) | ecosystem: Environmental > Aquatic > Marine > Oceanic | place: Arctic Ocean... | reverse complement strand
ACGGACCTGTAATCGTCAAATATGCAGGTGCAAAGGGCGGAGAAGGGTATTTCATTGCAAGGGATTATCGCGACTTCAAGAGAAATGTCAACCTTGATGAAGAGTTTACTATCCAAGAATATGTACTGGGCTGTAGATACTACTTACACTTCTTCTTCGATCCAACCGCTGACGACGGATTTCAAGTACAAGGAAAAGGCAGCAAGGCAGGTCAAAATCTAGGCCGATTAGAATTGATGAGCATGGACAGAAGAGATGAATCCAATGTTGATGAATTTTACAAATTAGGAAGTCTACGAGATTTACGTGAAATGAACCTAGAGCCTTCATTTGTTGTAACTGGTAACCAACCGGTTGTAATTCGTGAAAGTCTCCTACCTAGAGCCTTTGAAATGGCAGAAGGTACAGTTGCAGAATCATTTGAGTTGGAAGAAGATGCAAGGGGTATGATTGGGGCTTTCTGCTTAGAAACAATCGTTACAGACAAATTAGAATTCAGAGTCTTCGAAATTAGTGCACGTATTGTGGCAGGCTCTAATCCATTCATTGGAGGATCACCATATAGCGACATCAATGAGCCGTTTATGTCAACTGGTCGCAGAATAGCACGCGCAATAAAGAAAGCAATTCAGAACGATTGCTTAGACCGTATTCTGTCTTGAACTACCTTCAAGTAATTCATCTAGTGAAGATATAATTCACTGCTCAATCTTCTTCAGAAGGTTCTACGCCATCCCAATCACCACTTGCAAGAGCCGCTAACTTTGCTTTAGCATCTAATGCTTGAGCCGCTCTTACCTCTGGGTCTTCGATAGTAAATTCACTGATCAGCATAATTGGTTCACCAGATGACAACATACCTTCGTATTCCTTTATTTCGCCACCAGCATTGCAAATGATTTTGAAAGCTGTAGGGTCTTTTGAACGACGCTTGTTATGTTTCTTGTAATGATGAACATATGCCTTGTAGGTGCCACCTGGAGCTTTTCCTTCAGGCCAAACGACATTCTCTACAGGCTTCTTCGTTTCAGGCCTTACGTTAGCATCTACATCCAATTCTCCACCGCATGCAGATTCTCTATTGCCGCCATGTATTCTTTCCCCAGATGGGCAAACAACATGTAAATCAAGGTCGTTGTAGTTATTCCAGATTAGTGAAATTTGTACATCTGAAGATCTTGCACCTTCTCTCTCTAGCCTTTCTTTAAGTTCATCCATTGCATGCTTAGTCGCTTTAATGGATTCAATTTCATCAGCTTCATTAGCAACAATCTCTGATAATCTCTCTTCTTCTGCATCAGCAAGTTCCTGTTGACGGGCCTCCTCAAGTGCCATAGCGATTTTCTCTTCTTCAGCAATCTTTTCTGTTTCTTCTTCCATAATTGCTGTTTCTTTTTCAGCATCATCTCTGTTGTCACGACTCTCAGGAGCTTCTAGTTCAAACTCACAAACCAGCATAATCGGGTCACCTGTAGATAATGCACCTTCATAATGAGTTACTACGCCACCGGCATTACATACGATACGGAACTTTGTAGGATCTTTAGAGCGGCGCTTGTTATGCTTCTTGTAATGATGAATGTATACTTTGTAGAGGCCAGGGGGTGCTTTGAAATCTGGCCAAACAATATTCTCAACTGGTTTCTTGGTTTCAGGCCTAACATTAGCATCGACATCAAGTTCACCACCGCATGCAGATATCTTGTTACCACCATGGATTCTTTCTCCTGATGGACACAATACATGTAAATCTAGGTCATTGTAATTATCCCACATCAAGGAAACTTGTACTTCAGAAGTCCTAGCTCCCTCTCTCGCAAGACGCTCTTCTAGTTCTTTATCAGCCTGCTCTGAAGCCATTTGAGTTTCCATTTCTTCAGACTCTTGTAGGGCTTCAATTTCCAAAACACGCTCTTCTTCTGCTACAGAAAGTTCCTGTTGCCTTTCCAATTCTTTCTCATCTGCCAACCTTTTCTCTTCGGCTTCACGCTCGGCTTCACGCTCTTCAGCAAGCCTTCTTGCCTCTTCAAGTTCAGCATCTGATTCAGCTTTCTTACGAGCTTCTTCTGCTTCAATTTCTGCCAACTTCGCCTCTTCTTCTGCGATCAACCTTTTAGCAGCGCCATCGGCCAGATCTTTTCTCGCTTCTTCTTCTGCAAGCATTATCGCTCTCTCGTCTCTACGCTTTGATGCGAGGTGCCTTTCGACCTCTGCAAGTTTACGCTCAAATTCATTGTGTGCTTTAGAAAAATCAGGAGTACCACGGCGAGACAAATCTTGGCGATGTATTGCCATGTCTTGGGCACTGCGGTCTTCTTTACGGAATAACATGAACCATATTCCAAAGAGGAACGCGCCACCTAAAAGGCTCAACATTAGCCAAGATACGAGTTCCATGTGCCGGGCTAACTTAAACTGGGACTTATTACCATCGCCTATATTGTGCCTAGTTACCTTTCGTGACGGGCAACAACTTCCAACAAATCCATCCGCCCAATACGCCAGATACCAACTGGAGTTGTTAGTAGAGCAGCTATCAAAACAAATCCTATGATTTTGAAGATTACAAAGTAGTCAATTATTACAGGAAAATGGAATGCCCAAGTGGATGACAAATCAGCCATAGCAGTGTAATAACCAATGCTTACCAAAGCACCTGCAATCCCTCCAAGTAACCCGATAAATGTGTGCTCTACAGTCAGAATAACTGCCAAACGTGAACGACTCGCACCTAGCACCCTTAGAGTTGCTAATTCTGAGTCCCTTTCTGAAAGATTGATCAATAAAGTATTGAACAGAATGGCTATTGCTAACAATCCTCCAATTGCATAAACAGACTGCATAACCCCTGTTTGCTGATTGATTTTTTGTTTGAAAGATTCTACCATGATTTCTTTTTCTACAATCGACGATGTCGATGTCCTGATTTCCTCTATGTCCCCCTCCGGCAATAGTACTAGCAATGCCCCATTTGCTTCTTCACCAACGATGGAAACCAAATCTGCGCGATGGAAATATACAGACCTTGAAATTTCTCTAGCAATACCACTTATTTTCAAATCGTATTTAATACCCTGATAGTCTATGGATATTGTATCACCAACTGAATAGTCTTCAAGTTCAGATGACCCTTCATCAAGAATTATTTCGGGAGGGACTTGGCCCTCTTTTGGAAGTTTACCATCCAACATGTTCAGCCGATGTAGAGCGGTTTCTTGATCGGAAACAACATCTGCACCCTTGAGAATTAGTTCTTTATTGGTCCCTGAAATCGTGGCGCTAGATGTAAGTGTCAACTCAAATGAAGAGGTACTTTCATCGGCCCATGCTGTTACATTCTCTATGTTTGATGAAGGCATTGAGATTTGATATTCCCAATTCTCTTGCTCATCTAGTGATTCATTAAACGCTTCAGTAAATCCAGTTACAAACATCATCGTCCCACCCAATATAACCATGGCCAACGAGAGAGCTACTAAAGTCACTAGAAGTCGTGTTGGCTTTCGGAATGTTGAACGCAATCCTAAGCCAATTCCAGGTGGAAGGTTGGAAGTGATTTTTGAAATGAAACGATTAGGTGTGCGTGCATCTCCTTGCCCTAGAATTTCTAGAGGTTGGATTTTTGCGGCTTTCCATGCAGGCCTTATACCGAATAAACAAACGATTGCTAAAGCGGATAATCCTAACGTGAGTAACAAATCAGGATGGTGCCTAGTCACAACAACCGGTATTCCAAGGAATCCAAAATAGAATTTAGTAAAAGCCTCAGAACCAATTGGTGATATTCCAAGTAATATTCCTCCGATTACTCCAGGAACTCCTAAGAATAAGGGCACCAAAAGATATCCAAGCATTACGTCTCTGTTGGAAGCACCTAAAGTCCTCATGACCGCTATTTCTCTGGATTGTGTCTTTATTAGTCGGTCAAGCGAAATTGCAATTACTAATCCACTAATGAAAAGAAGTACTCCAAGAATAAATGGAGTTGCCTTTTCGAGACCACTTTGATCTAATCGCAGTAGTTCAGGGCTGGTTAAGTCGCCTCGGTGATAGACGATTCCAGGAGTCTCAGATTCATTTAGAGATTTAGAAAGTTGTTGTCTCACCAAATCTATTCCCTCGCCTTCGTTGGCATCCGTATCGGAGAAGTCAAAGTTTGGTGTTCCCTCTAAATCGATGTTTAGTGTATTTCTAGCATCAATATCATTACCTGAAATCTCTGCCAGGTATTCCACATCTAGATATGCGACTACATAGGTCGATTCTTGGGGGAAAAGTGAACCCGGTTCTGCATATAATAATTCCAATGGACTATTTGCGAAACCTACAATTTCTAAAGTATGTATCTCTCCTTCACCAATGGCAAAGTCGATGCTATCTCCGATTGACATTCCAACGGTTGAGTTTTTAGCAAAATGAGAATCGATGACTACTTCTCCTCCCTTCGGAGTAATACTTCCTTCGATTTGCCAAATACCATTTACTTCCGCATTATTTTCCATCCCATAGAATTTGGATTTCATCCATTTCGAACTCCCATCTTTGAAAGTATAGTTTGATTGGCCGTTTAGAATAAGGCTAGACTCACAATTAACTACTTCAATCGATAGACAAGAAGATGTTAGATTCTCTTTAGATTCAATATCGTATGTTTCAACTATCAAATCGGCAAGGTTTGTTTCAGAATAAAAATCATCGTACACCAGTTTAGCATTACGAGAATGTTCAGAGAATACAACTCCGGCATAGACTGACAAAGTAATTAGCAATACAACTGTGAAGACCCTTAACTTTGTGCGCATCAAACTACGCCTTAATCTTCTCAGAAGTAAAGTATTCAAAACGATCACTCCAGAATAGAACTTGCAATGCTTTTTACCTTAGATGCCATCTTTTTCATGCCACCTATCGCATCATCGATTACATCTTCAACAACCATTCTTGAAGTTGTGATCATATTGTCTATTCCTCCCGATTCATCTTTGACAATTTTACCACTATCTAAGTGAATTATCCTTGTAGCAAAACGAGTTAATGAGTGGTCATGTGTTACAAAAATAGTAGTCATTTTATTATCTCTACATGTTTTAATTAACGCATCCATGACTATTGCACTTGTCTCGGAATCAAGGTTTCCTGTCAATTCATCACCAAGAATCAATCTAGGACTTTTGGCTAGGGACCGAGCAATAGCAACTCTCTGTCTTTGGCCGCCAGACATTTGTGAGGGAAAGCGGTTCTCAAGACCTTTCAAACCTACAGTTTCAAGCAATTGTATTGCTTTTTCGCTATCTCTAGAACCGGCTAGATCCTGAACTAATAGTACATTTTCTAAAGCGGTTAAATCGGCTAAGAGGTTGAAAAATTGGAATATATATCCAATGTTTTCACGTCGAAAGGAAGTCATCGGCTCTACTTTGCCCATTGGGACTTCATTTCCATCAAAAGAATAAGTTCCTTCGGTTGGAATGTCTAACGCTGCAATCGTATTGAGTAGTGTAGTCTTACCCGAACCTGATGGCCCAAGCAGCGCCACTATTTCGCCCTGGTTTATGTTTAGATCTATTCCATCCAATGCCTTGACTAATGTGTCTCCCTCACCATAATATCTGGAAACTCCATTAAGTTCGATTAGTGGCATAGTACTCAAAACAAAGGCAGTAGGAGTGTAGTATAACCTTTTGCAATAGCCCACCTTCATATATTATTATGAAAAGAGAGGGTTATGCGCGAAGTGCAGTTGAAGTGGAGTTCTGAATCCGTCGCTAAATCCGATATAGGATTAATTACTCGAGTCGCTAAAATGTACGAAGTAGTAGCACATCTTGAAGTTACCAAGGGAGGGGTACGGCAATTAGTAAAAATACAATTCCAAGAAGGCAAAGGCCCTGCTGACTTAGAGCAAATTACATTCTTACAGGTCGATGGGCCAATGCTCCCTCACCCATTACCAGAAATGGGAGGGGAGGGATATATTGTCATCTGGAATACACACCCCCTATCGATTGCTGCAATTAATTTCGATAGTTTACATGTAATTCCGCCTTATGTAATTGGCGAAAACGGTGTTCAGATTACAATTAGGGGCCTACCTGAAGGGGTAAGTGGATTTCTAAAGGCTGCTAGAATTATGCTTCCACCCGATAGTGTCAATGTAGTAGATATCGCTGAAATTGAAGATAGTATTCTTAGAATATTGACTCCTAAGCAATTAGAAATTGCGGTATTAGCAGTACGTTCAGGTTATTATGAAACTCCGAGGAAAATTAACAAGAAGGATTTATCAAATTTATTAGAGATTCCACGTTCAACTCTACAAGAACATCTTGCTAAAGCTGAAGCAGCATTGGTTGATTGGGCAGTGAAAACTCATCTTTCAAAGTGAGGAAAGTCTTGTCAACACCTCACCCCCAGCCTGTAAACATGAGAGATATCGAATCGCTATTACCTGACGGAAAAGGTGTTTGGATTCCAATAGATCATGGCATCTCAGACTATCCGGTAAATGGATTACAAAACCTTGAGGCTTTAATTCAAAGTATATCGCATGCTGATGCGATTGTTGCACAGAAAGGAGTGGTATCACGGTACTCTTCACTCGGAACTAATATGGTGGCTCATCTCTCTGTATCTACAAGACATGCAGGCTCTAGGTCTAGCGACAAAGTCCTTGTTGGAAGTGTAGAAGAATCTCTTTCCCGAGGTGCTAAAGGTGTCAGCGTCCAGGTTAATATGGGAAGCCCAGATGAGCCTGAAATGATCGAAAGACTAGGCCTGATAACTCAAGATGCTCATTATTTGGATTGCCCTGTATTGGGCATGATATATCCACGCGGAGAAAACCTGGACATCATGGATGGAGATACTACATCTGCTGCTGCTCATGCCGCGAGGTTAGCATTCGAATTAGGTTGTGATGTTGTCAAAACAAAATGGACCGGGTCTGTTGATTCGTTCAGAGAGGTAACCGCTGCTGTACCAATTCCTGTATTAATCGCAGGAGGTCCAGCCGGTTCTTCTACAGAAGAGACCCTTACTACTGTATTCCAAGCAATGCAAGCAGGCGGTGGTGGAGTCTGCATGGGCCGCCAGGTATTCTCTCATGAATCACCATCCAAAATGGTCACCGCACTCAGAGCAATTGTTCATGACGGGGCCGATGTTAAGCAAGCAATGGAAATTTCTGGATTGTGATAAAATGCAAATCTGGCTTGAATCTGGTATCCGTCAATATGGCGTGGATCTAGTGATGGGTGAAGATTTACTAGTCGATGGAGCGGCTCTGTACATCGATGGCCGACAAGTTGGAAGGAAGGTTGACGTTAGTAATTCAGAGGGCCAAGCCAGTGCACGCGCATTGGCGGGTAGCGTGGAATGGATATTACTTGACCTCGGAGAATGGAAGATGATTCCTATTGAAAATATCATAGCCGCTTGTGGCGGAGGGCCAACAAAGGTCGCAGCTCGAATTTCATCAGCTGAACAGGTACTAGGGGCTGCATTTGCATTACAAATTGGCGTTGATGCCTTATTGGTACCCGAAGAGATTCTATCAACGGCCCTGATTGCAAAATCCCAAAGGGGCGAAGAACCAGTAATTGTAACTCCACATGAAAAAGTTCCATTCAGTCTATCAAATCTTGAAGTCATCGAAGTAAAAGAAGGAGGGGTTGGAGACCGGGTTTGTGTGGATTTAACATCGATGTTAGAAATTGGTGAAGGTATGTTGGTTGGCTCTAGTTCGACCTCGATGGTATTGGTCCATGGTGAAACAGTAGAATCAGAATTTGTCCCAACTAGGCCGTTCAGAGTTAATGCAGGAGCGGCCCATTCGTATATTCTCAAAGCTGATGGCTCGACTTCATATCTTTGTGAATTAAAGATGGGTGATGAAATTCTAGTGGTTAAAAGTTCTGGAAAAAGTCGTACTGCAACTGTTGGGCGCATAAAAATTGAGAGACGCCCATTGATTCTATTCAGATGGAGGGATGAAAACGATAATGAAGCAGGTACTCTCCTCCAACAAGCGGAGACCGTACGACTCATCACCTCATCTTTCGAACTCGTATCAATCACTCAACTTGTTGCAGGTACTAATTTGATGGGATGGAATGGTGGAATGGGCCGCCATATTGGAATTCCAATTAAGGCGGAAGTCACCGAGAGATAGGTGGAGAAATGACAGTTTTAGGCACTGGTAATGCTAATGGAGGGTGTAGTCTTCTCCATGCTGCAGGACTAGGGTATGGTGCGTCATTAGCACTTGATTTACCAGTAAAGGTAAGATTACTCGACAAAGAATCTCGGAGAAGTTTGGAAGATCCAGATGGACTTCTAGATGCTGTACTAGAAAGTTGGAAAAATGTAGGACTCACTATTCCTGAAGGCGATTTGTTTTGGTCTGTAAACTCCAAAGTACCACCGCGACAAGGACTGAAATCTAGCGCAGCAGTCTCAGTCGCTGCAATCAAAGCATTATGCTCGGCCACAGAAATTACCCTAGAAAATGCTGATATTGTCGATATTTCAGCTGCGGCTCAGTTAGCAGCTGGAGTCTCATTAACTGGAAGTTATGATGATTCATGGGCAGCAATAGAGGGTGGATGGAAGTTAATTGATTCCAATGCAGAGGATGCTAGATCTGGTTTGCTATTGGAATCGGTTGGTCCATCGGCCGATGATTGGACTGTAATACTAGTATTGCGAGGTGGTAGAATTGAAAAGCCGGAACTTGAGGACTTTACAAATCACCAACAATCTTTTTCTCAGGCTCTTACTGCTCTGCAAGAAGGTAAGGACCTAGTTGCTTTAACTTTGAATGGCAGAGGTGTTGTTGGAGCGTTAAATGACCAAGTTGGTAGAATCATGACCAATGATGCATTTGTAAACGGGGCTAGAGCTGCTGGAATTAGTGGCTCAGGTCCTGCAATTGTAATATTTGCTCCAGCAATAAGTAAACCAACAATTGAAAGATTGGTCAAATGGTACGAGAAATTTGATGATGTCGAAATTATCACGACATCTGTAATAAATGCGGAATTCGAAACTTTGGACGAAGAGCAATCACATTCTTGAACAGGACCCTGCCCACTCGGATTGATATTCATGCGTATGAGTTTGGGCGAGAACATGATTGTTACTCTATTTGGAGAGTCTCATGGTCCCGCAGTAGGCGCACTTATAGAAGGAATGCCAGCCAATATCGTGTTGGATTTGGATCAATTAATTGATGACATGGTGTCTCGCCGGCCAGGTTCAGGCCTTGCTAGTAAAAGGAAAGAAACCGATGATGTGGAAATATTATCTGGAGTCAATGGTGGCAAAACGACTGGCATGCCAATTCTATTGCTAATTAGAAATCAGGATGTCCGTTCGAAGGATTATTCATTCTTACCTTTCCAGCCTCGACCTGGTCATGTAGACCATCCGATAAATATCAAAACCGAAGGGGCTGCGGATTTGCGTGGCGGCGGTTCATTTTCTGCACGACTAACTGCAGGTCTTGTAGCAGCAGCCTCAATTTCGAGAAATATCATTCCTGACAAATGGACTATTGAGGCCACTGTTGGCGCATTAGGTGGACTTGAAGGTGACCAAGGGGTTGCATTAGCAGAGCAAGCCCGAAAAGAAGGAGATTCACTAGGTAGCCGGGTTGATTTAGTAATTTCAGGACTTCCTGTTGGCCTGGGGGAACCTTGGTTTGATGGCCTTGAGCCTGCTTTGGCTAGAGCTTTGATGGCAATACCTGCTGCAAGAGCAGTGGAATTTGGCAGAGGAGTTAGTGCGGGCGAAATGCGAGGAAGTGAACACAATGACAAATGGGGAGAGAATATGACTCTCTCTGAAGGAGCAGATGGTGCATTGGGCGGAATGGCTAGTGGTGCACCGATTCATGTACGTGTCACATTCAAACCCCCTAGTGGAATTTCATTGCCGCAAGAAACATTCAATCAAATATCAGGGATGATGGAAGAGTTAGCAATAAAGGGACGGCACGATCCAGTGATTGCACCTAGAGCGCGCCCTGTTGTGGAAGCAGTAGCTCGTTTGGTAATTGCTGATCTCGGAATACAAGGAGGCTATATTGATGGATGAATTTGTAGTTCACAAATTTGGTGGCTCTTGTTTGAGAGAGGGTGGTGACATTGATAGAATTGCTGAAATCATACAGAGAATGCCAGGGAAGCCTTTGATTGTGGTTTCAGCCCTTTGGGGAATGACTGACAGGTTATTTCGTGCTGCAAGAGAACCCCAATACGCTGGAAGATTGGTTCATGACCTTACTTCACAGCACCTTCTTTTTGCACCAGGGTTAGACAGTGGTCCATTTAGTGAATTATTCAAGAAAGTAATCGCCGGGATTTCAAAGGAATTAGTAAATCTATCAAGCGGAGAGCCGTCGATGAGGTCTGAAAATCTAATTTTAGCTGCAGGTGAGAGGCTGAGTGCTCTCGCTGTTGCGCACCGTCTTCGCTCAACCAACTTAGAAGCACACCCTGTTGGTGCGGAAGATATTGGATTAAAACTGAAAGGAAAGGGGCGTGCTAGTGAGATTGACATCCCTGCTTCCAAAGAAAGTTTAGACCGAGAAAAGTTAGTTGGTATACCAATTCTTACAGGTTGGTTTGGAGAAGGTGAAGACGGAGATATTGCATTGTTGTCACGAGGTGGTTCTGACCATTCAGCTGCAGCCTTTGCAAATTTGATGAGTGCTTCGAAATTAATCCTGTGGAAAGATGTTGATGGAATCAAGAGATTGAACCCTAGATGGGGGATAAAAACTCCATCTATTGGATATCTAGGGTATGGTCAAGCGACTGAATTAGCGTTGCACGGGACTCCAGTGATACATCCAGCAACCGTCTCACCGCTTATTGAAGACGGAATTCCTTTGGAAATAAGGAATATCAATAATCCAGTTGATGAGGCCCCTACTGTAATTGGACCTGATATCGACATATCATCTACAATTGCGATTGGTTGTCAACCAGGTGTTGCTGTAATTACCCAAGATGGGCCGATGAATAGTGAGTTTTTATCCAGATTAGAACAACTCGACGTTCACCCATGGCTAATGAATTCCACTCCAGAAGGTATGCGTTTGATTGTACCCACGCATGAGTTACAACACTTTGATGACTTAATTCATGGAAAAATAGAGTACAGAACTGCTATTATTTCGATAATTGGTAAAATTGATATAAATTCAATCGGGCATGAATTGATATCTGTAAATGAATATGGCACTAGGATTATCATCGATACCGATGATTTACCTAACGCCCTATCAGATCTGTATCACTCTTTGTTTTCTCTCCAAGACTGCAAGTGACTTGGTAGGTCTAATACGAATAGTCCTCCAACGATGAGGAATACGAATAGTGTACCTAGAGCGACACCATAAACAGAAATCAATTCTATTGATTCTTCCATTCTTAGAGCGGTTTGCTCAGAGAATAGAGAAATGAATGCCGGTAAGATTGTATTAACAGAAAGAACAAGCAGTGCAAGAGTTCCAGCAATCAATGGATTGATGATAAGCGAACGGTGGTACTTGCCAATAATTTTCTTGACATTCATGACGTATACTTCACGAGTACGGATTGAGGTATCTAGCATACTGAATCGCAGAACTCCGTTGGATAATTCGAAATACATTACGAGAAGTACCGCATATACTACCACGAGTATTGTTAGTAGGAATTGAGTCTCTTCTCCACCAAATACATCTTGTGAAAGTGAAACCTTTGATGATGCAAATCGCATGACTGAAAGTATAAACATAACATAAGATACAAGTAAAAAGCGTGCATCTCTTGTCATTGTACCCCAGAAACCAGTTCCAACGGCACCGACTACAACGATCAGTTGCAGAACACTTGCTACTGCCATGGACCCTGTAACCGCAAACCAAAGAGTCCCAGTTGCAGGTGTTACGATGTAGGTTAGGACTCCTAATGCTATTAGTATGCCATAGCATCCAAGTTGTAAATTTTGAACCATCTTATCTGCAGGTAAGAATTTCATTTTAGGGACCAAAGGCCCACCTAGTAGGCTTTCGATGAATGATGGAATCTCTACAGTTGGAATAGCGTCTTTTGGAATTTCTCCAGTTGAAGATGAGGTTCCTGCTAACTTTTTCCTTGAAGGAGCAGCTGAACGGACGGTTTTACCGTCATATAGATGCGCTGTGTCGCCGGATTTTGCCATCAAATTTCCCTCCTCAGAATCCCCTAGCGCCAGCTAGCGCAGTAGATAGAAGCATATCTGGCTCCCAATCCATGATGTTGACACCTAAACTGCTAAGTTCACTAATCAAAATATCTCTTTCAGTTTTCAATACTTCATATCCAGTTCGGTCTAATCTCTTAGCATCGAATTCAAACTCTAGGCTTGAAGGTGATAGAACTGTAACATCGAAATCACGCGCTCTAAAGTCACGCAATGCGGTGATAATTGTTGGATCATCTTCTAAATTGGACATGACAATAATTGGGCTACCTTTGTTGATATGAGGTAGAATTCGGTTAACTACGACCTGAAGTGGTATATTTCCACGAGACATAGCGCCAGCAAGTTTAGTCAATATGACATACAATTGCTTACTGCCGGTATCACGGTCAATACTCACTACTTCATCGCTATATGTAACCAAACCGACAGAGTCACGACGTCCTAAGAAGAACTTAGCAAGGCTAGCTGCTGCTCTAGTAGAGTATACCAGTGCGTTTCTAGAAACAGGTCCTGTCTCTGAGACAGCACGTGAATCTACAATCAGGATAATATCACTGACTGCATCTCTTTCACGCTCGTTAACCATCAATCTGCCTGTTCTTGCATATGCCGACCAGTTGATTGCCCTGAATGAATCTCCTTCGAAATACTCACGCAGTGAGTAGAATTCAGAACCAGGCCCTGGTTGACGAATATTTACCGCACCAGTGAAAATCTTCGGAACACGAGATTTGACGAATGTATCGCTTAAATCTTCCATCTTCGGGAACACAAGGAAGTCATTATAGACATGCAATTCCTTTTCCTTGTGGAATAACCCGAATGGGTCTTGGACACGGACAGCAACCGGACCAAGACTGTAGAATCCTCTAAGAGGACATTCGACTGTGTATTCAATGAAGGTTTCACGACGTGGACCAAGTTCCATCAAAATGTAATTTGCACCATCTTTGATACGCATTACTTCAGGAACTCTGTCACGTACTTCGAGAATCTTTCCTAGCCCGGAGTTATTTTGCATCCGCAACGTCACTCCAACCTCACCATCTTCGAAAATACGAGCACTAGAGAGCTTACGCATGGCAGAGACATTTGAAAGAGATACTCCTTCTTCTCCCGACCATTCATCAGCACGTCTACCACTAGCAGATACGTCTGCGTGTCCACCGAATATTGCAGCCCAAGTGAGGAACACAAAGATAACCACGGCAATGGTTACCAATTGAGTATTCCTCAAGGTCAGTCCAAGCAAATACATTGCTACTGCTAGGGATCCTAACATTGCACTTTTACGGCTCCACATGCTACGCACCTCTCTAATTATCGATTTATTCCCTTTCAAACGGTTGGAACTGGTACTTCACGTAGAATGCCCTGAATAATCTCTCCAGACTCAAGACCCTTGATCTGGTGTTCTGGCTTCAAAATGAGCCTGTGGGCGAGCGCTAACTCTGCTACAGTCTTGATATCGTCTGGTGTGACGAAATCGCGACCACGAAGAGCTGCTGCTGCACGAGAGGTCTTCAGGAGAGCCTGAGAACCACGAGGTGAGGAACCGACGAGAACACGAGGGTCCTCACGAGTTCTAGTTACGACCTCGACCATGTACATACGGAGAGCCGGATCGACATAGACGTCTTCACATGCTTGTTGCATAGCGATAACACGCTGTGGGTCTGTAATGACGTCGACATCGACTGCATCCTTACCACGTTCAATACGGCGGCGCAGAATCTCATCTTCGTCCGCACGGTCAGGGTAACCGACACTCATCTTGAACATGAAACGGTCCAATTGCGCCTCAGGTAGAGGGTAGGTACCTTCCTGTTCAACAGGGTTCTGGGTTGCCATAACAATGAATGGTGCTGGTAATTTGTGAGTGACTG
>Ga0209709_10003053_pt1 | contig 14131 bp, 6 predicted proteins | sample ArcticOcean_MG_C_2_FD_187435 | JGI IMG/M metagenome (GOLD analysis project Ga0209709, IMG submission 187435) | Marine microbial communities from western Arctic Ocean - ArcticOcean_MG_CB4_136 (SPAdes) (version 2) | ecosystem: Environmental > Aquatic > Marine > Oceanic | place: Arctic Ocean... | reverse complement strand
GCCCCCTGCACCATGACCGTTTTTGTTTCCAAAGGCAAGCCCCTTCTCGATTCCGAAGAGAAACCAATCGTCAAAAATTACGACCATCGCAAAGAAGTTATGGACGATTACAAGCTTAAATCGAATCACATTAAAGATTCTATTAAACGTAAATATACAACAATGAATAGCTTGGTCAAGATCAAATACAAAGGTCGGGATTGCTTGGCGCAATTCTCCTGGTACGACTTGCCCGATCTTGAAGGTGAAATTTGGAGACCCGTCACGGAAACCGATCATAAAACTTTGAATGTACCACTGTCCGATCAAACCGAATACTGGGTCAGCAACATGTCAAGATTCAAATTTGTGACGAGATCGACTCAAAATGCAAGGATTCGAGACTTCCGAGGCCAGGAACGCCCTTCGATTATGTTGATGAATAAGAATCTTTTGTTTCATCGTGTCGTTGCCTTGGTATTCCACAGAAAACAAATGGATAAATACATTGCCGAACAGTTTCTCAAGACAGGCATAGTTTGGACCTTCGCTACACTGGAGGTCGATCACATTGATTTTAACCCAAAAAATCACTGTGCCAATAATTTGCAATTCCTGACACCTCAAGAGAATAAGCAAAGATCAAACAGTCGTCCTTGCCGTATTTGGGAAATTGGCAAGAAAGATGCCGAAACTGAATACCGATCGGTTGTAGCTGCAGCCAAGGAGATGAGATGTTCTGATACGACAGTGCACACAATTCTTAAAAACAATACACATAAAAAGTGGCGAGGTGAATATACGGTTTAAAATTGCTCGTTAAAATATTTTGTTTTAAAATTGTTAAAATACTTTGTTTTAAAATTGCTCGTTAAAATATTTTGTTTTAAAATATTGTCCTGACTAAAAACTTTTAAAATATTGGAAGACAACTAAAACTTTAGTGTATGAATGCTTGGCTCTCCGACTTTAGGCCAGTGCTATCCATTGTTTTCGATTACCTTGAGCTGCCAGACCTTCAGAAGTGGCGAATAGCCGGCAAATTCGCTGAACAATACTCTGATGCATCGTTGAAGCCCAAACAATGGCGGGATGTTGTAGAAGCGTCTCCAGTGATCGTCCGATGCACCACTTGTCAGCGGAAGCACCTGATCAGAAAAATGTTCGGATGTCCAGCGTGTCATAATTATGCATGTGGTTTGCATGTCGTTGCCTGTCAAATGTGTTTATTTGAGATGTGCGAGCGATGTGCGCGCAGCTGTGGATGTAATTCATGTCTTTGTCATCCGAGTTACTATTAACCCACAACTTATCGAATACCGAGCAATTTTAACGAGCAATTTTACGAGCAATTTTAAAACAAAATATTTTAACGAGCAATTTTAAAACAAAATATTTTAACGATCAATTATAAAATTAAAACTTATTTTTTAAAACAAGCGAACGATCAATTATAAAAATAAAACTTATTTTAAAACTAGACAACGATCAATTATAAAAATAAAACTTATTTTAAAACAAGCGAACGATCAATTATAAAAATAAAACTTATTTTAAAAATAAAACTTATCTTATAATGACGGACTTTTCAACGGCGAGCGACATGTATGACAGCGTTGTGTATATATACATTAGCAGTATGCCAAACTGTATAACGGTTTGAATGGCAATAAATGTCAATTTGGTGGCCGTGTATGCGCCAGCGACTAATATGCCTGCCATGAGGACATTATCTAGCCACATGGCATTGTAGCAGTCAACCCATACAGGATCTACGCTTTCGCCTTGCCATGCGCCTGCCGCCAATCTCCCGACAACGGACTCTAATTTAATAATTCCATTTTTGACCGTGAATATGGCGATGGAAGGCCATTTCCAGCGCACCCAAAAGAGTAAAGGCCATGCGATTCCATATTCGTGAATAAATTCTTTGAGTGTGAGCATTCCCATCCCCTGTTCGTATCCTTTGACTGTATATTCTGCGCAGTTTTGGTATACTTGTTTGGTGGCGCATTGTAGACATGTGTCTTGTGTGGCATTGATGGCAATGAACGGTAGAGTTTTGTAGAAACATCCTGGTTGCATTCTGGTGTGATACCATGCGTTGATGTCTTCTGCGAGTGGGTATGGTATGAGTGGTGCACAATTTAAGAAATAGCCATATACAATGTATAGGTATATTGCTGTGACGATGGCGCTGATGACGAGAATGTTGGCTAACCATACCAGTGGTATGATGGACCATGTTGTGTTTGTGATGATCAATACTATGACGATGGCACAAACGACTAGAGCAGTGTCCATGTTTTCAAGCCTTTCTGATTGTGTCGGTCCTTTTCTGGCGTAAATGGTTGTTTCTGTGTCGCATTTATTGAATAGAATGTAGTTGTACATGTGATAGAAGCTGTATCCGTAAAAGGGTACGTATTCGTCCGTGGTATTTTTTACAAACCGTCTGGAGGCGTCTAGGAGATTGTCTATTTGTTGTAGCCATATTTGGCGGTTTGTTCCGTTTGCATTTGTAAACCTTTTTTCGCTGGTATTTGTGTAAACAATTCTCATGAATTCTCTTTGTGCGTCTGCGTGTTGTATATATTTTCCAAAATCTTGAAAGAATGTTTTCCAGTCGTTTGCGACGTATGTAGTCCACCGTATGGCTCCTGTTGCTCTCCCCACGCCTCTCTGCGATTGTAGTCTGCTGAATATGCCTTGAAAGAATTCGCCGTTATAATCCGCCATGCTATCAAAATAGTGTTCAACATCATTTATGACCGTTTTGAAGTCGTGTGTATAGAAGTGTGCGATTTCATTTCCTTGTTCAACGGTTGTTTGTATGATATTATCAAAGACCGCGCACTCTGTGCACCATCCCGGGAATCCTCTTTCGGCGCAGCTTTGTACGCCGGTGTTGAGTGGCATGGTAAGTTTTTTGCGCAGATTATGCAGACGGGTAATTCCGGCGGTCCGCCGCCACGAACTTTTGAGTGTATGTTTTAAACTTTGAAAGACTCTTTCTGTATCCGTCGATTGCTCCACTTTGTCGAGGGATGCCCACCAATGTTTCAAATGACGATGGGATTCGTAGGATGCATCGACGGCGGCCCACCACTGTTTGCTCATGTCTCTTTCGTGGAATACTTTTTTGGTGTCGATGAACATCTTTTTGACACTGTTGAAAGTTTGCCATGCCATGGCAGTGGACGATGGGTTGTTTTCTTCATTGTATTGTGGGTCCATGACGTTGAAGACGAAGTCGAAGACAGGTGTCATTTCAATGGCGCCAATGAGTTTGTTTGTGGCCATGATAATGTTTTGACTTAATCTTATGTATAGGTCTGCGTCTAGGCCCTGTTCGTATAAGTCCATCCTTGCTTGTGCCCAATTCATGCCGGAGTGTTGTATATATGATTCTAGTATCGCTTTGAATGCTCGAACTGTGTCATACATGACTATGTATTTTCGTTTCCAATTATAAACGATATCTGTTGGAAATTTGGGTGCTTCTAGAAATTTGGCAATTTCGACACCGATGAGTTTGTATTCAAGACATTCAAACCATTTTGCCTTTTCGAGGGGTCTCATGTCTGTATATGCGTAGTCTGCTGCCGCGGACATGAAATGGTCACAGACGGACGTACCGTTCCAATCTAAATGTTCTGCGACTCTTTTGGTCACGTGTTTGTTGTCATGTGCCCTAAGAAAATGTTTTCCAAGACTTCCTGAGGTATGATTTGAGTATGTGGCGCCCAATCTTCTTCCTGAGGAGCCGGGTTCTACACACGTCATATGTTTCCAACTTATGGAGCTAGTTCCGAGCGAAATGACTTCAATGGCGGTGTTGATGGCCGACATGACGCCATTGATTGCGTTACAGACACCCCATAACAACACATTGAAAAACGTCCCCACTGGCCCAAAGAAATCAAATATTTTGTTAAGAATGACCATAACTTCGGTTAGCAGTAATGTTTCTAATTCTGTCCACAATGAAAACAACGATGTGAAAAATGGCGATATTGCGGACGTATCCCCGGTCAATGCGGCCATTAAGTGAAAGAACGCGTCCAACATTAACGAGACAATTCGTAATAGATCCTGTTTGATGGCTTTTTTCAACATGTCGATAATTTTAACAATAGAGTCGCAAATCTCGCCGGCTCCTGGAGATATTGCGTCTAATAGTTCGCCAGTCGTTTCAAAAAAATAACGAATGGCCCACAATTGACCATCTATGATTGTATCCACGCCATTTTTAAAGGTATCCTTAATACTGCTTTGAGTGTTTGATTCTGAGACGAAATCCATCACAATGGTGGTGGCCATTTGTGCAAGCGTAAGAGAAATCCTCAACGGTTGTATGAAGAATTGTTGTAAGATCATATTGATATATTTGGCAAACGCTTGTTTCATTTCTATCGAAATTCCGGGTATGATGCCCGCAATCATGGCGGCGACTGCACCCTGCTGACGCTCGTAGTCACATAAACGCGGCAATGTTTGCAAGTTTATATCGGCATAATTGCCAGATAAAATCGAAATGCCGTCATTGATCGCTTGTCTTGCCACGTTCATGGACAGCCTCTTCGAATTGCGCACAAACAACCCGGCGGAGCAGAAGAAATCGTCTCTTCCCCATATGCGACATCCGGGTGATGTTTCGGGGTCTTTTGAACGTTTTAATTCCCCTAGTTCTATTTCGCCTATCGATTCGGCAAAGGAATCGCTGGCATCACAAGACCATCTACTACCGATTTGAGTTAGTTTAGCTATTGGATCTCCATTTTCGTCTTTTTTGGGGTCGCCGTTTTCATCTAGTTCATAGATGACATTGCCGTTTTCGTCCGTTGCCGGCACAAATTTCGGCGGTTCTATCTCACACCCCCCGCGCATGTCAGTGTATATGTCCTTGATGTGATTCAATTTTGTAGTGGCGTCCATATACTCACCGACAAACTCAAGTGTGGGGGTATTTGCGATTAAGTATGCAGATTTGGATCTTTGGTCGAGCTGGCCCATTCTCAGAGGTTTATTTTCTATGATTCTGTCCACAACGTCGCACGTCGGATTTATGGGTCCGAGCGAAACCATGTAATCGAGTGCATCGGCAAAGGCGGCGGTATTTTGAAAGGTCCATTCGATGATCATGGAATTACACCAATGGTGCGAAACGTCCTCCGAAGTAAACCGTTTTTCGATCAGATCCCCGACTTCTTGCGTAGAAGCCGTAATATCCAAGTCTGGATACCGAGCTATGCACAGACAAGGACTTTGGGTCGTCAATGGTTGCAAATAAGAACACATGCATGATGGTGAGTGGTTGTCTGTGTCACACACCGGAGTTCTCCTGTTTTCTGTCTGTAAGGCTTTGTAGGCTCTGGCTTTGCAGGATGCCCATCTCATATTTTCTGGATTTTGAACCATAGGTGTGTCGTACACATCACATTTGACATTAAATTTGTCTTTTTTCCATCGGACGCAATGTTCGATGTCCCATTTTTTTTCCAATTGAATTCGATTCATCCCATGGCCACAATTCACAGGATAATTGAAAAAATTGCCGGTGACAATGTCGCCGAAAGAGAGAACTACTCGCGTCAATACGCGTATGGATTCTATGGCTGTTCTGGTAAGAGGAGGTAGCGGAAATGGTAACGCGATTGTTTTTTTAATGGATTTATCGCCGGCTTGTAAGTTAATTTCAATGTTTCGAATGGGATCAATAAACGGAAAGGCGTCTCCAAACCCCGGTCCTAAAATACCATGTGAAACGTGCATTACCAACGCATCCATTGGAGCAAAAACATCAAAATTTAGGGAGGGTTGTCCACACCAAGGGTTGTAAAAGGCTTCATTCTCAGAAATGGTCGCGCCATAACTGCGCGAACATTCGCATTTGGACCGGTCCTGAGTCCAAAGCCAACCTCCTGTCCGAGTATAGTTCAGATTGTGCAAATAATCGTATGCGGTCACACCCCTCCGGTCTTCACAGGTGTATACTTTGTTCCTGGGCAATGTTGGACCTTCCCATCGTTGCAATGTTCTAAAAACGTTTTGTTGTTGTTGGAAAATAGAGGTTGTCAATAGCTCTACAATCACACTGTATGCGATTAGCGCCGTATTCACGGGAATGATCCCTAAATTATACACAGAACATCCGGCGGTGTAGGACATGGACACATATTTATGGTCTTTTACGTCCCGTGCCCAATCACATGACAATTCCAACGGCGGTGTATTTTTGTCTTCGAGTATTCGATCAATATTCGCCGTATCTGTCACTAACCGTTCCAAGACAAACAATACCCACTGAACTAACACACCACTGCTATACACAGCACGGTGCAGTTGAGAAAATGCCCTTTCCATAGACCAATTCTCCGGAGCAAATGCCGACTCATCCTTTACAAATGTTGCACCGGCCATGTGCAGTGGTGCATTCACAGATATAGTGGCGGAAGCATGTACTACGGCAGAAATGGCACGCGTGCCGATGGTAAACGGACCTTCTAATGGTTTCTTCTTGATTGTGAAATCACAATTACAAAGTATTCGAATAAAATCTTCAAAGGTGTTGAAGAGTACGGCATCCAATGCGAGGCCCCCTTCGTTCAACGCACGCTCCAATTTAAACGTGACTTTGTAGACGTCTGGAAATTTCTTAAAAAGTAAATTAAAAACCATTTGAAAGGCGCGAATGAACACTTGAAACCCATTGTTTATGGCGGCCGTCACGTGGGGCTCCTGGGTTACAAAAAAACCGATATTAAACAACGGCTCAAACCGTTTACAGGTACATGCCAACACTTTTTGTGTGACCGAAATAGCTGTTAACGTGTGGTTGACGGGCAAAGAGATGTCAAAATCGTTGTTGTAAAAATTATTATCATCTTTCGGATGAGATCCATATCCAAAGAAAGACGTCACCGAATGTGTTCCAGTAATGATGGCTTTCGAGAACTCTGTGATGACTTGAAATAAATTGATATGTGAACACTGGGCAAAGGTAGAGATCCACCCCCTAAAAATTTGAGCGTTGATGACTAAAAACGCGTTAATAATGGGAGTTGTGATAGCAAAGATAACCCTCCAAATCTGCAAAAGAGGCGATATAATGTTTCTCAAGATGGGAACAACTGCACAAGTCCAGCCGTCGTCGATAATGGACAACATTTCATAGTGGTAATAGTGCATCAAAATGGCCGCCGCCACAAGCAGGACGCCAGCCACCAACCATTTCGCATATTGGACACCCAAGGTGGACAACTCATTACCAATGTTCCAGATCCCCTTCAAAGGTAAAAATACAACTGAAACGGCTTGCACCACAATTTGCATGGCCATCGCTTGTAAATCCCGATTCAAAGCTTCGTCTGGGCTGCCGCCAATATTGAACACAGTAACTACCAAATAAGAAAGCACCATGCCTAACAACGCGGTAAATAACAATAATAATATATCGATCATTTCTACAGCGCCCCTTTACGTTTATACTGTGTTTTGAATAATACAGTCATTTTTATTTTATATTTTTGTGAGACATCTCTATTCTACGAACATGTTCAAACAAAAGTCACGATTGGATGAGCTTCGGTATTTAAAACAAACTTATCAAGGGGCAAAACGTCGTCGGGCTGGAAAATTAACCATAAATATTTCATAGTTTCGGCCAGAAACCACGATTCTTGCTTGTCCATCTTTTCTGGCGTTTTTCGCGTAACATAACGAACATCTGTAAAGCCCCCACTCTCCAATTGGCAGTGGTGTTCCAAAGCTTTCCAGATTTTAGCAGCGTAAACACGCCATTTTGGGTCGTGTGTCTCACGCCAGGCGTAGAAGATGGACTCGACCGTTTCTGGTCGTAATAAATAGACATCCGACTTGCAGGTAAGGGAGCCAGTTTTGGAGACAGTGACTGAATCACAAGCGATGCCCGAAGGATTGGTTACATACATTTGGGCGCAGGTTTCGGTGAATTCCAATCCCTCCTTTACATATCTCTGACCCATAATGAGCATGCCGCCCAAAAAACATCCCAAATGTTCGATAACATTCTGTTTCGAACCCTTTGCAAATGTTGTTTTACCATAGCGGCGAAACATTTGCGAAACGATCATCTCTTCGAACTTATCGTACAACTCCTTCGAACGTTTATCTCCAGTCAATTTGCTCAATTTAAGAAAGTATTCATATGTTGAATCAATACCACCCCCAATCGTTGTTGGACCCGACATCTTTTCAGTCACAGGGTCGATATTCATTGATAAAAGCTTGTCAGAATGCAATTCCCAATAATCATTTAGGCTATCGATCTTATCTTGCCAGCGAGAATCTCCAGAAAACTTAGATAAGGCGGCAAACTCGACGGAAAGCGTACCCACCTCGGCGTTTACAGCTCCGTGGGCCCATTTCTGCATCTCACACGACGTGGGTCTATCTGTATGAATGACGGCACAGGGTATCCGCCTTCGAAATGCTTTTAACAATTGTTCGCCCACAAGGATTGCCTTTTCTAAAAATACCCGGTCGTTGGTCAATGAATAGGCGGACAAAAGACCGCCTAAAACACGTATATTATTTTCAAAAACGTTTATACGACCATGAAAATGAAATTCATTCACAACAAAATGTTTCGCAGATTTGAATTCAGTGTCAAGACCCATCAAATACAAAGTGTCTAGTGAATCTATGATCGTCAGGCCTTTTCCGCCAAAAGTATTTATTCCACGTTTTTTTATAGGCATGTACTCGTCCGACTTCCAAGCATCCCGCATGTAAGCCTGAAATGCATACTGCATAGAAGAACGAATTTCATCAGATATTATTTCCGAACCACTTTTGGCGGCTGCCACGCTCTCCGGCGGATTCTCTACTTTCCGCGGCTCTGGTTCCGGCAAGTCAGCGCGGTCCGCCTGATCCGGAGGCCTCGGAAATGGGGGGCCGCTCCTCTCAGATCCCTTCAAGTATGTAGGAGGAGGAGTTACGTTTAAACTTGCCCCCCCCTCCTCTGGAACGCCAGATGGCTGACCTCTAGAGGGAGTCTCAACCACTTTGAAGGGCGGCGACGGCTTCTCTCTAAACATAACATAATATATCAACGTATAGATCCCGATCAATAACAAGACACACAGTATAATAATTAACTTGCGAAATTTTTGATTATTTTTATAAATTCGTCTTTTGGAATATTTTGGCTCCATATTATACCCAAACAACAAAAACTTAATAGTGAAAGACACAAAAAAAACATTTGGATTCGGCGCCTATTTGGATTCGGCGCCTTTAATTTCGGTTTTGGCGAGAATAACGGCCAAATAATCTCGCCCCAATCTCCCCAAAAGACTCAACAAAGATCCAGTACGACGCTTTTTCTCAATCATTTGGGCACGCACTTTTTGGCCAGCTGACTTGCCACGCGTGCCGGTCGGTGGTACCGATAGCCAACGGTAGACCTCCACAAATGGCTCCACAAGCTCATGGGAACCTTTACGAGTCGCACGGCCTATAGCCTGCTGATCCTCGGCATCTGACCATTGGGGCTCCATTAAATGAAACCAACGCACATTTCGCAAAGAAATGCCGACACCATCTTTACTCGTCAGCAATAAAATCTTAACGTCGTTCTCATCCTTATTAAACCAAGACAACGTTTTGTCTACATTCATAGCCACGCGAACCTTACGGCCGTCAATCTCGTGCACCAGACGTTTCTTATCTTGGCCACATTGCCACTCTTTCTTCAAAAATTTAAAAAAACCATCCACGCCATAACTACGGAAAAAGGAATACACAACTATCCTTACAGGCATTTCCACCACGGATCCCGTTATATCGGACTCTATTTGTTCTTTTATCTGCCGCCACTTGGACTCGCAATTGCATTTTTGACGCGATTTTGTCAGATAAGCATTTTCAGAATGTCCAGTAGATGTTTTTTTACGAACTGCTTTTTGGTGGACCCGCCACTCCTCGGGTTGCATCTCTATAAAGCGCACATCAGAATCTTCCACCAGCGGAACATCTTCAGAAAAATCCGTCCAGAGGACCGAAGATCGCAAACTGCGAGGATTACCAAGCAAATACTTGAGTCCAATTAAACGTCTAGCGTCGTGGACCGGGGTGGCGGACAACAGGATCGTAAAAGACGCCGCAGACGCCAATGCGTTGATCAATTCTGTCTGCGCGGACAAATTAATGTACTCCTGGCATTCGTCCACAATCAAACAAAAAGGTTCGGTCGGTATGGTCGCCTTTAACATGGAGCCACGCTTCCGTTCAGATGACTCTGAAAATTTCGCACGGAATTCGCGACGCCTCTCTTTATCATTACATTGACGAAGCAATTCATTAGGCGACATAGTTTGCAACTGTCGGCGAGTATAATCCGTTTTTTCAGACAAATACGACATCATACTATTGTAATGGGCGACCTCTAGATTATCCTGAGAATACCACCAATCAGGGTTATGAATCTCCGCATTTTTAAGCGCCTTTTTATGTGTTTTTGGTATGGCACGCCGATACATCTTGATCGCACGAGACCAAGTAGTGCCCACATTCGACAATGTTGTGACGACAACGACCTTTCCTGTGGCCTCTGCATCCAGAAATGTAGCAGCACCATGAATAGCAGCGAGCGTTTTACCAGAACCGAGCGGATAATAGGCTAAAATACGTTTCGCACCTTGAGCAAATGCACAGGCCGGACCATATTGGAAATCACGACCATCAAACAATGGACAATATCGACAAGACATATACACGAGAGATACAAACCTTTTATAAGTCAAATTTATACATTTGTGTGTCAGGGTTTTTAATTATTTATGTATAAATACCGCCGGATTTGGAGAGGCGACTTCTCTACATTACTCCTTGTTATTACTTTTGACAGATCTAGAACATTTTGTATAGCATCTTTGACATTAGTTATAATAGTAATAATAAATAATATTTTTAACATGTTAACAAAAAAAAAAACCTTACTGCGGAAAATACTGCGGAAAAAACCCTTTATATACTGCGGAATAATAAGTATATATTATGAAATGAAATGAAATAAATGGGCTGTTGTTGTTCTAGAAAAACAGAGAAATGGTCCAGTCCATTACTTGATCTTGATCTTGACCATGACGTCTACAGAACCGAAGATGTTTTAGTGCAACCGACGGCGGCCCCGCCAAATTCACCGAACGAGATTTGTATAGAAAGGAGCATGCGATAGAATCGATAGGAGCGGCATTTGTCCAGCATATCATTGTTTCATCATTCCTTTTCTTGTCTCTCCCCATTATATTTTTTCTTCTATTTCATCCGAATCTGGTGATGTAAGAGACATGTTCTCGTCGAGGGTAAGCTCGCCCAACTCCAGAACAATCTCTTCCTCATCGTTTTGATACAATTCCGTAAATTTGCGAATGTGTTGTTCTTGATATCGGCGGAAAGGTTGAAACACACATTGCCATAAAATATACAAAACAATCGCGACCAAAACACAGTAAAAAATTAAAGAAATGTATATACACCGATGTAGATTCGCATTTACGCATCAGTTTTGGATATTGGCAGTAATTTTTGAATCAGGCAGTAATTTTTGAATCAGTGTCCATTGTGTACAGCAGTTAAGAATAAAAAAAAGAATTTATATCATATCGTCCACCGCAGCATATTCAACTTCTTCCTTTTTCGGACACAAACAACAACAGAACAAAACACGTAGTATCTGTCGAAGACGGTGATAGCATTTGCGACAAGGTTCGCAGGTCAAACACGACAATATGTATTCGATGGCCCATATCAACAAAAGAAATAAAAGTACTCCGCCTCCAATCATTACATAAATAGCCCAATCAGGCAGTTGTTCGGTATTAATTATCATAATTTATTTATTTTTACAATTAATTTTATAGTTTATATATGGGGATATTGTTTTACCGATTGTCTTCTAATTTTCGTCGGAGGAATAATCTGACTCTGCGGTTGGATCTGACTCTGCGGTTGGATCTGACTCTGCGGTTGAATCTGACTCATTATTCTTTTTCTCCACAGTGTCCTTTTTCTCCACAGTGTCATTTTTCTCCACATTATTCACACCATTATCAGTACCGCGAAACTGATTCCATGTCATCTTTCCTTCAGAGGGTAGAAACTTCGCGGGTCGCACTTCGATATAATGTTCGAGATGATCAGGGTTCTTTGGGCCGCGAACGGGACCCCATTTTAACATGGGGTGTTTTCCCGACGATTGCAAGCTTTTCGATTTGATCTCCTTTCTGGTTTTGAGGACAGCCTTTTGTTTAAACAATGACATTTATTCTCAGGATTTGTTTATTTGTTTATATATAGTGTTAAAAATCTAAAGTGTAATATTTCTTGATCCATTTTGAACCAGTAGTAATATATAAATAACGACTCGTTCAATAAAATATGGGATTTATGTGGTCCACACCTATATCACCACTCAAACAATCTTTATTGGATACAGAACCAGAATTACTTTTGCGTACGGGAGATATACTATTGGCATATGCCTCTGACTTTGAAATCATTCTGAATACAGAGCTATGGGCACATACAGGGATCATTGTTAAAGGTACATCATTACAAGTATTTTCCAACGGTGAATTCGTAGACATACACGATTGGATCTATAGACATGATCATGTTATAGTACGACATTGCGATGCCATACGCCCGATGGAATTCGATTCGCAAGTTATGGACGCCGCCAACAGAACAGCAGACATACTTTTGAGAAACGACATAGACGAGCACTATAGGGAAGGATATTGCGTAGGCACTGTACTAGGAATGTTAGGCCTAGAATCTCTAGACAATTTGGCCAGAGGAGGACTTCGGCCATCTCACTTTTCATTTCATTCGCCATCGCACCGACTTCGGCTGAAAGATTATGGAGAACACTGGATTGTTTCCTAAAAACAAAATATTTTAAAACTTTTTAACACCGAGTAAACAAAAATAAAACAAACAAAATATTTAAAAAATATTTAAAAAATTTGTCATTGATCATAAAATATTTTAATCTTCTTATCACAGTCTCCATTTTTTCTGAGTCATTTTAAAAACAAAATATTTTAAAAACTTTTTATATCTATAGAAACAAAATATGAAACAAAATATTTTAAAACAAATTAATTTAAAACTTTTTATCGAAACAAAATATTTTAAAAAATAAAATATTTTAGGTGGCCAATGCGCAAATGTTTTTTGAAATTTCATGTTCCAAAAAATTTCTGGGATTTCGGTCGCGCCAAAATCGTATCAGAGGTTCGTCATGTACTCTCGTAAGTCTCGAACTGGCAATGCGGACAATATTTAAGTCGCGACTGTGAAGAAATGGCAGGAAACTTTCTTCTGGAAGATCGTCACCCATTAAGAAAATATTTTCTTCCGAGTGTTTGCCACTTGCCAATTCTTTCTTAATATAGGCCGGTGTTGTCTGTACATGTCCACCAACAACGAAAGGCGACATAACATCGTCCGGTTTCAAACGCTTTAATAAGCGACCCCATGCCCATCTATCACCCGAAATAAGGTTGATGTCTACAATAGCATCCGAGTCGCGTTGAAAGAAACAACAATCTATTTCCAGATAATGAACACCTGGAACACATTCCAGACAATACCTCCAGTCAGAAGACCGCAAAGAGATATGCACATTTTCCGCCGATAATTTCGCAAACAATTCGGCGCGCAATCCAGTGCCACTGGCGCCAATCAACGTGAAATTGGAAAAGGTCCAGAATTCAGGCACTTGTGGGGGAGTGTCGTCGGTTTTCACATAAGAACGCACATCGAAACCAGTCCAACCATATCTCTGGCGAATTGCCTCGCAGAATTTAGTAGAAAGCCACTTTGGTGAATCTCTGGTAGGAAAACCCATAGTTTCCAGTTGATCAGGCTCCAAAGTACCTATAAACCTCTCAAGGTGGTCGGAATACATTTTCTGAGTGAATCCGCGGTTCCAAATTTGTATATCTTTATTGTCAGCGCGTTTAAAGAGAAGGTTGTGTGTATAGCGAACGTGTCCAGGGTGGACAGGCGTACCTCTATGCCAGGTATTTAGTCGGTACATTAAGACATCACCACGACTAAACATTGGTCTTGGCGAATTTCCCGCGCATCTAAATCCAAA
>Ga0209709_10003052_pt1 | contig 14132 bp, 15 predicted proteins | sample ArcticOcean_MG_C_2_FD_187435 | JGI IMG/M metagenome (GOLD analysis project Ga0209709, IMG submission 187435) | Marine microbial communities from western Arctic Ocean - ArcticOcean_MG_CB4_136 (SPAdes) (version 2) | ecosystem: Environmental > Aquatic > Marine > Oceanic | place: Arctic Ocean... | reverse complement strand
AGATCGTTTAAAAGGTGAGATTGATAACATAAACATTATTATCAATGATGTAAAACACTTATAAAACTTATTACAAAATAATTTTAGATTAGGTTTAAAGGGATAAGAATGGATTCGAATCCCTTACCTACCTAGTTCTCTTATTGAATAGACTATATTCTACTGCCGCCCAACAGAATTTAAGTTATATGATAATTTAATTCAATATGTGTTAAATTACATTTTCTCTACGATTTTGAACTAAATTTTTCCAAGGAAGGAGCTCAATCAACAATGATACCAATAATAAATTATAATGAAGTTAAGGTTAATTTGCTAAGTGGGCTAACTGTAGCTTTAGCAATGGTTCCCGAGGCTATTGCATTTGCATTAATTGCACAAGTTTCACCACTCACGGGATTATATGCTGCCATCATAATTTGTTTTATTACTTCGGTATTTGGTGGACGCCCAGGAATGGTTTCAGGTGCAACAGGTGCTTTGGCAGTTGTCATGGTATCACTTGTAGCTCAACATGGTTCTGAGTATCTTTTTTTTACAGTAATAATGATGGGAATCTTGCAAATAATTTTTGCACTCTTTAAATTAGGTAAGTTTATAAGGATGGTTCCATATCCCGTGATGCTTGGATTTGTTAATGGATTAGCTGTGGTGATATTTATTGCACAATTTAATCATTTCAAAGTTATTAACACCGAGGGTATTTCTACTTGGTTAGCAGGTCCACCACTTTATACTATGTTATATTTGGTAACCTTAACAGTTGCTATTATTTATATATTTCCAAAAGTAACTAAAGCAATCCCATCAACATTAGCTGCAATTATTTTTACAACAGCTGTTGTATTTTTCTTAGGCACTGATACCAAGACTGTTGGAGATCTTGGTTCTATTGCCGGAGGAATTCCAGTGTTTAGTTTTCCACTTGTTCCTATAAATTTAGAAACATTTAGAATCATATTACCTTATGCTTTTCTTCTGGCATCAATTGGGTTAATAGAATCTCTCTTAACGCTAAATTTAATAGATGATATGACTGATTCCAGAGGAAAACCAAATAAAGAATCTATGGCTCAGGGTATTGGAAATGTTGTTACTGGATTTTTTGGTGGAATGGGTGGTTGCGCCATGATTGGTCAAAGCATGATTAATATTAATAATGGTGCCGTTAAGCGTTTATCTGGAATTGCAACAGCAATATTTTTAGCATCATTTGTTTTATTCCTTTCTGACTGGATAGAAATGATTCCATTAGCTGCTCTTATCGGCGTAATGTTTGTAGTTGCTGAAAAAACTTTTGAATGGGGCAGTCTAAGATTGTTCGGGAAAGTACCTCGAAAGGATATCTTTGTTGGTCTTCTTGTGGGCGCAGTAACTATAATTGCAGATTTAGCTATAGCTGTCATGTTGGGAGTCATTGTCTCAGCACTTATATATGTCTGGGAACATGCAAAATTTATTGAAGTCACGACATCTGAAAATAAGAAAGGATGGAAGATATATGAGCTTAAAGGTGCGCTATTCTTTGCATCTGTAAAAAACTTTAATGATCTGTTCACAATAAAAGATGATCCAGATGAAATCATTATTGATTTTAAGCTATCAAAAGTAGCTGATCATTCAGCACTAATGGCAATTGGTAATTTAGGAAATAAATATAAACTGGCAGGTAAAACCTTACGTCTTATTAACTTAAGCCAAGATTGCATAGAGGTCCTTGATGATGCAAAAAACATGATTGAAATAAATATTCTTGAAAACACTGAAGAGAAGAATTTTTAGCAAAAGACCATAAGTAGAAGGATATAATCCTATTCACAGGAAAGGCACATCTGAAGCAGGGCTTAGATTCAACTTCTTATCATCCTAATAAGTCATGATATAATGTTAGTATGGATATACATAACAACGCTCATGTCACAAGATCTTCCGTTGAATTCTTGGTCCCATTTACAAAAATTCTAATAAACCATCTGTCTGCCTCAGATATATCAATTGAAGATTTTAAGAAAGAGTTAGAAAAGATTAAAGTTACTGGCTTTGTTGAAAAAGATGGTCAGATTGAATCAATATCAATAATAAATAATTTTAGAGTATATGTTTTATACAGCGGAACTAGAAATTTTCTTTTACGTATTGAGGGCACGAAAGATTTTCTTGGTTTTTGTATTTTATTAACAAACAAAGGCATGAATGTTAACGGGGATGCCTGCGTAGACTCTGTTCCATTGGCTAATAACTTAAAAGACGAGTTTCTTGAAAACTATAAAAGCCCTTACCTTGTAACAGAGACATTTCTTGACTTTGTATCTAAATAATATACTTCTTCCTTCAATAAGATATTAATAGTATATTTAGCCTTATAACTATTTTAAGACTTACTTGTTAAAAATTATTGTACCAAAAATATGAATGATTCATTAAATTCTTTGGTAGGCATTCATGCTTATGTCTTCTCCTATATAAAAAAAATGGGTGATTTAAGCGGCCATACTGTATTAGATATACCAAGTGGTGATGGACGTGCTACTAATATCTTCAAAGAACAGGGCGCAAAAGTTATCTCGCTTGATATCTTTCCTAGAACAGAGAAATCTTATACTAGCCAATATGGTGATATGGGTGAAAAATTAGATATAAATGATAATTCCATAGATATAATTATTTGCCAAGAGGGAATAGAACATGTATCTGATCAATTCAGTCTTCTAAAAGAGTTTAATCGTATCTTAAAAAAAGAAGGTGAACTAATTATCACAACCCCTAATATTTCTAATATAAGATCAAAGATATCTAATCTTTTTACTGAATCAGAAATGTGGAAAAGAATGCCATATACTGAGATAGATAGTATTTGGCATATAGAAAATACATCTAAAACATTTTATTTTGGTCATTTATTTCTCTTACCGGTGAATCATCTAAAAACTTTACTGGCTCTGAATGGTTTTGGTGATTTTATTTATAAAAGAACGAAAATATCTAGATCATCTGTATTTTTGGGATTATTTCTTTACCCTTTTTATTTAATATTAAATATCATTGCCTATATGACATCTATGAAAAAAAACCAACATATTGATTCGAGTGTTAAAAAATTAATACTCTGGGACCGCTGCCTTCTTAACCTATCCTTCACCACGCTCTTTTATAAACACATATTTTGGGTTTGTAAAAAAAAGCATAATCTAGATAAAGTTATTGATAATATAGCTAAAATGCAAAATAAAATGCCTAGTGAGATGAGTTCAGAACGTGGAATTAAAAAATAATAATTTAATAAAATCATAAATGGCTAAAATATTTTTTAAAAAAATAAATGAAACATTCGAGGTAGACATTAGTGCTGGTGAAACATTGCTAGATGCTGCTAAAAAAATAAATATTTCTGAGATTACTGCTGATTGTAAGGGTAATTGTGCTTGCGGTACATGCCATATACATATTGATCATGAATGGGTCGACGTTATTGAGCCAATATACTTAGCTTCACTAGAACCATACCTATTAGAGAAATCTAAAAATTATAATGAAAAATTAAGCAGGCTATGTTGTCAGATTGAGATAAAAGATACATATGATGGATTGGTAGTTCATCTATTAGAACATTAAAAGGTAATAAAATGAATGATTCACTTAACCAAAACTTTAATGAGAAAGTTGTCATTAATACATTAACGGAAAAATGGCATAATTCTCCTGCGACAGGAGTAGATAGAATTTACCTTGAAAGAGACAACATGGGTGAGTTTTCTGTAGCATCTTCTGTGGTTAAATTTTCTCCTAATAGCTCATTTGACGAACATATTCATGACAATGGAGAAGAAATTTATGTTTTAGATGGTACATTTTCTGATCAATATGGTGATTACAAGAAGGGTAGTTATTTAAGAAATCCAGATAAATCTATTCATAAACCATTCAGCAAAGAGGGTTGCATTATTTTTGTAAAATTAAGACAATTTCAAGATAATGATACTTCGAGAGTGATAAAAGATACAAAGGTATCTCCATGGTTTCAGGGGTTAGTACCTGGCTTATCTGTAATGCCATTACATGAGTTCCAAACTGAGCATGCAGCAATGGTGAAATGGGAACCTAATACTGTTTTTAATGCCCATAAGCATTGGGGTGGCGAGGAAATATTGGTTATTGAAGGTGTTTTTTATGATGAAAATGGAAGCTATCCTAAGGGAACATGGATTAGAAGTCCTCATCTAAGTCAGCATAAACCTTTTACTAAAGAAGAGGGTGCTCTTATTTTTGTGAAGACGGGACACTTACTGTAGTGTAAATATCGCCGTGAACATATCTGCTTCAACCTTTTGATGAACCACTTTTTTAAACATAGAAAAAGACTTTTTAAAATAATCTATATGGTTTTCATATTACCGATAAGTTATAATAATTTATGAATATTGATGTCCTCGCATTAAAATATAGACCCAAGTTTTTTAAAGAAGTAACTGGACAAGATCTTGTTATTGAAACCTTAGCTAATTCGATTAATTTAAATAAAATACATAATGCTTATTTATTTTCAGGTACTAGAGGCATGGGTAAAACTACTATTGCCAGATTATTTGCAAAATCATTGTTATGCGAAACCTCGATAACATCTCAACCATGCGGCAAGTGTTCAGCTTGTACTGAAATTGATAATGGTAACCATCTAGATCTTATTGAAATAGATGCAGCATCAAGAACAAAAGTTGAGGATACTCGCTCTCTTATGGATAATGTGCAATATGCCCCATCATCTTCCAGGTTTAAGGTTTATCTAATAGATGAAGTGCACATGCTTTCGACGAAAAGCTTTAATGCCTTACTTAAAACTATAGAAGAACCGCCTTCGCATGTAAAATTTTTGATGGCAACAACTGAACCTGAAAAATTGCCAGATACTATATTATCTAGATGCTTACATTTTAAGTTAGCATCTGCTACGAATAAAATTATCATAAAACATCTGGAAAATATTCTCAAGATGGAAAATATCAAATATGATGTGGATGCACTCGATACTATTGCAAAAAATGCAAATGGAAGCATAAGAGACAGTTTGAGTATTCTTGAACAGTGTATTGCATATTGTAATGGTGATCTTGAGGCCACTAGAATAAAATCTTTTCTTGGAGAGGTTGATGATTCTGTTATACAAAATATTATCACTAGTATTGCTAACAAAGATTCCGTAGATTTGGTAAATACTATTGATGCATTAAATACCCATTCTGATTATGAGAAAATCACAGATACTATTATGCATATATTCTATGAGTTAACATTAATGAATATCCATGAAAATAATCTTGACTCTGATCATGCAGGTAATGAATTTTATAAAGAAATATTTACTAGATTTGAACTAGAAGATTTACAGCTTTTTTATCAGATAGCAGTATCATCTAAAAAAGATTATGTAAATTCAGTTTCAAAAAAAGATCATTTTACAATGATAATGCTTCGTATGATCATATTTAGCAATGAAGCTAATCCGTCTCCTGGCAAAGCAGTACCGCATAAGAAAAATAAAATTAATTCATCTTTTTTGAAAGAAGTTAAGACGCCAGATAAAGAGGATAAAAAGACCCTCTCTGAAGAGAAAGATCTTGACAAAAATACTGATAAAAGTTCTGAAAAAAAATGGTTGTCTACAATTGATAGTCTTTCACTAACAGGTTTAACTCTTCATTTAGCAAAACATTCTGTATTAGAAATAATGGACTTAGGTAATGCCGTGTTATATATCAATGAGGATAAAAAGGATATATATCCTAAATTATGCGTAAATGATTTGTTGGACAAGATTAAATCTCATTTTAAATTATCAAACCAAGTTAGTATTGATTATAAAGCAGGTTTGTCTACTCCTATAGTAATCGAATCATTGCAAAATGAGTCAGAATTAAATGAAAGATATCAAAAAGTTAAAGATGATCCAGATATTAATAAATTGCAAAAATTATTTGGAGCAAACATTAACAAAGGGTCTATAAAAAAAATTATTGAATAATATTAGGAGAAAAATATATGGGAATTATGGATAAAATGAAACAAGCTAAAGACATGTATGGAAACATGAAGAAAATGCAGCAAGAAGTTGAGAAGATAGTTGTGGAAGCCTCGTCTAGGAATAAGCTGATTACAGTTTTGGTTAAAGGTAACCATCAAATATTAAACATAAAAATTGATGACCAACTTCAAAATTCTGATTTAAGGGATATTGAAAAACAAATTCTAGTTACTTGTAATGAGGCTCTCGGGAAAGTTGATAAGGAGGTTAAGTCTAAAATGGGAAGCATGATGAATTTACCTGGTGGACTCAAACTTCCTTTTTAAAATATGAAACAATCAAAATATCTTAATGATTTAGTTGACGCATTAACAGTTCTGCCAGGAGTTGGGAAAAAGTCTGCTCAAAGAATGGCATATAAATTAATGAGATCAAATAAAGAAAAAACATTAAATTTGTCTGAAAAATTATCTGATGTAACAAGTCAAGTTGCAAACTGTAGTATTTGCGGTATTTATTTAGATTTATCTGACACGGCCATGCAAAATGATTCTGGTGACTGCCAACTTTGCATTGAGGAAGATCGAGATGTTAGTAAAATATGTGTTACTGAGTCCCCCGCAGATGTATATACAATTGACTCCAGCACTAATTACAAAGGTTACTATTTTGTTCTCGATGGTAATCTTTCTCCTCTTGATGGAAGAGGTCCCGTGGAGATCGGAATTAAAAGATTAGAAGCTAGGTTGGAGAAGGGTGATGTAGAAGAGCTCATACTTGCTACCAGTACAACTATTGAAGGTGAGGCAACATCTCATTATGTTCAACAGCTTACGCGTAAATATAATATTAAAGTGTCTAGAATTGCTTTTGGGATACCACTAAATGGAGAACTTGGGTATTTAGACAGTGATACTATCTCTCACGCATTCAATGAGCGAAAAATATTATAATTATATGGCTTTATCAATTTTTGACGCACAAATAAAATCATTTTCAGATAACCCGTCTATAGCATATGTGTAATATATAATACGCGCAGTGTTATATGAAAATATAATTTCTGGATGATGATCTTCTCTGTGTGATATCCATGCAATTAAATTAATAACTGCCATGATTTCATAATGATTCTTGAGCTTAAAATCTTTATATATTTTTTTAGAATCGTCCATCAAAGCCCAGCCAGCATCTAATTTTTTCATTAGTTCCTTTGCTTGCTTATGATCAATAGCATCAATACCACCTTCACATGGGAGACACTTTCTTTTTGATAATTCTATTTCACTGTTCATAATATTATAATTTTAAATTATTTATTCTTTCAAATACAGTAGGATGACTATTATATATTGATGAATAAATCGGACTACTCTTAATTAAATTCAAATTTTCTTTATTTAGCTTCAGCAAAGAAGATATTAAGTCATTCTTATCTGCATGTAATTTAGCATAGTTATCTGCTTCATATTCATTTTTTCTAGATAAAATTGAAAATAATGGGGCAATAAAGTATAAGACGCACGGCAGTAGCAAGCTGAATAGGATTACAACCTGTGAAGAAGATCCTTTATCAATACCCAGATCCTCAAAGAATATTTCAATAGAAATTATTTGATATATGATATAAAAAAATAAAAGGCTCATAAAAAAACTTATAATCATAGATTGCATGATATGTTTTTTCATATAATGTCCAATCTCATGAGCTAAGACAGATCTTATCTCACTAGGCGTTAATAAGTCTATTAACGTATCATAGAATACTATTCTTTTATTTTTATAAAACCCAGTAAAGTATGCATTAGAATGATTAGACCTTTTAGACCCATCCATCACATAAACATTGGATATATTAAAATTAGTTTTATCTGAAAGATCTTTTATTTCTGAAATTATTTCTTCATCATTAATTTTTTTAAAACTATTAAAGAGTGGTGATATTATGATTGGGAATAAATAAATTACCAAAGTATTAAATACAATGACAATTAGCCACATATAAAGCCACCAATCATTAATGTAAACATTATATAATTTATTAAAAACTATAAATAACATTGATAAAATAATTAAACTTATTGTTAAGGATAATATTAGGTCTTTAAAAAATAATAATTTTGACTGCCTATTAAATCCGTAATGGTTCTCTATAAAAAAAATCTTATAATAAGAAAATGGCAAATCTATTAATGTTAGAATTACTATGAATAATATTATGTTAAATACCTCGATGTTAATTGTGAAAATATTGATAATGTTTGAGATATTCCCAAAAAGAGATATTCCATCAAAAGCTAAAAATATTATTATTATCGATGATTTAATTACTGTATTAAAAATTGATAAATAAAGTTTTTCAATATTATATAGTTTTGATTTTTCTACATACTCTTGGTTTAGTTTTATTAAATTTAGCTCATCATCCGATATATGAGTAGATTTTATATATTTAATTTGATGAAGGTCTAGAAATATTCTAGATACCGAGTATGCTGCCACTAAAATTATTACAGACATAAAAAACATATAGAACCTTTCTAATTTTACATTGCTTTATAAATATACTACTCTATGACGATGAAAGATAAAAGTAACTTAATTTGGATAGACCTAGAGATGACTGGCTTAGACACCCAGCGTGATTATATTATTGAAATCGCCACTATAGTGACTGATAAAAATCTTAATATATTAGGTGAAGGCCCAAATTTAATTATTCATCAGATTGATGAAGTCATGAATAACATGGATGACTGGAATACTAGGCAGCATGCTAGAACTGGCCTTACTAAAGAGGTTAAAGCTAGTACCATAAATGAAACCCAGGCAGAGAATGATACAATTGCATTCTTAGAAGAATATATTTTAAAAGGTGAGTCTCCATTATGTGGAAACACTATCTGTCAAGATAGACGGTTTTTAGCTCGATGTATGCCTAAACTTGAGGCATTTTGTCATTACAGGAACTTGGATGTTTCTTCGATTAGAGAAGTTGGAAAAAGATGGTTTTATGATGATATGGATGGTTTTCAAAAACATGGTAATCATAGAGCTTTGGGTGATATCAGAGACTCAATCGAGGAGTTAAAATATTATAGGAAAACTATATTTAAACTTTAAATCTTACTAGCTTCAGATGATACTCATTTTTTCTTCCCTTAATATAAGTATTCTGTTTATATTTTTTATTTGTTTTTTGATAATCTATTGAATAATGAAGGCCACGACTTTCTTTTCTTAGCATTGCAGATTTAATAATAAGCTTTGACACATGAATGATATTTCTTAACTCCAGCAAGTCTACACTTATTCTATGTTGATAGTAATGTTCATTAACCTCTTTCTCTATAAGATTTATTTTTTCTAGTGCAATTTTTAACCTATTATCAGACCTAACTATTCCTACATAGTTCCACATTATTTTTCGTAATTCATCCCAGTTATGACTTATGGCAAACTTTTCTTCTGATTCTGTGACTAAACTATCATCCCATTTAGGTAGTAAATTGTTGTCAGATATTTGTTCTGAATATCTTATATCTTCTATGCATTTTTTACTCATTACCAGGCATTCAAGCAATGAATTACTAGCTAATCTATTGGCACCATGAAAACCTGTATGTGCTGATTCACCAATAACATATAAATTATTAGTTTCAGTTTTGCCATTTACATCTGTCTTAACTCCACCACATGTATAATGAGATGCAGGAATAACCGGTATCCGTTCTTTAGTTATATCTATACCAACACCCATGCATTTTTTATATATTGTTGGAAAACGCTTTTTAATAAAATCTGATGACATATGACTTATATCTAAGTAAACATTACTATAGCCATGCATTTTCATTTCATTATCAATAGCTCTTGCAACTACATCACGTGAGGCCAGTTCTTTCCGTTCATCATAACTCCCCATGAAACGAACATTGTCTGGCGTATACAATATACCCCCTTCGCCTCTTAATGATTCAGATATGAGAAATGATTTTATATCAGGATGATAAAGGCATGTTGGATGAAACTGTATAAACTCCATATTTACAACGGAACATCCAGCCCTCCATGCAGCTGCAATTCCATCACCTGTAGATGTATTGGGATTTGAAGTAAACTGATATATTTTGCTTGCGCCACCTGTCGCTAGAATTACTTTTTTAGCTTTTACAGTAAATATATTTTTTGTATTCTTACAAAAGACATATGCGCCTATGCAACTATTTTTATTATTTGAACCATTTTTTTCTGTGATAAGATCAACCAAAGAACTTTCTTCTAATACATTTATATTTTTATTTAATTTAACTTTATCATTTAAAATTTTATGGATTACAGCTCCTGTCTCATCTTTAATATATGCAATCCTTCTTTCACTATGTGCGCCTTCAAGAGTTAAATCTACTTTATTATCTCTTTCAGTAAATGGGACGCCATGAGATTTTAGCCAGTTTATACAATATGGTCCTTCTTTTATTATTGTTGAAGCCACATCTTTATCAACAATACCACCACCATTATTTATAGTATCATTGAGATGTTTTTCAAATGAGTCAGTTTCTGATAATACTGAAGCAATGCCACCTTGAGCCCATGAGGTTGAGCAGCTCTTTGAGTCTCCTTTTGTAATTAAGGTAATTCTTGTATTATCAGGAAGCATTAACGCTGCGCTAAGGCCCGCTATTCCTGATCCAACAATTAAAACATCTGTGTTTTTACTCATGCTCATAATATAATAAAATAGCATTTATATGTAAAATTGTAAAAAAACATATTTAATGAAAAGGATTAATTATGCAAGATGATGATAGACCTGTTCTTGATGAAATTATAAGTGGAAATAGCTCTAAATATGAAATTATCATTAATAAATACCAGGCTAGAATAATTAGCTTATGCTTTAGGTATACAAAAAGCTATCCTGACGCAGAAGAAGTTGCCCAGGAAGCATTTCTCAAGGCGTATAATTCACTTAATAAGTTTAGATTTGAGAGTAAGTTTTACTCATGGCTGCATAGAATTGCAATTAACTGTTCCTTAAATTATATAAACTCAAAAGAAAAAACCAAAGAAAAGGAAACTATTTCCGAAAATTTTGGTCTAACCGAACATAAGGGGGTTGCTTCTGTTGAAACACCATACAATGCTTATAATATGCAGATGATGGCTGAAAAGATAGAATCTGTTTACAATAGTCTCCCAGAAGACCTTAAATTGTTGATAAAGCTTAGGGATATAGATGATTTGAGTTATGATGAAATGGCGGAGATAGCAAAGTTACCGATAGGAACTATTAAATCAAAGCTACATAGAGCTAGAGAAATATTAACTAGAGCATTGGAAAAATATATTGAAGATGAATGATGTTAAGAACATAAAATTGACTGGATTTGTAAAAGCTATTTTAAAAAATGAGTATCCTTTGTATATGTCTAAAGACTTTTCATCTAAGATCATGAAAAAGATTAATAAGCCTGTTCGAGAATATAATTTTTTTAACTATGGTTTGCGAATAGCTAGCGCAATGACATTTGCGGTTATTACTTTGTTTGTAATGGATAACGTATTTACTGATAAAATTCAATATTCTAAATCTAGCACTATTAATCAGGAAATTTTATCACCAACAAGGAATGTTGCTAATCAGATGGAAAAATGTGAAGATGCTAAAGATAGCATCCAATCATCTGATCGCTTAAAATGTAAATGACAAGAAACATTTCGCTTAAAAATATATTATCAATTAATACTATAGCTCTAGTATTATTCTTCTATTCAAACTCATTGCATGCAAACCCGGCCTTTCCTAATTTCACTGATGTTGTAGAGAAAAATATACCTGCTGTAGTAATTGTCCATGCGACAAAAAAGATGAATTCTGCTGCAAGTGTCATGCCGGACATGTCTAATATACCTGATGAATTCAAACCGTTTCTCGATAAATTTTTTGATGAAAACAAAAATAATGATAGCCCAAAAAGACAGGCACCAAATTTTGGTTCTGGATTCATATTATCTAGTGATGGTTATATAATGACTAATAATCATGTGATATCAAACGCTGATGAAATAAAAATTACTCTCAGTGATCAAACAGAATTAAAAGCTGTTCTGATTGGAGCGGATCCTAGAAGTGATCTAGCATTGCTTAAAGTAGAAGCAGAAAATTTACCAGTCGTATCTGTTGGTACTTCAGAAAATCTCAAAGTTGGTGAGTGGGTGCTCGCGATAGGATCACCATTTGGGTTTGAGCATACGGTTACTGCCGGTATAGTTAGCGGAAAGAAGAGGAGTTTGCCTAACGAAAGCTATGTGGGATATCTTCAAACTGATGTTGCAATAAATCCAGGAAATTCTGGCGGCCCTTTATTTAATTTAAATGGAGATGTTGTAGGAGTTAATGCTCAAATTTATACTAGATCCGGCGGGTTTATGGGCGTTTCTTTCGCGATACCGGCAGAGACGTTAACAAATGTTTATAATCAACTTAAAAATGATGGAAAAGTTAAGAGAGGCTGGTTAGGCGTTTTTATTCAGGAAGTAGATCAAGACTTGGCTAAGAGTTTTGGACTGGATAAGCCTAAAGGCGCAGTTATAGCTAAAATATTAGATAAAAGTCCAGCTCAAAAAGCTGATTTTCAGCAAGGTGACGTTATATTGATGTATGACGGTAAGGATGTATTGAGATCAAAAGACCTTCCTTTACTGGTAGGGTCTACATTAGTTAACTCAACTATCAAGGTCAAATTATTACGTAATAGAAAAATTATTGAAAAGTATGTGTTGATTGAAGAACTACCAGAAGATGATTTAATTGCCAGCATGAAAGAAGAAAAGGTTGAGGAGACCAGTATTTCTGGGATCACTGTTAGTAATATTGCTGAAAATACAAAGAAAATGCTCAATATTTATGGAGGCGTCAAGGTTGACAAAGTATCTGCTTCACAGCTAAATAGCTCTAAGATACAAATTAATGATGTTATTACGCATATAAATAATCAACCTGTATACAATACTGCTGATTTTGATAAAAAAGTTAAAAGTCTTGAAAAGAATACTTTGGCTAACCTTTTGGTTTACCGAAATACCAATCCTATATATCTTGCAATAAAAATTCTAAATGATTGATGTTTACTATTTGTTCGCTATTATATAGAGGACATGGAAAACATAAGAAATATCTCTATTATCGCTCATATTGATCATGGAAAATCGACTTTAGCAGACCGATTAATTGAAAAATATGGAACCATGTCTTCGCGTGACATGAAAGATCAAGTTCTTGACTCTATGGATTTAGAAAGAGAGAGAGGTATTACTATTAAAGCCCAAACAGTATCTTTGAATTATAAAAAAGATAATGAGGTTTATAAAATTAATGTTATAGATACGCCTGGGCATGTAGACTTTTCATATGAAGTCTCGAGATCTTTATCTGCATGTGATGGCGCGCTACTTATTGTTGACGCCTCACAAGGAATAGAAGCGCAAAGCATTGCTCATACAAACCTTGCCATAGATCTTGGATTAAAAATAATACCCGTCATAAATAAAATTGATTTACCCTCAGCAGACATACCAGCTGTTAGAAAAGATTTAGTTGATTTTTTAAATGTAAACGATGAGGATATAATAGAGGTAAGTGCTAAAACAGGAATGGGGGTAGAAAATATTTTTGACCATGTTGTAGCTAAAATTCCGCCTCCGAAAGAAACTAATGATGATCACTCAAAAGCTTTCATTATAGATTCTTGGTTTGATAATTATTTAGGAGTTGTTGTATTAGTTAAAGTTGTTAGTGGCAAAATAAGTCCAAAACAAAAAATTAAAGTATTATCGAATGGCAAAGATTTCTTAATAGATAAAGTTGGGATATTTACCCCTAAAATTACATATTTGTCAGAATTAAATGCAGGTGACGTTGGATTCATTATTGCATCTATTAAAAACTTAGATGCCGCACCAGTGGGCGATACAATTGTTGACTCAAAGGCATTAAACCCTGTCCCATTGCCTGGATTTGAGCATATTCAGCCCCGTGTTTTTTCTGGGTTTTATCCAATTGATGCTCAAAATTATCAAGAATCACGAAAAGCATTGGATAAATTATCAT
>Ga0209709_10003045_pt1 | contig 14154 bp, 15 predicted proteins | sample ArcticOcean_MG_C_2_FD_187435 | JGI IMG/M metagenome (GOLD analysis project Ga0209709, IMG submission 187435) | Marine microbial communities from western Arctic Ocean - ArcticOcean_MG_CB4_136 (SPAdes) (version 2) | ecosystem: Environmental > Aquatic > Marine > Oceanic | place: Arctic Ocean... | reverse complement strand
CCTTTCGTAGAACAAATGCTTATTGTATCGTTAGCAATAACTCCCCGCCTATGACTGTCAGAAAGCCCCATTCCAGCGTAGTGATTGAGCAACGCCTTAGTTTGTGCAGATTATGGGGTTCGATATCTCGCGGCTTTCTAGTAAAATAGCCCACCCGTAGTAGGGCTTAATTAATTCCGTAAATTAATGGACATGCCGTGAAGGCCTAAAAGAAAACTATTCCCGTGTGCCGCGGGCTTTAATTCGCTGATCGGCTTCGATCATGATCGCTTCGCAGCCTCTAAATTTATGCTCGTCCAGGCAAAGGCGACGCTGCTTGCCACCTTCCTCATAAATACCATAAGCGATGCCCTTGTCCTTCCATTTTTTGCGATCGATGGCTGTAATCGAATTGATGTCGACGCGCTCGCCCGAAGCGCCGATCACAATATCTCCTTCTGCGCTAACTTGCCGCGTGTGGTTCCAAGCGATCCATACCCCATACAGCAGTGCGCCGATAATCATTACCCAACCAATCTCGCGCTGCTCACGAATATCGTCGTCCATGCGCTCTTTAGGAATGTTGCGCCGATAATCCATTTCGCGCGCATGCCGCTCCCAAGCTAAACGGACAGATGTGCTCTCCTCGTCCACCGCGTCGCCAGCTTCAATTAACGTATCTTTAATCTCCTGGTATTCTACATGGCGCTGAGCCTCATCCGGCCATAGAATATAGCCATCGTAAAAAAACCATGCCGCAATACCGAAGATCATAAAAAACATAAACAGCATACGCCGACGCCATTCCTTTGAAATACGAGCCACTACTTCCATAACGCCACGATTTAAGGCATTCTAAGTTAAGACAATTCTAAATCTCAGTTATTCAAATAGTAGGTCGCTACCAGAGTTACTGGATCTCGACATCTATGCGCGGTAGATACCCTTAGACTCGAATTTGAGTGGCTTCACATCTAAAAAATGCCCTCGCTTATTTTTATGCATTTATGCAAATTTAATTGTAATTATATAGTTTTGTTGCGAGCTAGAGATAGTTACTTTTCATCTTCACTTAAACATCTCTCGCTTGGCGAATATTCCAGATTCGCAGCCCATCTATCCTTGCATCTAGGGTAGTGGTTCATTTTCTCGTCACACAACTCTCATTACACATTATGTCCGAAGCAACTTCCGAAATTGGCCTCATTGGCCTCGCAGTCATGGGTCAAAACTTGGCTCTTAATATAGCCGACCACGGCTTTAAAATTTCCGTCTATAACCGGACAACCTCCAAGATGGAGAAGTTCGTTTCGTCCAACCCAAGCACACCCGGTGGCCTAGAGGGTTGCAAGACCTTGGAAAGTTTCGTAGCATCCTTAAAGCGTCCGCGCAAGATCATCATTCTCGTGCAAGCCGGCTGGGCGACTGACAAGGTAATTGCAGGCCTCCTACCTCTACTTGAGGAGGGTGACATCATTATTGACGGCGGCAACGCAAAGTGGGACGACACAATCCGCCGCGAGAAGGAACTCACTTTAAAAGGTCTCCATTTCATAGGTTCTGGCGTATCGGGGGGCGAAGAGGGGGCACGTTTCGGTCCCTCACTAATGCCCGGTGGCACGCCCGAGGCTTGGACACATCTCGAACCGATCTGGAAAGCCATCGCGGCCAAAGTTGATCCTAGCACGGGTAAACCCATCGAAGGCGCTGAACCAGGAAAGCCCGTTAGTGGTGGCTTCAGTTGCACCGCTTACATTGGTCCAGACGGTGCAGGTCACTACGTAAAGATGGTCCACAATGGTATTGAATACGGCGACATGCAAATGATCTGCGAGGCTTACGATCTTATGCAAAACGTGCTAGGTTTAACACCTACTGAAATGGGAGACATATTTACTAAGTGGAACGAGGGCGACCTCGATTCCTTCCTTATTGAAATTACCGCCGACATTCTAAAGCAAACCGATCCCGTTACTGGTAAACCCTTCGTTGATATCGTGCTAGATACGGCCGGCCAAAAAGGCACTGGGAAATGGACCTCTGTCAACGCTCTTGATATGGGCACACCCGCTCCAACTGTGGCCGAGGCGGTCTTTGCTCGTTGCCTTTCGGCAGTCAAAAATGAACGTGTCGCCGCCGAGAAAATTCTCAAAGGTCCCGAAGCTGAGCCCTTCAGTGGGAACATAGCCGAAATGGTTGAAGCAATCCGAGAAGCTCTCTATGCATCGAAGATCTGCTCATACGCTCAAGGCTTCCAGCTTATGGCTTACGCCCAAGAAGAATACAACTGGAAGCTCAACTTTGGGGAGATTTCGCAGATTTTCCGTGGTGGTTGTATTATTCGAGCGGCCTTCTTACAGAAAATCACCGAAGCTTATGAGCGGGATGCCAAACTGGCTAACTTGCTCCTAGACCCTTACTTCTCCCAGGCCATCCACACCGCGCAGAAAAGCTGGCGTAAAGTTGTTGCGCTCGCAGCCGAGCATGGCGTTGCGATTCCAACATTTAGTTCTGCACTATCTTACTACGATGGTTACCGTAGTTCACGACTCCCGCAGAATCTTTTACAAGCCCAGCGCGACTACTTCGGTGCTCACACCTACGAACGTACTGACGAAGAACGTGGCAATTTTTACCACATTGACTGGCCAAAGCCTGACCGCCCCCAGTTGAAGATGTAGTTCGAGGCCGTTAACACCTCTTAAAGCTCATAGGGTCCAAGTTTTGAAATCTCTTTCACGGGTAGACGTCTTTTTTGCTTCGTTGCGTTATACTTAGGGAGATTAAAGGTCAGGCCGTAAATCAATTACCTTGTCTAAAGCGGTGCACAACTTGGCAAGATGCAATACTATGCGTAAGGCTTGCCGAAATAAGCCATAAGCCACATTTCTTTCCAAAGGCGGTAGCGACCCTCCTGGGATATTCTGCCTTCTTCTTCTCGGCGAGGGCGAGGAACGAAGAACCCGATTTCGGTATTTAGTCGCTCTAATATGCGCTGATGGTCGTTGAGTTCTTCGAGGGCGTCATCTTGAACCACAACCGATTCTATTTTAAGCTTCAAAACTTTTTTATGATGAAGCAATAGGAGTCTTTTAATTGAACCGATCAGTGGTTTGCGGCACATCTCCCAGCCTTCGGGATAATAGCCTCCATAAGGTAGGATATGGTTGTCGGTAATAACGCGGCCGCCTTCTTTTGTGCGCGTGCTAATTGTGTAACAAGCAGTGGCGCCACCCTTACGCTTGGGCAAAAAGAGAATTTGAATGCGCGTTAATTGGTCACTGCTTTCATAGATGGAGGCACGGAGATGAGTGTCTACAAAGAGTTCAGATTTGAGCGCCTTAAGCCGAGTATAGTTTTTGTCACGGAGCCATTCCTTAATGTCGATAAAGCGTTTTTCTGCCGGCCATTCATCCCCGTCTTTATTTTCGTAAAAATCAGGAAACAGGGGTAGATCACTAAAACTAAGGGCTTTGATTGCGATCCAATTGTAGCCCGTCTCTATAATAAACCAAAGTGCGATACCTGTGCTAAAGTGAACCCAGTCGGGGCGCAGGGAAACTTCGAAGGTTTTAATGAAATAAGCAAAGAGCGCACCAAAGAGGAACCAGCGGAACCAACGGCCTAGTATTAAAAAAATGGGAAGATTGAAATATCCACCCAGGAAAGGGAGTAGAATTGTGATAGTGGCCAAGGAGAAGAATAGCCATTGGTAGACTTCTATAATTTCGTAGAACATATTGGCGTTAAATACGACATGTGGGTGTGCGTGTAGGAAGCTCACCTATAAGCTCTAGCGGTCCCTGAAATAATAATGGCGCGCCATTATTGGCACGGGATTACAAAGATAAATCAGTCTCTTAGTTGAGCCGCAGTGGCATAATTACGCAGATAAAGTTATCTAAGGTCTTAAATAGACCCGGGCTTAGCTCATCCTTGAACTCGAAGAAGACTTCGTCTTTGTTCAGCGCTTTAAGTGGCTCCATGAGGAATTGAGGGTTGAAGGCTACCTGCACTTCAGGGCCGTCGTAGGCGATCGCCATTGATTCGTGGGATTCTCCATATTCGGAAGATTGGCCTGAAATTTCAAGGAGGTTCTTACTAACCTTGATTTTAACAGAATTACTTTTATCTGATGTAACTAGCGCTGCGCGGTGCACGCACTCGAGCATAAGTTCGCGTTCGATTTTAACGCGGTGTTCGGTTTCCTTTGGGATAACCTGACGGTAATTAGGGTAGTTACCTTCGACAATTTTGGAAACCAGGTAAAGGTGATCAACGAGACCAGTGTCGCCCGCTTCATCGAGCCCTATCTCAAAGGCTGCTTGGCGATCGTTGAATGCAATATTGACCTTCTCGCCCTTGCCCATGAGCCGCTCTAGCTCGGCTACTGTTTTAGCTGGGAGTATGAGACTTCCAGCATTTTCTTCGCTCACCTCTAGATCTAGTCCGGTGAGCCCAAGGCGGCGTCCATCGGTGGCAACAAGTGTTAATTTTTCGTCTGCGAAATTGAAGTAGACACCGTTGAGAATGTAGCGGTTTTCGTCCGTCGATTGCGCGTAAGAGACACTCTTGAGCATATTTACAATCTCGTCCTGTGAAAGTTCAAAAACTTTACGATTCTCAAAGGTGGGCAGGGGAGGAAACTCCTCTGAGCTAATACCCATAATTTTAAAGAGTGAACCGCCGGATGTGATCTTGGCTTGATTCTTTTCACTCGTCTCAAGAAAAACTTCGTTGACTGGTAATTCTTTAACGATGGTAGCCAGTTTACGGACAGGAAGAGTGATACTACCCGTGTCGGTGACTTCGGCCTTGATTCGGCAGCGGATGCCAAGATCAAGATTTGTGGTCGTTAGCGAGATGTGTCCTTCTTCCGCTTCGATAAGCACGTTGCTCAGAATGGGCATAGTCGAGCGAGATGCTACGACGTTGAGAACTTGTTGGAGACCATTGCTGAAATGATCTTGGTTGATCTTGAACTTCATGATGTAAATTTTTAGTTTTTTGGACTTACTAGCAATGCTTATATAAGAGTTCTTTTTTAATATATAAATCTCTTAATAACAGTAAGGGGGGTTATTAGGTAGAAAAACTCTTTAACTTACTAATGAAAAGCTTTTTACGGAGGATTTTTAATGTGTAAAACAAAGTGAATGGATTGTCGGCATGGTGAACAAAGGGAAAAACTTTTTTTAATAACACAAACATTTCACACCTATCCCTGAGTTATTCACTCTTCGTTTTGAGCCCTTTATTAAGTTTATAGATTTTAACGACATGGCGTATCGGTCCAAAAATGATATATGTGAAGAAAAGGAGCGCGAAGAAGAATTCTTTAAAAAAGAAGGCGGTGCCAAACCCTAGGATTAATCCAATAAAATTACGTAATTTAGTCTGCGTTTGCCAGTCCAGATCTTTAAAACTTGGATACTTAATATTGCTGACCATTAGGTAGGCAATTGCGAGCATGAATGGAGGAATCAGCAGCGCGAGGCTTCGCGAGTCAAAAGTAGAAATTTCAAGACTCACAATAACTAGCACAAGCGAGGCGATCATGCCCGCAGCAGCGGGCACGGGTAGCCCGAGAAAGTCATTGGTGCCTTTTAATTGCTCAGCAGGAGGCAGCATGGGATGAGTAAGTACATTGAAGCGCGCAAGGCGGACAGCTGCGCAAAGTAAATAAACGAATCCAATCAACCAGCTAATCTGCAAAAAGACAGGGTATTTGTCCACCGTTGGCGTTAGAACGAGGAAAATCATCATAAGTGCAGGCGCCACACCAAACGATATAATATCAGCAATGGAGTCGAACTCCTTACCAAAGAGGGATTCGCGGCCACCGAGCCGAGCTACGCGGCCATCCAGCGCATCACAAATCACTCCGAAGAGAATGAACCAAACAGCCTGCTTATAATTGTTAGATACCACTTCCGGGTCCGTCGCGTAATTTGCTTGGATGCAGCGTAAGATCGACAGGAAACCGAAGAATAGATTACCCGCGGTCAAACTGTTAGGTAAAAGGTAGATATGACTAGCTTCGCCTGCATCCACATACTTATGGCGGGGCTTCTCTAGCTCTTCTTTAAATTCAGTCATAGGCAACAAATTTTTATTCCTCACTTGCATCCTTGTGACGCAGTGAATCGAGGTATTTCCAAAAAGAGTCCTCTTGTTCGAGCATGAACTCCTCCGTAAACGGCAGTTTAAATCTAAAAATGAAATCGGTAAGCGTATTCTTGTGTAAAATGTAGTGAGCAAAGATTGCCTCACCATCCTGCTCGAAATAAATGCGAAATTCGCCCGCACGAACACGGTAGTAGGTTTTACCACCGCGATGAAAGCGGCCCAATTCCTCATTTGGGTTTTCCAATTGCTCTTGTTTAAGCGTGCTAACGACCTCCACGAGCAGCATCTGCGATCGCGTGTCAAGCTGGTTGAGCTCATGCATACTTTGTTCGCTGAAATTAACTTGAAACATATTTTTTGTGGCGGAAGTAGACCTCGAAATGAGTTTTATGCTAACTGCGTGCACTTGTTGTGCAATCGCAGAATACATGCTCACGGTAAGACGGTTTAGATTTGTCTGAATTACTAACCATGCAGTATCGCACACATTTAGGATATTTGCTTGGAGTTGTTTACCCTAACAAACAACTTTTACAGTTGCTACTACGCACACGCATTGATCCGCTTTAGTTCTTAAAAAACCTACAACAAATGATTGAGATGACTGTCACTTATAAAGGATCATTACGCTGCAAATTAATTCACTTGGCGACGGTTATTTTTTTCTCAACTAACAACAATAGAACGGGCAAAGCCTTTGCACCAGCCGATCTCAGTGTGGCAGCACTCGGTTCACACTTGGCCATAACTATTGGCATTAAGATGGAAAAGCTTGGCTTAGATCTCATAACCAAGCGCTGTCGAGCATTCCATAACCGAAATACAGAAACAGATAAAAACATTCGTTTTTACTGTTAGTGACCAATAAGATGGACCCAATCCGACTGCTTTTTGATGCCAGTAATCACCTAATGGTGACAAAGGGAGCCAACGGTGTTTACGACCTCGTAGAATTAGAGGTCGGCAACTACGTATGGCACAACCTGGCATCGCTTAGCCACCAAGCAATCCATTGTGCCGCTCTCACAGAGACAGGTGAAGCCGCCTATAATTGGCAGACAATTTTTAATCTAAACTCGCTCCCTCAAACACCCAAACTCGCAGCAGTCTTAGAAGCAATCGACGGGCAACTCCACCGGATTCCCTATCTTGGAATGGGAGAAAACGAATACATCTATCGCTTCCGTACTAAAAAAGAACGCAATCGTTCTGTCTACATTGATGGGCAATCTGAAGCGCTTTATCAGAGCGCCCTTTGCTTAGCGATCAAGGAGGCGAGACGTACCAAAGAAAAGTCCTCAGGCGATCCCGCGGTGCTCGATTTTGGTGCGGTGAGTTATGTCATCCCTAGTCACTTCGGTTTTTGTTTAGGTGTGCAAAATGCGATTGAGCGTGCCTACGAGACTGTGGCTATTCATCCCAGCAAGCGGGTATTTATGCTGAGTGAGCTAATCCACAATCCTTTCGTGAACGAAGACCTCCTCGCTCGTGGGCTTCGTTATTTGCAAACTGACAAAGGTCTCCCCTTGCGTGCTGATGGAAAAATAGCTAACAGCAAGGAAGACTCAAAAGCGCTCTGGAGCCAACTAACGCAGGAAGATATTGTGATCATCCCAGCTTTCGGCGCGACCAACGAAGATAAGGCGCGTCTAATTCGCCGCGGTCTTTCCATCCGCGAAAACGACGCGACTTGTATGCTCGTAGAAAAGGTCTGGAAGGCCGCACGCCGGTATGCGCAAGAGGGATACACTGTTATCATACATGGAAAATCAGAACACGAAGAGGCTAAGGCTACCTTCTCTAATAGTTCCAGTTACGGGCCCGCTCTAATAATCCGCAACATGGAGCACGCACGCCGCCTAGCTGAGATCATCCAAGCAGAGACTTCAAAGAAGGCCGCGCTTTTAGAGGCCTCCTTTGCGGGTCTCTACTCGGATGATTTTGACCCGACTCGGGACCTTGAAAAAATCGCAGTGGTTAACCAAACCACCCTCTTGCGGAATGAAACCCTCACAATCATTAATTATCTCCGTGATGTGATTACCGCGAAGTACGGGGAGTCAGAAGTGGCTAATCACCTTTGGTCTAAGGGTAAAGGCGACACCCTCTGTTATGCGACACAGGTCAACCAAGACGCCCTCCAGCAAGCAGTTGAACAACCGATTGATGCCGCGCTTATAGTTGGAGGTAAAAATAGCTCCAACACCTTTCAGCTTTACCGTGTTTGTGCCGAGCGTTTCGGTGAAAGTGCTCATTACATTCAGTCTGAGAGTAACCTCCTTTCCCTTGAAACTGTCCGCCACTACATTTTTCCTTACAATCTACCCCACGGTCCTGCTACGATCGAAGAAGAACGCCCCCTTTTTAATGCCCCCGTAAAGAAGCCTCACATACTACTAACTGGTGGCGCTTCTTGCCCAGATGGCATCATCCAGCAGGTAATTAGCCGCATAAACAGCTTTTTTCCGCCAGATGAGATTCGCTCCATGAGTGACGTTTTAGAAGCTTTTCACTCAGACACTTGAAGAATCAGATAAGTTGCTTAGTCTCGGTGCAGTGTTAATAAGACTCTCAGACATCGATGGCGGCGCATCACCACAGATTTTTTACGATCTCGGTCTTGTTGTGACTCATCAGAGCTACGGCTATCGAGGCGTCATCGTCGCGGCCGACCCTAGTTGCATGGCTGGAGATACTTGGTATAAAACTAACAAAACACAGCCCAGTCGCTATCAACCCTGGTACCACTTATTAGTCCACGATAGCGGAGGCCTGAGCACTTACGTTGCCCAGTCCAATCTTAAAGAAGATGCTAGCGGCCAAGCGATCGATCACCCACGCATCGGCTGTTATTTCACCAAATTTGAAGACGGTCGCTACGGCCTCAAAGAAAATCATAGCACTGGCACTTGTTCTATTTAGTGCGAACTAATCCTTTTGGGCATAGACACCCGCGCGACTACAACGTTGCCGCTTCCATTTCGCTCTCAACACCCTCCAATACCAAGTCCCCATAAAGTGTATTGGCAGTTACTCGGCTAAAACGAACAGGAACGAGTTGTCCAACTAGGCGCTGGTTCGCTTTGACAATGACTACGCGGTTACCCCGAGTCCGACCAACGAACATATCTTCGCCCTTTTTGGCGGGACCCTCAAAAAGAACGTCTTCGGCTTTATCAATGAGACTTTCGTTTCGTTTCAGAGAGCTTTTAGCGAGAATTTCCAAAAGCACTTGGTTGCGATGTTCTTTTTGTGCCTTAGTGATCGGATCACCCAGCGGTTCAGCTGTAGTGTCAGGGCGCACGCTGTATTTAAAGAGGTAGGCCATGTCGAAGCCGATCTCCTCAAAATGCTTCCGCGTTAATTCAAAATCTTCGTCCGTTTCACCAGGAAAGCCGACAATGATGTCCGTCGAAATATACATGTCGGGACGCACTGCGCGGATTTTATCAATGATGCTGCGAAACTTCTCAATCGAATAGGGGCGGCGCATCGCCTTGAGAATGCGGTCACTCCCACTCTGCATCGGGAAGTGCAGATACTCACAAAGTTTAGGCATTGAAGCGTAGCATTCGATCAAATCATCCTTAAAACCAACCGGGTGGGGACTAGTGAAACGGATGCGCTCAATGCCTTCGACTGCGTGCACTTTTTCTAGTAATTGGACGAATGGACTCTTCTTATCAATAAAGGGAAATTCGCGGATTCCGTATTGATTAACAATTTGTCCTAAAAGAGTGACTTCACGAGTGCCTTTGGCGGCTAACCCTTCAATTTCTTCGATAATCGCTTCCATCGGGCGGGCTCGTTCCACCCCTCGCGTCTTTGGCACGATGCAGTAAGCGCACTTCATGTTACAGCCCTGCATAATACTAACAAAGGCAGTGATTTGAGGTTTATCGTCAAGGTGTGCCTTGATCGTATTTTGCGAATCGAGCTCTTCAGCCAAATCGACTATGGACTCAGGCCGCGGGCCCTGCCCCTGCATCGTAGCGATCATGTTGCTCAGATGATCAGGGACGCGGTGAAATTTTTGCGTACCAATTACCAAGTCTAGGTCTGGCAGACTATCAAGGAGAGCCTCGCCTCGGTTTTGCGCCATACACCCCATCACTCCGACGATGAAGTTCGGGTTTTTACGTTTTCGCTTCATCAGGTGACCCGCCTTACCGATAGCCTTCTGCTCAGCTTGGTCGCGCACACTACAAGTGTTTAATAGGATGACGTCGGCATCCTGCTCGTTATCGATCACGGAATAACCTTTCCCACGAAGCATCGCCGCGACCGCGTCGGAGTCGCGCTCATTCATTTGGCACCCGTAGGTTTTGATATAAACACGGTTCATCGGCATCGCGGAGCATGGAGCAGCTACCTAGCTTGTAAATATTGAAAAAGGACCTCTATTTGACGCGCACTGGGTAGAGCAGCACAACAGGTGCACCTGCTAACACGGGGGCGTCTTTCGACCCGTATAAAGAGCGCTATTTATTCCGTTTTGCCGCCACGCCAAGACCCATCAGGGTGAGGTCTTGAACGAACTCGCTCTTTTGCACCCATTCTTTAGTTAAATTGGCGACACTGCCGCCGGTCGAAAGAACGACAGGGTTCGATTCGCATCGCTCCGCTAGGCCATCGGTTACTTTATCTAAGATAGACTGGATCATGCCAGAAAACCCGACGGCCACACCAAGCTTCATGGCGTCTACTGTGGATTTACCAATGGCGCCTTCGACATTAACTAGGTCTTCAGGCTTCAACTCTGGCAAGAGGGCGGTCTGCTCATGCAAATAGTGGGTCATCACGGCGAGTCCGGGCGCGATGATACCGCCCTCATAGCCTTGGCTGCTGATAATATCAAAAGTAACAGCGGTGCCCATATCTATGACGATGGCAGGGATGCGGTAGAACTCCTGCGCCGCGATAGCGTTGGCGATACGGTCTTCCCCGATCTCATGGGGTTTTGGGTAGGCTAGATCGAGCCCCGCGCAAGTCTCGCAAGTAAGATGAAAGATCGGTTTGGCAAACTCGGTCAGGCTAGCACAGAGGTTTTCATTGATCGCAGGAACAACAGAACAATATGAGACGCCTTCGGCCTGAGTGATGAGCGGGGCGACCGCTTCTGCGAATTCGGGAGAGGGAGCGCTGTCAAAATTGTGGGTGGGGAAGTGCCCCGCGGATTGCACATTCTGCCCAGAGACCAGCCCGTAGTGGATGTTGGTGTTACCGACGTCTATGCATAAATGATTCATAATAATTAATTAATAATGACTAAGATGAGTGATCATTTATAATTAATCAGTCACTTTTTGAGCGTTACGTCACCCGCACTGACCGAATGAAGGATACCGCCTTCATCAAGCAACAATAGGGCGCCAGATTCGTCGATCCCACAAGCGATGCCAGTGATTTCTTTATTATTCATAATCGCGGTGACGTGTTGTCCAGAAAGCGAGTTGAGGGGCGCCCAAGTATCGACGAGGTTTTCCGAGCCACTACCCATGATGCATGTATCGTAGGCTGCTTGGGTCGCGGCGATTACTTTGGCGGTTACCTGGTTGAGCTTTAGCTCCTTGCCGCCGATCGCATAGAGGCTGGTCGCAGTTTTTTGAATTTCTTTGGGATATTTTGCGGGGTTACTATTCACGTTCAGTCCAATGCCGAAGATGATGCTGCGCAGGCTGTCAGCGTCCACCTTAGCCTCGGTTAACATGCCAGCAAACTTTCGCCTTTTGCAATGTAGGTCGTTTGGCCATTTTATTTTTAAAGGCGCCTTGGGCACGAGACCCTGCAGGGCCCGGCAGATATGGATGCCGACCCATAAGGTAAAGTGCTGAAGCGCTTGCGGTGGAATATTCGGCTCGAAGGCAACGGAGAGGTAAAGGTTGTCGGCGGTAGCGCTATGCCAGTCGCGCCCGAGGCGCCCTCTGCCTTTCGTTTGGCAACTAGAGGCAATGGCGAAGGGGGTAGCGTGGCGGCGCGAGAGCTGACGCTCAGCCTCGCTATTGGTGCTGTCGATTACTGGGAAGTAGAGAACCTCGATCGGTGCGTCGGACTTTTCCATATAGTAACGGATTAAGTCCGCATGGAGCACTTCCGGTTCTTTGACTAGTCGGTAACCCTTGTTGCGAATCGCTTCTATTTCAAAGCCTTGTTCGCGTAGCTTTCCGAGTTTTCCATGGATGGCGGGGCGCGACACGCCGAGTTGCTCTGCCAGTAAGCTACCCGAGACAAAGGTATCCGGGGCATCGAGTAGGGCACTCAAAATGGTTTGTGTGTCGCCGCTAGGTAAGACTTGTCGGTATTCGGTATCACTCATAGCCAGTCTAGGCCAATGTCTTTCCACCTGCTTTGGTGGATTGGTGCACCGGTTGAAATAAAATCGAGCCCTAGGTCGCCGAGAGCCGAGAGATTATTGAGCGTAATGCCACCGCTCGCTTCAGTCCAGGCGCGACCTTCGATCATAGAGACGGCTTCTTTAAGTTCGGGCAGGCTGAAGTTATCTAGTAGGATAATATCGGCCCGGGCTTCGAGTACGGGGGTGATTTGTTCGAGGCGATCGACCTCGACTTCGATGGGGATATCTTCGCAGGTATTGACGGCGAGAGTGACAGTTTCGCTTAGTCGGTTACCGCCGATTGCGCCAGCCACTGCGAGATGGTTGTCTTTAAGCATCACACGGTCGAAGAGTCCAATTCGGTGATTATAGCCGCCCCCGCAAGCGAAGGCATATTTTTGGAGAACGCGGTAACCAGGCAATGTTTTGCGGGTGTCGAGTAGCACAGCGGGGCTGCTACCAAGTGCATCAACGTAGAGGCGGGCCTCGGTCGCGACACCACTGAGGTGCTGAAGAAAGTTAAGGATGACGCGCTCGGCTTGCAGTAGCACGGTAGAGGCGCCACTAAGAATGCCAATGACCTCGCCTTGATCGACTGATTGCCCGTCTTCAACCTTGGCTTCGAACTGGCAATCTTGGCCATTGCTATCGAGCACGGTCTGCACAAGACCGAGACCACATATTGTGAGCGGTTCTCGAGCAGTCAGCTGAGCCTTGCCCTTTGCGCCCTCGGGCATGAGCGCGGTCGTCATGTCGCCGAGGCGTTCAGGGCGATTCGCAAGCCCGGCTCCTGCTAGGTCTTCTATTTTAGCGAGGCCAACGAGTTGACGTAAGTAGTCAGGGTCGAGTTCCTGCCATTTAAGGCGGGTCTGAAAAGTATCTTTCGAGTAGCGTGCTTCTTGGCTCATATTCTAAATCCCCAGTTCTCGACTTCTGATAAAGCTTCGCCCGGGAGTGTTTTCAGATTCTATCTACTCTTATTACCGCGCCTCGCAAAGCCTTATTTGTCCGTTTCCCACTTACTGCGACGCTCCTCTGAGAAGCCAGCGATACGGCCTTCGTCAAAGTCCATCATGTCCATTACGCTATCGATCTTACCGATCATTTCGGGAGTACCCATGTTAGTCAGGGATTCAGCGAGGAACTCGCGACCAGCTTTAGTTTGCCCCTTGTGGGTAACTTCTCGGTTCCACTCGACGAGCTTTAGGTCTTCGGGAAAAAGCTCGTCGAGCAACTCGTCGAGTAGATCCTCGTCATCACCGGCTTGGAGAACTGCCTCTAGAACGTCCTTGGGGTCGACCCCAAGGTGCATGCACAAAAAGCGATCGAAACCCCTGCAGAAATTTTTCTGGTAAGATTTTGGTAGCTCGTCCGCGAGGTGTTTTCGGCATTTGGCGATAAAGCGCGGTAAGTGGAGCAAGCCACAAGGGTGCGGCTCATAGGGAGAGGGTAGGTCGAAACAAATTTCACCTGTGGGGTCTAAGTTTTGATCTGTCATATTTGAGGTGGAGTATACTTTTTGTCAGTTCGGGGGGGCGTTACTCCCTATTAGTTTAGAATCCAGTTTCCCGCAATTGTCAAAATAGGGTTTTCAGACTTAAAATGCCTTTTGCCAGCCAAAGGTGAGCGCGTAATCGGACTCTAGCTGATACCCGTTTAGATCGCGCCAAAGAGGTAGGCGTAAGTCAAAGAGAGGCGGTGGCCTTCTAGGC
>Ga0209709_10003044_pt1 | contig 14155 bp, 12 predicted proteins | sample ArcticOcean_MG_C_2_FD_187435 | JGI IMG/M metagenome (GOLD analysis project Ga0209709, IMG submission 187435) | Marine microbial communities from western Arctic Ocean - ArcticOcean_MG_CB4_136 (SPAdes) (version 2) | ecosystem: Environmental > Aquatic > Marine > Oceanic | place: Arctic Ocean... | reverse complement strand
AACCCCTCCTTATTGGGGAAGTGTCCCCTGTTCAATAAAAGCTTCAAACAACAAGCGTTTTATATATTTTTATTATGCAATTGCAACACGAGATTTACTAGGAAAAGACGCTAAAATACGTATAAAACTAACGGATATATATGAATAAATCATCATTTTTAATCGTAGGACAGCATGCTGTTATTGAAGCCCTTAGAAACCCAAATAGAAAGGTTTTAAAAGTTTTTTTAACTGAAGAAAGTAAAAAAAATATACACAGAAAAAACCCTAAAAAAAATGTTTTGGAAGATGTTAAGGTTTATTTTAAATCTAAAAAAGAATTAGATAAATACACTTCAAAAGATCAAATGATGCATGGCGGTTATATTGCTGAAGTTGAACATCTAGACCAGCTTGATTTAAAAGGGTTTATAAAGGAAAAAAATAACCTAACATTTGTTTGCATCGATGAAGTAACTGATCCAAGAAATATCGGTTCGTTAATAAGAAGTGCTGCATCATTTAATATTGATGGTTTAATAGTTAAAGAAAGACAATTCCCATCAGATAGCAAGTTAATGTACAAGGCTGCAAGTGGGTGTATGGAACATTTAAATATATTTGAAGTTTCAAATATCAACTCGACACTTAAAAACTTAAGAGAGAAAAATTTTTGGGTTTATGGGTTTGATGCTAAAGGAGATAAAAATTTTACGGATATTAAATGGAGTGGAAAAAATGTTCTTTTATTTGGCTCAGAAGGATTTGGTATGAGGGAACATACAGGCAAATACACAGATTTTTTGGTTAAGATAGATATAAATAAAAATGTTGAAAGCTTAAATATATCTAATAGTGCAGCAATCGTTTTTCACCACATTAGTTATATAAAAAATAATTAATTTACTTTCTTTATTGTAAAAAACCACGCTGGCGCAGAAGATTTGTTTTTTTTAATATTTTTGATAATTTTTAAACTTATAGTATGACCAAACCATTCAGATAAGAGATATGGGAAAAAATTTGCCTCAACCCCAAAAGGATCCATTTTCCCAGAAGATCTTACGCTATGTTGATCTGTATGTTCTATAAATATATACCCACCATTATGAATTTGTCCAAGCCAAGTTGTTAATGCCTTTTGGGGGTCATAACTTTGATCTAATGAATTTGTATAAATAAAATCGAAATGATTTAACCAATCATTTTTAATATCATGAAAATCCCATACAACTGAATTTTTAAAGCTATTGGCAGTTTCAGAGATATCGGTTCCTATAGTTTTTGAATTTTTAATATTAATGTTAAAAAACTCTTGTTCAAAACCATTCCTTGAACCATGGCATAAGCCATTAATATTTTCTTTAACAATATTTTTATTAACAAAATCACTGATTATCAATAATGAATCTTTGTCTGCCCATACATGGTTTAGCTTTTTTTTATTCCAAAAAACTTGAGTATTTTTATATTCTTCATAATCTTTATATTTGTAAATCTTAACAAGTTCATTTGTTTTGTTAACTTTCGAAACTCTATAGCCAAATATCAATAAAAATTGATTTATATAATTTTTAAATAAAGAAATCATCTAATAATTTTTGTTAATAAAGTTTAAATATTTTTTACAATTTAAATTATAATCAAAACGATAGAATTTTTTATACCCTATATTTATTTTAGTAAATATACTTTTTTTTCTATTGGAGTAGCTTTTTATTAGTAAAGATAATTTTTTATAATCACCTATTTTAATCAAATCTCCTGCCTTTCCATTAAGCAAAATTTCTTTAGGACCCGTTGGGCAATCAGTTGAAATTATATATTTCTTTAAATATTGAGCTTCTAGTAAAATGTTTGGTAGTCCTTCAAATTTTGAAGTTAAAACCACAATGTCAGCTTTTAGAATGTAGGGAAAAGGGTTGTTTGTATATCCGAATAATTTAATCTTATTTTGCAGATTGTTATCATTAATATATTTTTTTAATATCTCTTTAGTGTTTCCCTTGCCTATTATAATAACTTTAATCTTAAAATTTGGTTTTAATAATTTAATAGATTTTATTAAAGTTAAATGATCCTTTTGATCTGCCAATCTACCTACAGAAATTACATTAAGATATTCTTTTTTAAAGAATATTAATTTTTTTTTAAGTTTAATTTTTTTTGAAATAAAATCTTTGTTAAAAGGGTTATAAATACAATCAGCTTTAACATTAAACTTCTTTTTAAAAGTTTTTTTAAATTCAATTGAATTAACCATAATACCATCCGAAAATTTAATAAAAAATTTATATAAAAAGTTTTTTATATAGTTTTGTGACCATCCCGAAGGTGCTGAATTAGATCTAGTTATAATTTTAACATTTAAAATTTTAGCTATAATGACAGCATAAATATTAGCTTGAAACGCAAAGACTAATGGTGGGGGGTTTTTTTTAAGTAAAGTAAAAAAAAGAATTAATAAACATACCAAGTATTTTATATATCTACTTTTGTTATGCCAAAAAGGGCTTTTGGTTCCAATAAATTTTATATTTTTTAAAAATTTAAAAGACATATTATTGTTGGATGTAAGAATTTCTAAATTGATATTATTTGTGGCTAAATAGTTACTAACCTCATAAAGATTTTTTTCAACGCCTCCATCCTCAATAGATGGTATAAAAATTAACACTTTTTTTTTTATCATTATTTTAATAATATATAGAAAAGCTATTTTAAAAAGAGTAATTTTTATATTATTAAAACTTGCTTAAATATTTAATTATAATTGTAAGAATAAATTATGCACTTGTAGTTTAGCTGGTAGAGCAGTTGATTTGAAATCAGTAGTAGTCAATCAAATCACACACATTGTTTAACATTAAGTAAATACTAGCATAATTTAAGCACAAAAGATTCAAATGTTTTATATAAAAGAATATCCACAGATTAACGAAAGATCTAAATAATAATTCAAATTCGGCGGAATATCAACAGTCGCAGATGGCACGCATCTGCTCCACTCACAGTACACTAGTATTGTTTTAGTTTGGAAAATTATAACTGTTAGCTCCTAAGAATCCATTAGAAAAGCAAAAAAGAAGAAAAAATATTTTATATACATATTATTGATTCCAGGAATGAATTTTGCTGTTACTGCATTAATATTTTTTGGAAATAAAAATTTTTTTTTCATTAGAATAAATATTAATAAACGATTTTTCATAAATATTATCTATATCAAAAAAATTATTTCCAAAAATTTCTTGTAAAAAAAATTGTTTTGATTTTTGATACTTTTCATCATTTATAATATGAGTTTGACTCATCTTTAAATTTTGAATTTGCTTTATTAAATCTTCTTTTGAATTTATATTTTTAACAACATATTGATTTTCAAATATATAGTTGATTTTTTTTTGTTTTTCTAAATCGTCTAAAAAATTTAAAAAAAGAATTTTCTTATTTTTAATAATAGCTTCAATTAAAACACTTGAGGAATGAGCCACTATAACATCGGCCCAATTAATTAATTCTGATGAATTATATTTATTAATTATTTTTTTTTGAGAATGTAATGGTCTAAATTGGCCTCTTGGTTTAAATTTTATTTTTAATTCGATATAACTAATTTTTTTTAATTCCTCATATATCATTTGCCATGTTTTTTCTGAATACTTAGGTCTTGTCATGATTACTACTTTTAATTTTCTCCTGGTGACATCTGGACTGTATTCTTTAAGTCTATATCTGTATGAATCTTCTACTTCATTTATCCAATCTAATGAATAACGTGGACATGCTATTGTTATAAATTTTTTTTTACTTTCTTCGGTTCCATCTATAGTATAATTTTGATCCTGTATGATTGTATGATCATATAAACTAAAATTTTCTGATTTAAATTTAACCCCAGTCCTCATTTCAACTCCCAATAAATAACAATTATATTTAATGTTTGCTTCTTTACAGGCAGAATGAAAAATTTGCTTATATCTCAATGGTAAACCATAATCAATATTTATTGATTTTATTTTATTTTTTTTAATTAAAGCAATCACATGCATCTTATTGAATAAGATATACTTGTGATAAAAATAATACCATACTCTATTCAATTTTTTAATAATTACACTTGGAACTATTGTTATAAAGTTTAATACAAAGTTAATTAATTTTGTTTTTTTATTAAGTTCACTTACACTGATGCTTTGAATTTTATATTTCTCTAATAATTTATCAAATCCATAATATTTTAAATTATGGACTGGAAAAATATTCATAATTCCAAAATTCAAATTAACTTTTTTTTTTAAATTTATAATTATTGGTACAAAATTATCATAATCTGGAAATTGATGGACAATAAATAAATGCATTACTTATTGTTCGTATAATTCATTTTTATAATTTCTTTTATATTTTTTGATAAGTTTTTGTTATTTATCTCAGTCATTTCTAAAGCGTTATCTATATAATGGTATCCTAATCTGCTAGAGAGTAAATTTCCTTCCTTCCTAAGGCTTGATGCTCTTGCAACGTAAGCAATACCAATTCTTGATGTAAAAGTGTCTTGAGATCTCAAGTTAAATGGTACCCCTCCATCATTAATTTTATTAAGTTTGTTATCTTTTTTAATAAAAATTGATCCTTTTTCCTCTTTACAGGCGATTATAGTGTCTAGGTTATTTTTTATTAACTGATTAATCATTTTATCAAATATATTGGAATTTCTTAGTGGAAAATTTTCTGTAGCTACCACTACTATGTCAACAGGTTTTTTTTTTTCTAAACGGTCTAAAAAAAAAGTTAGTACTGATTTAATATCTATAAATGTATCAGATAAGTTTTTTGGTCTTAGAAAAGGTACTTTTATATTAGCTTCAAGGGCAATCTTTTTACTTTTTTTATTATCTGTTGCTAAATAAATATTCTTTATTAATTTAGATTTTTTTAACTGACTCACAGTAACATCTAAAAGAGAAATTTTATTGTCAATGTGCAGTGTTTCACCTCTTAGAGGTATAATTGCAACACAATTTGGATTAATGTCATTTTCCAGAATATTTGATTTAAAATCTTGATTAAGAGTTTCTAATATATTCACAATTTTTTTACATCTACCTGGATCCATATCCTGATTAATACCATGCCAGTGATAAACGGGTGCATCCGGTTCATAAATAATTTTATAGCCTTTATTTATAACTTCGTTTCCCCAAATTCTATCTTCTATATGTTTTGTCTTTTCATCAAAAGGTATTTTGTTCCATAATTTTTTTTTAAATGCACTGTTTGCATTATGAAAAAAAGTATCTTTTTTTTGTATTTTTTTCTCAGGACCAAATAAGTTAATAAGATCTCTTTTATCAAAATCACTTGAATAGCTTAATGGTTTTTGCCTTCCATAAACACCTGCTACTTTTGGGTCTTTAAGAGCATATACAATCTTTTTTAACCAATTATTATTAATAGGGATACAGTGTGCAGAGATACAAACAATTATTTTACCTCTAGATTTTCTAATTCCTAAATTAATAGCTTTACCTGGAAGAAATTTATTTATCTTAACAACTGTAATTGGAAATTTATTTGCCTTTTCCAGTGTTTTATCTTTTGAGTTATTGTCTACAAGGATTACTTCAAAATTATCATAGTTTTGATCAAATATCTTTTTTAAGCATTGTTCAATCCATCTTTCTTCATTTTTTGTTCTAATAATTATAGAAATTTTTTCTGTAATTTTTTTCATTTTAATAAATTTTTATTCGACAGTTTATTTACATCTGAACATCCACTAAGTGCAAGAGCTGATTTAAACTCATCATAAAAAAAATCTAATATTCTTGATACTCCGTTTGCACCATCTAAAATCAAACCCCATATTGCTGGTCTACCTATTGAAACAATATCAGCACCTATGCATAATGCTTTAAATATATCAGTACCTGTTCTTATCCCACTATCAAATATTATCTGTTTATTTTTAATTTTTTTTCTTATTTTGACAAGTGCTTCTAAAGATGAAATGCCAGATTCTAAAACTCTTCCTCCGTGATTTGAAACCCATATTATATCTGCTCCGTTTTTAAAACTTTTTTGGGCATCAGATAAACTCATTACCCCTTTGATAATAATTGGAAGTTTTGTTTGTTTTCTAAGCCAACGTATATCTTTCCAATTTAATTTTGACATGTGTTGTAAGGGAGCTTTAGGCAAACCAATTCGACCCTTTGTTCTAGCATCGTATCTATCCTCCATAATGTCATATTTTATACTTCTTACAGGTGCATCAGCTGTTATACAAATCGCCTTAACACCTAACTTTGTAATTGTTTTAATTTGTTCTATCGTCCATTTTTTTGGCTTTAATGAATAAAACTGGTAAATTATGTTTAAACTTTTATTCAATCTCATAATTTCATTAATTTTTATTGCAGAGACTGCACTTAAGCACATAAATGTATTTCTATTATAAGCTCCTAAAGCCAAAGCAGCTTCCCCTTTTTTATGATATTGAGTCATATAACCCATAGGTGAGATGATCATTGGGAATCTTAAGTTTATACCAAGAAATTTTTTATTTATTTTTAATTTAGATACAGCATTTAAAATTTCTTGATTAATTTTATATTTTTTAAAAGAATTCAGATTTTGATTTAGTGTTTCTTCTCTTTCGCTTCCACAGGACATCCAATTCCACTTTTTTTTTGATACTTTTTTTTTAGCTAAAACTTTTGCGTGTCTCAAAGATAAAAATAATTTTTTCATAAAACCTATATTATTTCCTTAAGAAGTTTAATGAATTTGAGGTTTTGTTGAGGTCCAACCAATTCTTTAAAATTAAGATTTGAAAAATTCTTCATTTGCTTTAAAAATCCAGGTTTTAATTTTTTAGTTTCTTTATAACTTTGTTTCAAAATTGATTTATACTCTTTATTAAAAAAATTATTTCTAGATTTTATAATTTTATTTCCATTGTAAATATTCAATTTCTCAATTGGGCATAGTGACCAAAGAGTATGATCAATAAATCTTACTTTAATTGATGCATTTTCTGGATCATTAGAATTAATCTTTACAAAAATAGGAAACTTTTTATTAGTGTTTAGTAATAAAGAAGTTGATTTTAATTTTTTATCATTACATTGCCATTTGTTCAAAATTTTTAATTTACCAAATAAAAAAAGAGACAAGTCAAGTATATGGCTCGTAGAGCCCGTAAATAAATAAAATTTATTTATTTTTTTTTTAGATTTTTTTTTTAAAACATCATAATTTTCTGAAATATTAATATCTACTGATTTTATTAAGCTTTTTTTTATTTTATTCTTTAAAATATTTACTACTTCATATTGTCTTCTATTATAAGCAATTGCTTTATTTTTTAAAAAAAGGTTTTTCGTGGTTAGGATTTTTTTCAAGGCTATGTAATTAATGTGTAATGGTTTTTCAATTAAAATTGGTTTTTTTGAAGATAATAATTTTTCACAATACTTAATTTGTTCATCAACAGGTAAGCATGTAACTATTCTGTCTATATCTTTCCTTTCAAGAATTTTTTCTGTTTTTAAAAACTTCGTTAAAGGAAAAATTTTTTTAAAAGATTTCCAATTTATTGAGTTTTCATTTTTTGTAGATCCATAAACTATTTCATGGCCTAGTTTTTTAATTGCAATTGCATGATGAATTGCTACTTTGCCACATCCAATAATTGCAAATTTTAGTTTTTTTTTTGAGTGCATTAAATTAAAATTTTAAGATAAACTGTACCAATCTAAAATTTAGCTTATCATTCATTTCTAAAACTTCTATTTCGGCTTTCTTAAAAATATTTAGCCAACCCTCTTTTGTTGTTAATCCTTGGTTTGTGAGTGGATGAATCATGTGTTGATAGAAAAGGTAATGAATTCTATCAGCATATCTTGTTTTCTGATATTCCTCATCTTCCAGACAATCAAATTCACCTAAGAAAAAATACTTTCCTTTGAATTGTTTTTTCATTGATTTAAACATGTTAATGACCGATTCTTCTCCGTCTCTTAAAAACTCATGCATTACCATTATAGAATTAAATGCATCAACATCCTTAACAGATTCTGAAAAAGTTTCTGGTTTATAAAGATCCCCTGGAGAAAGTTTTATCCTATCTGATAGATTATTTTTTTTTACTCTACTATCCGCTTCCTCTAATGCCTTTGTTGAAATGTCAATTCCTACACCGCTTAAATTAGGATCAATTTTACAAAAATTTATTAGCACGTCTGCAGAACCACATCCTAGGTCAGCAATTTTTTTTATTCCATATTCTTTCATTTTATCTAAAACCCAAGAGTAATTAGCTCTTCCAGTGTGGTAGCTACCTTTTGCAATAAATTCACCTTTTCTTATAAAATCCTTTCCATATTTTTTTTCATTTCTTAATGATGGAACCAGCTCCGTAAGTATACATGAGTAAGCACCAACAGCCCCAAAAGACATCGCAAGTACTGGGTCTGTAAATAGCCATTGCTGCCCTTTTTCGGTTAAAGAGAATTTATCATTTTCTTTAATAATTATTTGATCTGCGTGATATATAAAATTCATGACACCATTTAAAAGTGTGGAGTTTAAATTACATTTTTTTGCAATCTCATTTATTGATAATTTTTTATTTTTTCTTAATAAATCAAAAACACCTGTTTCATGAAGTGCAAATATTATATATGATCTAATATAACCATTTCTAATACTTTGTGACCAACTTTGAAGATCTTTTCCTAAAAAATTTAAATCATCATCTGAAATTTTATAAGAATTTTTTTCATTCTCTGACCATTTAGTAAATACTGTTTCTGCTAACCAAAAATCAAATTCATTGTGAATGTCTATAGATGTTCTAAAATCCTCATTAGAAATAATTGCAACTTTATCTCCAACTCTTCTGTTTTGTTCTTTTAATAAGGTAGCTCTAAAAGCGGATGCTATCCCTTGATCCTCTCTATAAGTTGATTTTTTACCTCTTGATTGTCTAGCTTCATAAGTTAATTCTGTAAGTCTTTCATAGTTACCATCATCTTTTTCTGTCCAAAAATGCTTATGCGTCTTATATGCGCTAAAAACGGTATCTATCTTTGGGTCATTTTTTAATCTATTGACACAATCAGTAATCATTTGAGGTGATCTAAATAAATCAGTTGCTTGCAAATAAACAACTATATCAAAAGTTTTTTTTGATATTTTTTCAAACTCTAATAGTGCATGTTTAATTACAGGTTCTGGTGGAGTAACATCATCGGCTAATTCTGCAGGTCTTTTAAATGGAACTTTAGCTCCATATTTTTTTGCAATTTCTGCAATTTCATCATCTTCTGTAGTGACAAGCACTTCATCACAAACACCAGATGCAATAGCATGTTCAATAGTATAGGCAATCAGAGGTTTTCCTGCTAACAATTTTACATTTTTTCTTGGCAATCCTTTTGATCCACCTCTTGCCATGATAATTGCTATTGTATTCATTGGCTTTTTACTATTTCTCTCATTGCTTTTTCAGGGTTTATCTTTTTATCAACAGTACTTACAACGTATTTAAATGCTAGTACAGCCTGTAATAAGTTCATCTCAGATCCATTTATTATTTTTAAATCATTTTTTTTAGCTAAATTTAGTAATAAAGTTTTTTTAGGGTTGTAGATTATATCATATACAATCGATTGCTTTTTTAAAAGCCTTATGTCTCCATCTTCTAGAGGAGTAATATCAGTCTGCCTATCAAAGCCTATGCTTGTACAATTAATTAATACATCTATTGTATTGAGTATTAAGGATTTTTTTTGCCAATCAACCCAAACAATATTCTTTGGTTTTTTGTCAGAGTTTAAATATGATTTATTTCTACTTGTTAAATAAAGATTAAAATTATTTAATTCTTTGGTAAAATAAGCAATAACAGCTTTTCCAGCACCTCCTGAGCCCATAATCATAACTCTTTTATTTTTGAATTCTCCAAATTTATTTTTAAAAGCAACTAAAGATGCCTCTCCATCAGTATTAGTTCCTTCAAAAACACCTTCTTTATTCCTATAAATACAATTAATAGCTTTAATGTTTTTTGCTTCCTCACTTGCACTTTCTCCCAGCCAATTCAAAACATTAGACTTATAAGGAATTGTAATAGCACCACCTATGCATTTTTTATCTTGTTGCAATAACCTTAAAACTATTTCTAGGTTTCCTAAATCAACGTCGATTGGCACCATTGCATAATTTAAATTATAAGCCTTAAAAGCTGCATTCCAAAGGACTGGTGATCTTGCATTTAATGATGGGTTTTTACCAATTATTACTGCAAATCTATCCAAATTCTCAATTTTGATTGTATTATTTATAAAGTCAAAAAATTTATTTTTCATTTAAGGTGTTCATATCAGCTAATGCCATTCTAAAATATCCATCAACATTTTTTGCACCAAACCTTTCGGTATAAATATTTTTTTTTTTAAATAAAACATAGTTTGCATAAGATTTTTTACAATCAAACTTATTCTCTAGAAAAATTTTACTTACTTTCATTCTAGAAATAACATCTGGAGTCATATTAATAATTTCTGGAACAACTAATGATGCGAGCGATGTTGTTACTTGGCTCATTCTTAATTTTTGAACTTCATTAATTAAATCAATAGAGCCACAACAAAAGCCAACTCTTAATCCTGCTACGCCTAAGCTTTTGCTTAAACTTTTAATTATTATTATGTTGCTTGAAATATTGCCTAATAAAGAAAATTTATCAAAAAAATCAGAATATACCTCATCTAGAACTACCCATTTAAAATTTTTTAAATAAGGCCTTACATCAACTGCCTCGCCATTAACTCCACTAGGATTAACAATATAAATTCCAGAGTTATTTTTTTGTTCTATCTTGTCTATTTGATCAAAATTTATGAATTCATAATCAAGATCAATCATTTTACAATAAACATCTACCATCATAAAAGAAGGAGTAACAATATATAGCTTATCTATTTTGATTGAGTTAATCACTCTTTGTATAAGATCTGTTGCACCAAAACCTATAGAAATATTTTCAACTGAGATTTTGTAATATTGAGAAATTGATTGATAAATTTTAGAGTCATTTGCATAATTTAAAATAAAATTACTATTTTGAATAATGTTTTTAATTTTATCATTTAAAATTTTATCATGATGAACATTTTTTGTTAAATCAATTTTTTGATCTTGAATAATTTTTTTCCATTCAGGTCTTACAATTTCTCTATTATTTAACATCACAATTTAATTAATTAGTTTTTTGAAAAATATTTTTGCCATCTATCAAAAGATTTTTTTCCATTTAAGGTACCGTTAACATCACAAACATTACACGGTTTGTAGGTTCTATCACTACACGATAATTTTTTTCTTGTTTCATTAAATTTTGTGTTAGACCAAATTGTTAACACTGACTCCTCAAGAATATTTCCATATATTTTTTCTTTCTTCCAGTCATTAGAGCACATAAGTACAGCCCCATCATGATCAATTAATATTTTATAAAATGGATAATGGCAGGGTTGCTTTAGTGGTTCAGTAAGAGCTTTCAATTCAAAGTTTTCTGTCTTGTAATCCACTGATCCTGCTCTATTTGAAATAGTCATTCCATGACTCTCGTCAGGCCCTAAATATCTTTTTCTAATCATAAACTGATCTTCTGTTAATTTATTTTGACTTCTTATGTCTTTCATTATCTTTATTTGATGTGGCCCATCATATAAACTGACTCTTATTGTATCAAGGCCTGCCTCAAAAAGATTAGTTAGCATCTTGGGACCAGTCTTTTTTTCTAAAACATCTCCATTTGAAACTATCTCTACTGTTGATTTTGGTAGGCTTGTTTTAATTATAGAAATATACTCATGTAAATTTTTAGTTAATAGTGGTTCACAAAAAGCAGAAAAAGCTAATCTACCATCATAATTTATTGTTACTAAATCTTTAATTAATTTTTTAAATGCACTCATATCTAAACTATTTAAAATATTTGGGTATTCTGATTCGTTTACTCTTGGACAAAAAGCACACCTTCTATTGCAGGCTCCATTAATACTGATCTCAACAGATGAAAAAGGAGGGATATCATTTTTTAAATTTTTAGTTTTCTCAAGGTGTTGATCAACATAATCACCGACTCTTCCAATATTCTTATCAAGAAATAAAATTTTTTTTTCCATCTATAATATTTTTTTATTGTAAGATGCTTTTGCAACAGAATGCATTTTTTTCATTAGATTTTTAAATTCTTCATAGTCTATTGGCTGTAAAGGATCTACGGCTGAGTTTTTTGGGTCTGGATGAACTTCTAACATGATACCATCAGCTCCAGCAGCTATACTAGCAAGTGACATGGATTGAACCCATGGTCTCCAAAAAGTGGCATGCGATGGATCAGAAACTATTGGTAAGTGAGTTATTTCTTGAGCGGCAGGTATAACTTGTAAGTCTAGTAAAAATCTTGAAGTTGACCTGTGAGTATGTGGTGTTGAAACTCCTCTTTCACATAAAATTATTTTTTTGTTTCCTTCTATCAAGGCATATTCTGCTGCTCCTAACCAATCTCTTAAAGATGCTCCATAATGTCTTTTAATCATTATTGGTTTTTGCGTTTTTGCACATGCAGTTATTAGAGGAAAGTTTTGCATGTTGCGTGATCCAATTTGTAAAATATCAGCAACATCACAGATTTGATCTAGATATTTTTCTTCCATAATTTCTGTTATTACAGGAATTTTAGCTTCAGCCTTTGCTTGTTTTAACCAGTTTAAACCATCAAGCCTTGTTTCAGTATATTTTTTACTCCTATAAGGAAAAGTAAGAGGTTTAAACGCACCGCCTCTTAAAAAATGTGCACCAGATTTTTTTACATTTAATGCACAATCAATAATTAATTTTTCACTTTCAACCATGTTGGGCCCAGCAAAAATAGGTATCAAATTACCTCCAAAATTAATACCTGAAATAGTAAATTTGCTTTTATGATCTTTATTTTTTTTTGCGACTAAAGGAAATTTAGTTTTTATATCTTCGATGGATATGTCTTTTCCTGGAAATTTATTAGCAATTTTCATTTTTTTATTTTCCTAATTTATTTGATTTAGGATTATTATTTAATAATACCATTTTTTTTTGTTCTGCGCTTGAATAAAGTGCATGAATAATTTTTGTTGTAGTAAGAGCACTATTGGTAGATGAATAATCCTTTTTTTTAAGTGATATTTGACTTAAAGAATCTATAATTAATGGCAAGTGACTTAAACCATACCCATTATCAAATTTTTGGGAATAAAGCTTTTTTACTATTTTGTCTTCTTTTTTTTTATTTAGGAAATTCCAATCAGTAATTTCATTAAGTGCAATGCCTCCAATTTTAGCATAACCTTTTTCACCTAATACTGTGATTGATGCCTCATAATCTTTTGGTCTTGCTGCTGTTGTAGCCTCAACTGTACACAAAGCGCCATTTTTTAATTCTAATGAAGATACAAGTGTATCTTCTGCTTGAAGTTTATTTAGTCTTTTCCCAATAATTGCATTAACACTTTTAATAGGTCCAAATATCCAATTGAGTGAATCTATATGATGTATTGCTTGTTGATTTATAACTCCACCATCATGTTTCCATGTACCATGCCATTCATCATTATAATAATTTTGATATCTGCACCATCTTAAAACAACAGCAATAGTTATTATTTTACCAAATCTTTTTTTATCTACTGCATTTTTTAAACACTTAACTGCAGAATTAAATCGATTCTGAAATGCAACACCAAGATAAAGATTTTTTTGTTTTGCTATATTTATCAATTTTTTACCTTGATCAGGTTTCATTGTAATTGGTTTTTCAATAAGTAGGTTTATGTTATTATTTAATGAAGTTTTAGCATTATGATAATGTGCTCCTGATGGGGTGCAGATTATTAAAAGATCTATTTTTATTTCATTTATCATATTAGATAAGTCTGTAAAATATCTTGAATTAAATTTGTTAGCAAATAACTTTGCTTTATTTATCTTTAAATCACACACACCAACTATGTTAATATCTCTTATTTTGTTTAATTTAAAAATTTTATAGTAGTGTTGAGCTACCCTACCACAACCTAAAATTGCAATATTAAATTTTACTTTATTTTTTTTCATAAAT
>Ga0209709_10003040_pt1 | contig 14158 bp, 17 predicted proteins | sample ArcticOcean_MG_C_2_FD_187435 | JGI IMG/M metagenome (GOLD analysis project Ga0209709, IMG submission 187435) | Marine microbial communities from western Arctic Ocean - ArcticOcean_MG_CB4_136 (SPAdes) (version 2) | ecosystem: Environmental > Aquatic > Marine > Oceanic | place: Arctic Ocean... | reverse complement strand
CCTGCCATCTTTTCCATGTCGCCAACGGCACTTTCAAGTACTTTTTTATCTGCAACAGCCTCACCAACACCCATATTAAGTGTAATTTTTGTTATTCTTGGTACTTGCATTGGGGATTTATATTTAAACTGTTCGCTCAATTGCTTGATAACAGTGTCGTCATAAAATTGTCTAAGTCTGGCCATAATAATTTCCCTAAACGTCTATTGCTTCTTGATTAGATTTATAAATACGTATTTTTTTTCCATCTTTAAGCTCTTTAAAAGTAACTTTGTCAGCTTTTTGCGTAGCATTATTAAAAATGGCAATATTTGAAATATTCAAAGGCATTTCTTTGCTTATCAAGCCACCTTGTTCGCCTTTTGCAGGATTTGGTTTAGTATGTTTTTTTACCATATTTAATCCTTCAACCATCACACGACTATTTTCCATAAGGCCTAAAACAACACCTTGTTTTCCTTTGTCTTTTCCAGTCTGGATAATTACCTTATCACCTTTACGAATTTTGTTCATTCGTCTACTCCTAAATAACTTCTGGGGCTAATGAAACGATTTTCATAAATCGCTCTGTTCTTAATTCACGAGTTACTGGGCCAAATATTCGAGTCCCAATAGGCTCATATTTACTATTTAATAAAACGGCTGCATTACCATCAAACTTAATCAATGAACCATCAGGTCGGCGAACACCCTTAGCTGTCCTAACAACGACAGCATCGTAAACTTCACCTTTTTTTACACGTCCACGAGGAGCTGCATCTTTGATAGTAACTTTAATAATGTCACCAACACTTGCGTAGCGTCTCTTGGATCCGCCTAAAACTTTGATACACATAACAGAACGTGCACCAGTGTTATCGGCAACTTCTAATCTTGACTGCATTTGTATCATGAGTAATTCTCCAACTTAATCCGCTTTAATTTATCTTAGCCTAATAAGGCATACCGCCACGGTCAGTATTGGGGCGCTAGCTATATTAGTACGAGCGCCAAAAAGAGCAGCATTATATGTTATTTAATAAAATAGCTCAAGTTCTGAACTAATTAATAATTTGCGCTTTTGAAACGACCTTTGTTACAACCCATGATTTATTTTTTGAAATAGGTTTGTGTTCTGTTATTTCAACAACATCACCTTCACCAATCTCATTTTTTTCATCATGTGCATGAAACTTATTAGACAGCCTCATAACCTTACCAATCAATGGATGCTTAACTAATCTTTCGACTAATACTGTTATGGTTTTGTCCATCTTATTACTAACCACTTTTCCGGTTAATGTTCTAATTACTTTTTGTTTTTCAGTCATTATGCTTGGCTCACTTTTTCTGCAAGAACTATTTTAACTCTTGCAATATCTTTTTTAATTTTTCCCAGCTGATCATTTTTATTTGTTTGCTGCGTAGTAACTTGCATACGCGCTGAAAACTGGGACTTTCTTAGATCAATCAGTTCTTTTCCTAATTCTTCCGTACTTTTTTTTCTTAAATCAGTAGCTTTCATAATTATCCTTTATCCACCAACATGTCTTATAATAAAAGAGGTCAGAAGAGGGAGTTTTGCTGCAGCTAAACGAAATGCTTCCCTTGCATCTTTTTCTGATACTCCATCCATCTCATACAACATTTTTCCCGGTTGGATTTCAGCAACATAAAATTCAACACTACCTTTACCTTTACCCATCCTCACTTCAGCAGGTTTTTTAGTTATTGGTTTATCTGGAAAAATTCTAATCCATATACGCCCGCCCCTTTTAATATGTCTCGTCATTACTCGTCTTGCTGCTTCAATTTGTCTGGCTGTAATTCTGCCACGGCCTAATGCCTTTAAACCAAAGTCACCAAAACTTACTTTATTACCAGTTAAAGCAAGACCAGTATTTCTTCCCTTATGTTGCTTTCTAAATTTTTGTCTAGCAGGTTGTAACATTTTTATGCCTCATCTTTCTTTGATTCTTCGGTTGCTTTTACTTTCGGAGCTTCTGTTTCTTTAATTTTCTTAGTTGCAACTTTTACTGTCTTCTTCTCTGCAGGTTCAGCTTTCTTAGTTGCAACTTTTACTGTCTTCTTCTCTGCAGGTTCAGCTTTCTTAGTTGCAACTTTTACTGTCTTCTTCTCTGCAGGTTCAGCTTTCTTAGTTGCTGCTTTTACTGTCTTCTTAGCTGCTGCTAAAGGATCTACTGAATCCACGTTTTTAGCGGTAACATCTTTTGTTGCATCTTCAAAAATTTCACCTTTAAATATCCATACCTTAATACCAATAATTCCATAAGTTGTTTGTGCTCTAGCAGTACCATAATCAATATCTGCTCTTAGTGTATGAAGTGGAACCCTTCCTTCTCTATACCATTCAGACCTTGCAATCTCAATACCATTAAGCCGTCCAGAACTCATGATCTTAATTCCTTGGGCGCCAAGACGCATAGCATTTTGCATGGCTCTTTTCATAGCCCTTCTAAACATCACTCTTTTTTCCAATTGCTGAGCTATGCTTTGAGCTATTAATGTGGCATCTATTTCAGGTTTTCGGATTTCTTCTATATTTAGCTGAACTGGAATTCCCATTAGTCCCTGTAAGCTCGAACGAAGCACTTCAATATCCTCGCCTTTTTTACCAATAACTATGCCAGGTCTTGCAGTATAGATAGTTATTTTTGCATTTTTTGCTGGTCTTTCAATAACAATTCTACTCACAGCAGCATTAACTAATTTTTTATTCAAAAATGCTCTCACTTTAATGTCATTTTGTAATAACACCGGGAAGTCTTTTGAATTAGCAAACCATCTAGATGACCAATTTTTAGTCACTGCTAAACGAAAACCTATTGGATTGATTTTTTGTCCCATAATTATCTCTTTAGTTTCCTACGGTCACGGTTATGTGACAGGTTGGTTTCATAATTTTTCCTGTTCGACCTTTTGCTCGAGCACGAATACGTTTTAAAATTGTTCCTTTATCTACATAAATAGTTTTGATTTTAAGTTCATCTATATCAGCACTATTATTATGTTCTGCATTAGCAATTGCAGATTCGACTACTTTTTTAATAATTTCAGCACCTTTCTTTGGGCAGAAATTAAGAATATTTAGGGCATTATCTACTTTCTTTCCTCGAACCATGTCAGCCACTAATCTTGCTTTTTGTGGTGAAAGTCTAACGCCTTTTAAAATTGCTGAAACCTCAATAGCCATAATTATTTCGCCTTCCTGTCAGCGGAGTGACCTTTAAATGTTCTTGTAAGAGCAAACTCACCTAATTTATGTCCAACCATATTATCCACAATAAGGACTGGCACATGTTGACGACCATTATGAACTGCAATCGTTAGCCCGATAAAATTAGGTAGTATCGTTGAACGTCTAGACCATGTTTTAATTGGTTTACGGTCTCTTGTTTCTGATGCTACTTCAACTTTTTTTGCTAAGTGAGCATCAACGAATGGTCCTTTTTTTACTGAACGTGACATATTTATTTACCTTTTATTAGATGGTCGACGACTGATTCTCATATTATCAGTACGTTTATTATTTCTTGTTCGATAGCCTTTGGTAGGAACTCCCCATGGACTTACTGGATGTCTACCACCTGATGATCTTCCTTCGCCACCGCCGTGTGGGTGATCTACTGGATTCATGACAACACCTCTAACTGTTGGCCTGACACCTCTCCATCTCATTGCACCTGCTTTACCAATCGATCTCAATGAATGCTCGTCATTACCTACAGCGCCAAGTGTAGCCTTACAATCTACATGGACTTTTCTTATCTCACCTGATCTTAACTTTAATTGAGCATAATTACCTTCTCTCGCAACAAGTTGAACTGATGTTCCTGCTGACCGAGCCATTTGAGCTCCTTTTCCAGGTCTAAGTTCTACGCAATGAATAGTACTACCAACTGGTATATTTTTAAGTAGCATTGCATTACCTGTTTTAAATGGGGCTTCTAAACCACTTAGTAATTTTTCACCAGCTGCCACTCCTTTAGGAGCAATAATGTATGTTCTTTCTCCATCTGCGTAGCAAAGTAAAGCTAAATGTGCTGACCTATTTGGGTCATATTCTATTCTCTCAACTGTTGCAGGGATACCATCTTTATTTCTTTTGAAATCAACTAGACGGATATGCTGTTTATGGCCACCACCTTGATGCCTTACTGTTATTCGACCATGGTGATTTCGTCCTGAGCCACGAATCTTTTTTGCTAACAGTGGTGCATGTGGTTTACCTTTGTGCAGACCTTCAGTGACTACTTTTTGTAGTCCTCGTCTACCAGGTGAGGTTGGTTTTACTTTTATTATTGCCATCTATTTTTCCTTATTCACCTGTAAAGTTAATTTCTTGACCGGGCTTTAAGCTCACGTATGCTTTTTTCCAATCACTTCTTCTGCCCATAGTTTTACCAGATCTTTTTGTTTTTCCATTTACATTCAACAAATTCACTGCCACAACTTCCACTTTAAACATTGTTTCAATTGCTATTTTTATTCCAGCCTTAGTTGCATCTTTTGTAACTTTAAAAGCAACTTGGTTGTATTTTTCAGCAATCATTGTTGCTTTCTCAGTAATTTGAGGTCCTAAGACTGATCGCAATGATTTATCTGTCATTTTTATGTTGTCACTCATCCAAACATCTCCTCAAGTTGTTTTACAGCTTCAGTCGTAGCTATTACTTTCGGAAAATGAACTAAACTTACTGGATCAGCAAATCGAGCTTCTACTACTAATGCGTTTGTTAAGTTTCTCGAAGAGAGGTATAAGTTCTCATCAAATGTATCCACAAGAATAAGTACTCTTTCAGTAATACCCAATAACTTCATCTTCTCGATAAATTGTTTTGTTTTTGGAGTTTCAACTTTAAATTCTTCAATAATAGATAGGCGATCCTGTCTCACTAATTCTGACAATATAGATTTCATTCCTGCTCGATATGCTTTTTTATTGATTTTTTGATTGAAGTTTTCATCTGGTCTATTTGGGAAAGCACGACCGCCTCCACGCCTAATTGGGCTTGAAGTCATACCTGCACGTGCGTTACCCGTACCTTTTTGGTTGTATGGTTTTTTTGTGCTGTGATGAACTTCCGCTCTTGTTTTTTGAGATCTTGTACCTGAACGACCATTAGAATTATACGATGAAACTAATTGGTGAATCAAAGCTTCATTGAAGTCTTTGCCAAATGTAGCATCTGAGGCAGAAATCGTTTTTGCAGATACCTTCCCTTTTTTATCTAGAACTTTAAATTCCATTATGAGCCACCCTTCACCTTAATTGCTGGCTTTATTTCAACGTCAGATCCTTTTGATCCTGGAATAGCGCCTTTAATTAAGATTAGATTTCTTGCAGTATCAATGCGAATCACTTCTAAATTTTGTGTTGTTCTCTGTTTTGAGCCTAATTGCCCGCTCATTTTTTTTCCTGGAAAAACTCTGCCTGGATCCTGGCATTGACCAGTTGAGCCTAATGAATTATGTGATACAGAAACACCGTGACTTGCTCTTTGTGACTTAAAATGATGTCTTTTTTGTGCGCCAGAAAAGCCTTTACCAATTGTTATTCCCGTTACATCAACTTTTTGACCTGTTTGAAATAAATCAACTGAGATTGATGATGCAATTGTATGGTTTGCCAATTCAGTTTCACTAATTCTGAATTCACCTAGTCCAAGTCCAGCTTCAACACCTGCCTTAGCGTAGTGTCCTTTAATCGCCTTAGTCAAGGTTTTAGGTTTGGCTGTACCATAAGCAACTTGAATGCCTGAATAGCCATCTGTGTCTATAGTCTTGATCTGTGTCACGCGATTTGGAACTACTTCAAGAACTGTTACTGGAATGCTTGCGCCTTCATCAGTAAAAATTCTGGTCATTCCAACCTTGCGACCAATAAGCCCTAAGCTCATGATCTTTCCTTTATTATTATTAATTACAAAACTGATTACAATTGATCAGTCCCTTAGAAGAGCGCCATTATATACAACGCTCAGGTTTTTTACAACTTTATTTCTACATCCACACCTGCTGGAAGATCTAATTTCATTAGTGCATCTACTGTTTTATCTGTTGGATCTAATATATCCATTAATCGTTGATGCGTACGCATCTCAAATTGATCTCTCGAGGTTTTATAGACATGAGGCGATCTTAATAAGTCAAATCTCTCAATTCTAGTTGGCAATGGAACTGGGCCCTTAACCACAGCGCCTGTTCTTTTAGCTGTATCAACAATTTCTTGTGCTGATTGATCGATTAATTTGTAATCAAAAGCTTTTAATCGAATTCTTATTTTCTGACTTACCATTTTTTATTCCTCTAAAGAGCGAGCACCCATTTTCAGAGTGCTTTTTATTTTTATAAAGTACTACTCAACAATCTTAACAACAACACCTGAACCAACTGTACGACCACCTTCACGAATTGCAAAGCGTAAACCTTCTTCCATCGCGATAGGAGCGATCAATGTTGCTGTGATTGATACGTTATCACCTGGCATTACCATTTCTACCCCCTCAGGTAAATCAACTGCGCCTGTAACATCTGTTGTTCTAAAATAGAACTGTGGACGATACCCGTTGAAGAATGGAGTATGTCGACCACCTTCATCTTTACTTAGGCAATAAATTTCTGCTGTAAATTTCGTATGTGGCTTGATTGATCCTGGCTTACATAAAACTTGTCCACGCTCAACATCTTCACGAGCTGTTCCACGAAGTAACACACCTACGTTATCGCCTGCTTGACCTTGATCAAGTAATTTACGGAACATTTCAACACCCGTACAAATTGTTTTTACCGTATCTTTTAAGCCAACAATTTCAATTTCTTCGTTAATTTTAACAACACCACGTTCGATTCTGCCTGTTACCACTGTTCCACGGCCTGAGATCGAGAATACGTCTTCCACTGGCATTAAGAATGTACCTTCAATTGCACGTTTTGGCTCAGGAATGTAGCTATCAAGCGCTTCTGCTAATTTTAAAATTGCTGGTTCACCAATTTCAGACTGGTCACCTTCCAATGCTTTGAGTGCTGACCCCATGATGATAGGAATATCATCCCCCGGGAACTCATACTTACTAAGAAGTTCACGCACTTCCATTTCAACTAACTCTAATAGTTCTTTGTCATCTACCATGTCAGCTTTGTTTAAAAACACAACAATATATGGAACACCAACTTGACGAGATAATAATATATGTTCTCGTGTTTGAGGCATTGGGCCATCAGCAGCCGAACAGACTAGGATTGCTCCATCCATTTGAGCAGCACCAGTAATCATATTTTTCACATAATCAGCATGGCCTGGACAATCGACATGAGCATAGTGACGTTTTTCTGTCTCATATTCTACGTGTGAGGTATTAATTGTAATACCACGTGCTTTTTCTTCTGGAGCTGAATCAATCTCAGCAAAGTTTTTTGCATCACCACCGAACTTTTTAGTAAGTACCGTTGATATTGCAGCTTTTAATGTTGTTTTACCATGATCGACGTGACCAATTGTGCCTACGTTGACATGCGGTTTGTTACGTTCAAATTTACCTTTAGCCATAATATTTCTCCTTAATTTATTCCGTAATTATAATTACTGTTTATTAATCACTGCATCCGCAACGTTTCTTGGCGCTTCAGCGTAATGTTTAAATTCCATCGAGTATGTTGCTCGACCTTGTGATAACGATCTAACCACAGTGGAATAACCAAACATTTCCGCAAGTGGTACTTCACATCGTATTACTTTTATTCCTGCATTATCTTCCATACCCTGAACGATACCTCGTCGTGATGATAGGTCCCCCATTACATCTCCCATGTATTCCTCAGGTGTTTCAACTTCAACAAACATCATTGGTTCTAATATTATCGGATCTGCTTTTTTACAGCCATCCTTAAAAGCAAATGAAGCTGCCATTTTAAATGCATTTTCATTAGAGTCAACATCATGAAACGAACCATCGAATAAGGTTACTTTAACATCTTCAATCGGGTAGCCTGCTAAAACACCTGCAGTAATCGTTTCTTTTAGTCCTTTATCAACAGCCGGAATAAATTCCCTAGGGACACTACCCCCCTTAATAGAGTCAATAAACTCGTAACCTTTACCAGTTGCATTAGGCTCAATCTTAAGCCATACATGGCCATATTGTCCTTTACCACCAGATTGTTTAACAAACTTACCTTCTTGCTCAACAGATTTTTTTATCGCTTCTCTGTATGCAACTTGAGGAGCTCCAATATCTGCCTCAACAGCAAATTCTCTTCTCATACGGTCAACTAAAATTTCTAAATGTAACTCGCCCATACCTGAAATAATTGTTTGGTTAGTTTCTATGTCTGTTTTAACTCTAAATGATGGATCCTCTTGAGATAAACGACCTAAAGCAATACCCATTTTTTCTTGGTCTGCTTTTGTCTTAGGTTCAACAGCTACATGAATCACAGGCTCTGGGAAAATCATACGCTCAAGAATCATTGGTTTTTTGATATCACAAATTGTGTCGCCTGTTGTAACATCTTTTAAACCAACTGCAGCGGCGATATCGCCTGCTCTAACTTCTTTTAATTCTTCACGATTATTTGCGTGCATCTGCAAGATACGTCCTATACGCTCTTTTTTACCTTTAATTGGGTTGTAAATAGTATCTCCAGCTTTAACAACTCCAGAATAAACCCTAAAGAAAATGAGCTGGCCCACAAATGGATCTGTCATAATCTTAAAGCCAAGTGCAGCAAAAGGTTCGTCATCAGAAGCATGGCATACCATTGGATTGCCTGACTCAGACTCGCCTGGTGTTTCACCAACATCTACCGGTGAAGGCATCAATTCAATTACAGAATCCAACATTGCCTGAACGCCTTTATTTTTAAACGCTGAGCCACAAAGCATTGGTACAATCTCACTGGCCAAAGTTCTAATTCGAAGACCTGTTTTAATTTCCTCTTCAGAAAGATCACCTGTTTCAAGGTATTTATTCATCAATTCTTCGTTAGCCTCAGCAGCATTTTCAAGCATGTTATCTCGCCATTTTTGACATACGTCTTTTAGGTCATCTGGGATATCAAAATACTCGAAGGCGATACCATGATTCTCTTCTTCCCAAATAATTGCTTTCATTTTCACTAAATCTACAACACCTTTGAATGTTTCAGAGGCGCCGATAGGCACCTGAATTGGCACAGGATTAGCTTTAAGTCGTGATTTCATTTGATCATAGACCTTAAAGAAGTCTGCACCTTGTCGATCCATTTTATTTACAAATGCTAGACGGGGAACCTTGTACTTATTCGCTTGGCGCCAGACAGTTTCAGATTGTGGCTGGACACCGCCTACAGCACAATAAACCATACATGCACCATCTAAAACGCGCATAGATCTCTCTACTTCGATTGTAAAATCAACGTGCCCTGGTGTATCAATAATATTAATTCTATGCTGATCAAATTGTTTTGCCATACCAGACCAAAAACAAGTTGTCGCAGCTGAGGTAATTGTAATTCCCCTTTCCTGTTCTTGTTCCATCCAATCCATAGTGGCAGCGCCATCATGCACTTCACCGATCTTATGGTTTACACCTGTATAAAGAAGGATACGTTCAGTCGTTGTTGTTTTACCGGCATCAATGTGTGCACTGATACCGATATTTCTATAACGTTCAATAGGGGTTTGACGAGCCACTTTTAATTAACCTTTTACAAAAAATTTAGAAACGGAAATGAGAGAACGCTTTATTTGCTTCTGCCATACGATGAACTTCCTCTCTTTTTTTCATCGCTGAGCCTTTACTTTCAGAGGCTTCCATAAGTTCAGCAGCAAGCCTTAAGTCCATTGACTTTTCACCACGTTTTCTTGCGGCATCTCTTAACCATCGCATTGCAAGAGCTGATCGCCGTGATGGTCTTACTTCAACTGGAACCTGATAATTCGCACCACCTACTCTTCTACTTTTTACTTCGACAACAGGTCTTAAGTTATCAATTGCAAGAGTAAAAACTTCAATAGGGTCTTTTCCATTTTTAGTTTGAATCTGTTCAAAAGCACCATAAATAATTCGCTCAGCTACTGACTTTTTACCACTAGTCATTAGCACATTAACAAATTTAGAAACCTCCTGGCTTCCAAATTTTGGATCCTGCAAAATATCTCTTTTTGGGACTTCTCTACGTCTTGGCATATCTAATAACCTCTTTTAAATTAAGCTTCTTTTGGGCGTTTTGCGCCATATTTTGATCGTCCCTGTCTTCTGTCTTTTACACCAGAAGTATCTAAGCTTCCTCGTACCATGTGGTAACGAACACCAGGTAAATCTTTAACACGTCCACCGCGAAGTAAAACAACGGAATGTTCTTGCAAGTTATGGCCTTCACCACCAATATAACTAATGACTTCATAGCCAGTTGTTAATCTAACCTTAGCAACCTTACGAAGTGCTGAGTTCGGCTTCTTAGGTGTTGTAGTATAAACACGAGTACAAACTCCTCTTTTTTGCGGAGATGCCTCTAATGCTGGTACTTTGCTTTTTTCTACAACTCTTTTTCTAGGTTTACGAATTAACTGGTTAACGGTTGGCATTGCCTATCCTTAAAAATTTATCATTATCTAAAATTTCTCTGCTTTTTTCAAGCTCTATATGCTTGAAAAAGGCGAGAATTGTATTTTGCTTCGGTCATATTGTCAACTTCTAATTACTCAGTTGGCACTTCAGCTTGAGAGTTATCCCCCTCAATCTCTTGAGGAGTCGCATTTTCTTCTAATTTTTCAGAAGGATTAATACTAAATGCCGCTTCTGCATTTTCAAGATTTGTCATATCTTTTTCAGAGCTCTGAGGAAGAGCTTTTAATCTTGCAGCCTCTTTCCTATTAAGATGATAAGCCATTCCAGAGCCAGCAGGAATTAGGCGTCCAACGATAACATTTTCTTTTAGGCCTCTCAATTCATCACGTTTTCCTAAAATTGCTGCCTCTGTTAAAACTCGAGTGGTTTCTTGGAATGATGCTGCTGAAATAAATGAATCTGTAGCTAACGATGCTTTGGTAATTCCTTTCAGTACATATTCATATTCTGCTGGAGCCTTATTATCTGCAACAACCTCTTCATTCATAGTTAAAACTACTGCGCGCTCAACTTCCTCTCCTGGAATAAACGTTGTATCTCCACGACTTTTAATTCTAACCCTTCTAAGCATCTGTCTAACAATAACCTCGATGTGCTTATCGTTTATTTTCACCCCTTGAAGTCGGTATACGTCCTGCACCTCATCAATAATATACCTTGCTAAAGCTTCACGACCTTGAAGTCTCAAGATGTCTGCAGGATCTGCAGGACCATCTACAATAGTCTCGCCTTGCGTCACGATCTGGCCATCATGGGCAGTTACATGCTTATCTTTAGGTATTAGAAATTCCTTGGCTTCACCATCTTCATTAGTTATCACTAAACGTTGCTTACCTTTTGTATCTTTACCAAAAGATACCGTTCCAGTATTTTCTGCCAATATGCCGGCATCCTTAGGGGAGCGAGCTTCAAAAAGCTCTGCAACCCGAGGAAGGCCGCCTGTAATATCTCTAGTTTTAGAGGATTCTTGTGGAATCCTTGCAAGAATATCGCCTACCTTAACATCCTGATTATCAGCTACCGTAATAATGTAGCTTAATTGGAATGTCACATTAACAGAGTTATCTGAGCCTTCTAATTTAACCTCTGCCCCTTTTTCATCTAAAAGTTTAATTTGGGGTCTAGTTCCTTTTGACTGAGTTGCTTTTACTTTTGATTCAATCACAACTAATGTTGATAGACCTGTGACATCATCAATTTCTTTGGCAACAGTAATACCTTCCTCAACGTTCTCAAACCTAACTTTACCTGCATATTCAGAAATAATCGGTCGAGTATGAGGATCCCATGCTGCCATAACAGTTCCGGCCTTAATTTTTGAGCCATCGTTCACAGATAATGTTGCTCCATAAGGTACTTTATGTCGCTCTCTTTCTCTGCCTGAATCATCTTCAATTAAAAACTCACCATTTCTAGATATAGCTATCTTTTCTTTTCTTGCGTTGGTTACATAGCGCATTGTTGATGTAAATCGAACTGTACCCGATGATTTTCCTTCAATCTGACTTACCGATGCAGCTCTTGATACAGCACCACCAATATGGAATGTTCTCATTGTTAATTGAGTTCCAGGTTCACCGATTGATTGTGCAGCTATAACACCTACCGCCTCACCTTGATTAATAATATTTCCTCTACCAAGATCTCGTCCATAACATTTAGCACAAATTCCGTATCGAGTTGCACATGTAAGGGCTGTTCTAACTTTTACTTCATCAATGCCAAGTGTTTCAATTTTCTCGACTTCATCCTCACTAAATAATGTTCCCGCTGGATACAAAACGTCTTGACTGTCTGGATTAATTACATCCAATGCATTAACACGACCTAAAATACGATCACTTAAGGGCTCAACAACTTCACCGCCTTTTACAAGGGCCTTTGTTACTAAGCCATCCTCGGTTCCACAATCGTGTTCTGTGACTACTAGATCTTGAGTTACATCAACCAAGCGACGAGTTAAATAGCCAGAGTTTGCTGTCTTCAATGCAGTATCAGCCAAACCCTTTCGAGCTCCGTGGGTTGATATAAAGTATTGCAGTACATTTAGACCATCTCTAAAGTTTGCTTTAATAGGAGTTTCGATGATTGATCCATCTGGTCTAGCCATTAAACCCCTCATCCCAGCAAGCTGTCGAACCTGCGCAGCTGATCCCCGCGCACCTGAGTCTGCCATCATATAAATTGCGTTAAATGATTCTTGCATAACAGGATTACCACTGTCATCCTTAAGAGCTTTTCCATCTTGATCAAATACTGGCTCTTCTTTTAACTTACTCATCATTGCATCGGCAATTTTATCTCCTGCGCGACCCCAAATATCAACTACTTTGTTATATCTTTCACCTTGAGTGACTAATCCTGATGAATATTGATTCTCAATTTCTTGCACTTCTGCGTCCGCATCTGCAATTAATTGCACTTTTTCTTTTGGTACTAACATATCATGAACGCTTACAGACATACCTGCTTTTGTAGCAAATGAGAAGCCTGTATACATAAGTTGATCAGCAAGAATAACCGTATCCTTAATACCCAGCTTTCTAAATGAAACATTGATTAATCTTGAAATCTCCTTCTTTTTCATAGACTTATTAATGTTACTAAAAGATAATCCAACTGGAAGAATCTCAGATAATAAAGCACGGCCAACCGTAGTTTCATAACGATTAATTTTTACTGTCTTACTATTATCAAAATTAATCTCATACTCTTTAATTCTTACTGTTACTTTTGCATGTAGATCAACAGCCCCCTGATCGTATGCACGTCGTGCCTCATCAATATCAGAGAACTTCATACCTTCACCTTTGGCCGCAGTTCTTTCTCTTGTCATGTAGTAAAGGCCCAGGACGATATCCTGTGATGGGACAATAATTGGCTCTCCATTTGCTGGCGAAAGCACATTATTAGAGGCTAGCATTAATGTTCTAGCTTCCATTTGTGCTTCCAGTGAAAGTGGGACATGCACTGCCATTTGATCACCATCAAAATCCGCATTAAATGCTGCACAAACTAGCGGATGTAATTGAATGGCCTTGCCTTCAATTAAAACAGGTTCAAATGCTTGAATACCTAAGCGATGAAGAGTTGGGGCTCGATTCAATAGCACTGGATGCTCTCGAATGACGTCCTCAAGAATATCCCAAACCTCTGGACCTTCCTCTTCAACCTTCTTTTTAGCCGCCTTAATAGTTGTTGCTAATCCTAATATTTCAAGTTTATTAAAAATAAATGGTTTAAATAATTCAAGCGCCATTTTCTTAGGTAACCCACATTGATGAAGCTTCAATTGTGGCCCGGTGACAATTACTGAACGACCTGAATAATCAACTCGCTTACCTAATAAGTTTTGTCTAAACCGACCGCCCTTACCTTTGATCATGTCAGCCAATGATTTCAGTGGACGTTTATTAGCTCCTGTCATGACCTTTCCACGACGTCCGTTATCAAGAAGTGAATCTACAGATTCTTGTAACATTCTCTTTTCATTCTTAACAATAATTTCTGGAGCCCTTAAATCTAATAGTCGTCGTAATCGATTATTT
>Ga0209709_10003038_pt1 | contig 14161 bp, 15 predicted proteins | sample ArcticOcean_MG_C_2_FD_187435 | JGI IMG/M metagenome (GOLD analysis project Ga0209709, IMG submission 187435) | Marine microbial communities from western Arctic Ocean - ArcticOcean_MG_CB4_136 (SPAdes) (version 2) | ecosystem: Environmental > Aquatic > Marine > Oceanic | place: Arctic Ocean... | reverse complement strand
ATCAATATTTGCTGTTATACCATTTGGATCATAGTTATAATATGTTAAATTCTTATTTATAATATTATATTCATTCATATAGAATTTTGAAAAAATAGTTAATCTGGCATCAATTTCTAAGTGAGGAAAATCATTTTCATTAACATTTTTAAGAAAATTTATCATAAAATTTCTTCTGAGTGATATGCAGCTAGTTGGAAAAATTGTGGGCCATATGGAAGATTTTTGTATTTTTTTTTTTAAACTAAATTTTGCAAGCTTATTTAATGGCATATCAAATACACAATTTAAATTAATATTTTTTAGAAAAAATTGATCAATTTTTTTAAGTTTATCTTTTTTAAAACAATCATCAGCATCCAACAAACAAATTATATTTCCTCTAGATTTCTTAACACACTCTAAAATTCCTTTAATTTGATTAATGGGAGATGATCTTTTTTTATTATTTGATTTATTGATTATTAATTTTATTTTTTTATATTTTTGAATAATATCAATTGAGTCATCTGTAGAACAATCATCAAAAAGAATTATTTCATAATTTTTATAATCTTGAGTGCAAACAGCATGAAGCGATTTATCCAAAAATTTTTCTTTATTATAGTTTGTGATTAAAATTGATATGTAATTTTTATGCATCAATTAAAATATTGATTTTTTCATAAATTAAAATATTAAATTTTCAATTTTGGTTATTAATTTATTTTTATAAATTTTTTTTAATTTTCCGATATTAGCTACTAGATATGTTTTTTCAATGTTATCTACAAATTCAACCTGTTTTTTATAATATTTGGATATGAAGCTTGCTATATCTTTTAAATGTATTCCTCTACCTGATGCAATATTGATTATTCCGTTAAATTTTTTTTTATACAAATGAAAAATAATTTTTGAAATATCTTTCATTGAAATAAAATCTCTATAATGATCTAAATTATACAAAATAATTTTTTTATTAGTTTTTTTTATTTTTCTTTTTAAATCAGGGACTAAGTAGTTATTTTTTTGACTTTTATTTGTTGTGCTAAATATTCTTCCAATGCAATAAGCAGTCTCACTATCTTTTAATTTTTTAATTATATAATTTTCTGCTAATAATTTAGTTTGTCCGTAATAAGAGATTGGATTTATTTCTGATTTTTCATGAATCTTTTTTTTTGAAGATGAATAAACGTGGGAAGTTGAAGCAAAAAAAACCCATTTAATTTTTTTTTTTTTAACCATATCAATAATATTCTTGGTACCCAAGTAATTTACATCATAAGCTTTTTTTTGATTATTATTTACTATTCTGATTGGTACTATTGCTGCCAAATGAATTATTGCATCAAATTTTTCCCCATCTATCCATTTTGATACCTTGCTTTTACTTCTTATATCACCTTTAAAAAAAGAATAATTAAAACCAAATTTAGATTTAACTATTTCTTTTCCTAGACTTCCACTGTGACCTGTAATTCCAATTTTAATTGACATTAATTTAAGAGATACTTTATAATTAATTTATTCTATATAGTTTATATAAATCATACATGAATAAAAAAAAATTAAAAAAAAAATTTTTTTCTATTATTACAGTCGTTAAAAATGATCAGGCTAATATTGAAAAAACTATAAAAAGTGTTTTATCTCAAAATTTTAAGAATTTTGAGTACATTTTAATTGATGGAAAATCTAATGATAAGACACTTAAAATAATTAATAAATACCAAAAAAAATTGTCTTATATTTTGTCAGAAAAAGATAAGGGTATCTATTTTGCAATGAATAAAGGACTCAAACTTGCAAATGGTCATGTATTATTATTTGTAAATTCAGGGGATTTATTAACTAAAAATGCGCTTAAAATTATTTACAATATATTCAATAAAAACAAAAATATAGATTTTGTTTTTGGAACTGTTAAAAGGCATTACTCAAATTTATCAATCATTAAATCGGGCTACAATCCACTAAAGTTAAATTTTAATTTTGATTTTGCTACTTCACATTCTACTGGCTTTTTTATTAAACTAGTTTCTTCCAAAAAAGTGGGAAGTTTTAATACAAAATATAAATGTTCTGCAGATTATGATTTTTATTATAGAGCTATATTTAAAAAAAAACTTTCTGGTGTTGCAACAAGCAAAAGTGAACTAGTTGGAATCATGAGCAGTGGTGGTTACTCAAGCACTGTGAGCTTTATGGGTCATTTATTGGAAGAATGTTTAATAAGAATAGATAATGGACAAAATTTTTTATTGATTATGGCTATTTTTTTTAATGCGATTTTTAAAAGATGCTTAAAATTAATTAAAAATCTATTTCTAAAAATAATTTATTAGCAATTGTCTATTATTGTTATTTTTATTTAATCTTTATCAAATTTTTATTTTTCATTTCAAACAATTTATTACAATAACCCCATATTTGAGGGTTATGCGAAACAGCAATTATTGATAAGTTTTTTGAGATGATTTTTAAATCTTCAAATATCTTTTTTTCTGTAGTTTTATCTAAGCCACTAGTTGCCTCATCAATAATTATTATTTTGGGTTTGTTGATTAAAGCTCTAGCAATTCCAATCCTTTGTTTTTGACCACCAGATAACTTTGCTCCATTTTCTCCAATAATTGTATTTTCTTTATCTTTTAATGAATTTACTAAGTCAATTAATTGTGTTTTTTCTAATACCTCATATAAAAATTTATCTGAAATCAATAAATTTTCTTTAACTGTCATTAATATATTATTTTTAATTGTGTCATCAAAAAGGAAAGTTGTTTGAGGAACATACCCAAAGATGTGCTTATAGTCTTTAATATTTACTTCTTTGCCATCTATATAAAAAGTTCCACTGCTAGGATTTAATAATCCAATAAATATATCAACTAAAGTTGTTTTTCCAGATCCACTCTTTCCATATATTCCAATAATATCATCTTTTCTATTAATTTCAAAAGAGAGGTCCTTAATAATTTCTTCTGAGTTTAAATATTTAAATGCAATTTTTTTACAACAAAATTGTTTAGTAAATTCCAATAAGTATGGTTGATTTATACTTGCATCTTTAAAATTGTTTGTTAGATCATTTTTAGTATTTTCTGAAAATTCTGACTTAATCAAATCAATAGATGCCTTATTATGGCTAAATGAATTTATAACTTTCAGTAAAGATATTATCGCGGGCATAATCTTAAGCATAGAAATTAAAAATATTGAAGAAAATAGCATAAACTCTATTAGTGAATATCCAAAATATGTAAACGAAGTGGCCAATAAAAGTAAAAAAATAATTAGAGTGAGCTCTATCCAGATACGAGGAAGTAATTTAATACTATTTATTTTCGCTTTAACATTTGCCAGATTAAATGCTAATTCTTTTAATTTTTCATAAAATACTTTTTCTAAATTGTAAGCTTTAATTATTTTTATTCCCTGAAGAGATTCAAGGATAATCTTATTTTCTTTCCCTGTCATTTCTTGCTGAATAAAACCCATTTTTTCTAGGTGTTTACTAAGCAAAATTTTTACAGTTTTTATAAAAATTAAAGAAAAAATTATAATAAAAATACTTATTTTAAAGTTTATAGTAACAATAAATATCAAAAGAATAAAAATTATAAAAAATTCTTTGGATGCCATAATTACTGGTTCCAAAACTCCTGTGGTAAAAGCAGACGCTTCTGTGGTAATATTTCTGTATAAAATTGATGAATTAGAATTAACACTTAATTCATATCTATTATTGATATACTTTTTGTATAATTTTAAGGAGACCTCTGTTCTTATACTCTGAGAAAATTTCTGAATGAAAAATTCTAAATATGTTAAATATAATCCTTTAAATAAATACACAAAAAAAATTAATATAGTTAGGTTTATAATAATACTTTGCCGATTAAGGTCCTTAAAATAAAATAATTTTTTGATTGAAAAAATATCTGTTGATGAGTTTAAAATTTCTGAAATTAGTGGTATAATTAATCCTATACCTAAAGTTTCTAAAAATCCTGACACTGCAAGTAAAAAAAAAATTAAAGTTAAATTTTTTCTTCTCTTTAAGGTTAGAACTTTAAATATTTCTTTTAATAAATCAATATACCTAAACACTTTTAAGACCCATTTAACTTAATTTTTCTAATCTTTACATTCTTTGTAACAAAACTATGGTAAGTTTTCCAAAAACCAGCTTCTAAACTTGTTTTTGCTTTCCATCCATATTTTTTTGCAAGAGATATATCTAATAGTTTTCGTGGAACACCGTTTGGCTTACTTTTATCAAATTTAATTTTTACATTATAATTAAGCATCTTCATTATAAACTTAGCATAATCAATAATTTTTTTATCATTACCTGTTCCAATATTTATTAATGTTTCTTTCGTTTTTTTATTTAAAAAATACACACATGCTTTAGCTATATCTTCATTAAATATTAGCTCTCTTTTGGCCTGACCATTTCCCCACAGACTAATAAAATTTTTGCTATTTTTTTTTGCATCTATAACCTTTTTAATTAATGCTGGAAAAAAATGTGAATTAAGCTTGTCATATTTATCTCCAACTCCATAAGAATTAGCTGGCATTAGGCACCTATAATTTGTTTTATACTGATGGTTATAACTTTGACACATTAATACTCCTGAAATTTTAGCTACTGCATATCCTTCATTTGTTTTTTCAAGACTTTTAGATAACAAATATTCTTCTTTTATTGGTTGTGGGCATAGTCTTGGGTATATGCAACTTGAACCTAAAAAAATTAACTCTCTTACACCACTTATATAAGATCCATGTATTAAATTATTTTGTATAGCCAAATTTTCATAAATATATTCACCTCTAAAAACATTATTGGCATATATTCCACCAACTTTAGCAGCAGCAATTATCGTAACTTTTGGTTTTTTTTTTTTTATAAATTTAAAAACTTCATTTTGATTAAGTAAATTTAATTTTTTTCTATCTATTGTAATTATTTTTTTATAACCTTTAAACTTAAGTTGCTTAACAATAGCTGATCCAATTAATCCATTGTGGCCAGCCACAAAAATTTTATCATTTTTTTTAATCATCAGTGCATATTTTTATAATTAATTGGTAAAGATCATTTGTTTACCTTGTTGTTAACTATATTTTTTATATTACCGTACTAATATCAGATATTGCATTATCTATCTAATTAATTATTATGTGTTAAATTTAAAAACTAACTTAAATCACTTTGCCTTCTATAAATAAAATTTTCTACGGTCGTCAATCTATATCGGATAATGACATTAAAAATGTTAAGAAATCTTTAGAATATAAAACATTAACACAAGGTCCTTTAGTTACTAAATTAGAAAATAATTTTAGAAAATATTTTGACTCAAAACATGCTCTGGTCTGTAGTAGTGGAACCGCCGCATTACATTTATCACTTTTATCAATAGGTATAAAAAAAAATGATATAATAATCATGCCTTCAATCAATTTTATAGCTGTTTACAACCTATCAATCTCTTTAGGTGCTAAAGTTATTTTAGTTGATGTTGATGCACTTACAGGACAAATGATACCAGAAAAAGTTTTAAGCTTAATAAACTCAAAAAATAAGGCTAAAATTAAAGCTATTGTTACAATGAATTTGGGTGGCTATCCTGAAAATATTAAAAAATTTTTTGATATAAAAAAAAAATTTGGTTTATATTTAATAGAAGATGCTTGTCACGCATTAGGAAGTAATTTTCTATATAATAATAAATTAAAAAAAATTGGTTCTTGTAAGTATGCCGATATTAGTACATTTTCACTTCATCCTTTAAAGGTAATTACATCGGGTGAGGGAGGTGTCATCTCTACAAATAATCGCTTTCTTGCAAAAAAAATTGAAATGTTAAGATCGCATGGATTAAAAAAAAATAAAAAATATTATTGGAAATATACACATGAAGATTTTGGATATAATTATAGATTAAGTGAAATAAACTGCTCATTAGCAATCAGTCAACTTTCTAGAATCAAAAATTTCATCAAAAAAAGGAAGCAAATTGCGCAATACTATGTTAAAAATTTAACTCCTTTAAAGGACTTTATAACAATTCCAAATTATACTAATTTTAATTTATCTTCTTTTCATCTTTTTGTAATTCATATTAATCTAAAAAAACTTAAAGGCTCAAAGGATGATTTTTTTAAATTTCTAAATAAAAAAAATATTTATCCACAATTTCACTACATGCCGATTTATAGAATTGTAAAAAATTTTAAGCATAGTTTAAATAAATTTAAAAACAGTGAAAAATACTATAAAACTGCTGTTTCTATACCAATATACTATGATTTAACTTTTAAAGATCAAGACCACGTTATAAGAAGTATCAAAAAATATACAAATATTTATAAGGTAAATAATGTTTAAAGATAAAGTAATTTTAATTACAGGTGGAACTGGAAGCTTTGGTAAAGCCTATATTTCAAGCTTGATTCAGTCAAAAATAAAATTCAGAAAAATTATAGTCTTTAGTAGAGATGAGTTAAAACAATTTGAAATGTCTAACAAAAAAATATTTAAAGATAAAAGAGTAAGAATGATTTTGGGAGATATAAGGGAATTAAATTCAGTTCAAAGAGCATTTAATGGTGTTGATTATGTTGTGCATGCGGCGGCCTTAAAGCAAGTCCCTGCAGCAGAATATAATCCGTTTGAATTTATTAAAACAAATATTCTAGGATCTCAAAATATTGTAGAAGCGGCATTAAATTCAAATGTAAAAAAGGTCATAGCACTTTCTACAGATAAAGCATCATCACCAATAAATCTCTATGGAGCGACCAAGCTATGTTCTGAAAAGCTTTTTGTTGCAGCAAATAGCATAAAAGGTTCAAAAAAAATTAGTTTTTCTGTAGTTAGATATGGAAATGTGATGGGCAGTAGAGGTTCCGTCATTCCTTTTTTTTTAAAACAGCATAATAAAAAAGAAAAACTTTCCTTAACTCATAAAGATATGACTAGATTTAACATAACACTAGAGGAGGCTATAAAATTGGTTACTTATTCTTTTTCTAACTGTAATAACGGTGAAATATTAATTCCTAAAATACCAAGTTTTAGAATTATAGACTTAATTTCATCGATAACATCAAAGAATGATTATAAAATTACCGGTATTAGACCTGGAGAAAAAATTCATGAAGAATTAATTAATTCTTATGAAGCAAAAAATACACTAGAATTAAAAAATTATTATGTAATTTTACCAACAAATGATATTGAAAAAATTAATAAATATTGTAAAAAAAATTCAGCAAAAAAAGTAACTGAGTCCTTTTGTTACACAAGTAAAAATAATAAAGATTACCTAAATATTAAAGCTTTAAAACAGTTAATTAAAAATAATTTTTAAAAAATTAAGAATTTATTTTTGAATTTTGGGCAGAAGATCTGTTGAAATAAATGTCTATGAATAAAAAAACAATTTGTCTTATTCCTGCAAGAGCAGGCAGCAAAAGAGTAAAAAATAAAAATATTAAAAAATTTCTAGGTAAACCTTTTCTGGAAAGAGTAATTGAAACTGCAAAAAAAAGTAACTTATTTAATGAGCTGTATGTATCAACAGATTCATTAAAAATTAAAAAGCTAGCTATTAAAGCTGGTGCAAAAGTCCCATATATTCGATCTAAAGAATTATCAAATGATACTGCAATTATAAAATCTGTAATTGATGATTTTTTAAAAAAAATTATTTTAAGTGAAAAAAAATGTAAAAAATATAACATTAATCTTTTTGTTCTATATCCAACATCAATATTTGTTGATAAGAAATTACTGATTAAATGCAATGAAATGTTAAAAAAAACAGACTATGTTACAACATTAAAAAAATTTCCACATCCAATTCAAAGAGCTTTAACTTATAATAATAAAAAATTAAAACCAGCTAACCTTAAACACAAACTTATGAGAACACAGGATTTGAAAGAGTATTATTATAATGCGGGACAAATTGACTGTTTTAAAATAGATGCCTGGTTTAAAAAAAAAATGTTTCATAAAATGAATGCAAAATTCATACTCTTAAATGAATTTGACTCAGTTGATATAGATACTCCTAATGATCTTAAATTGGCATACAAGATATTTAGTTTAAGTAATAAAAATTAAAAGTTTCACTTAATTAATTTATTTATTCTTTATTCCTTCTTCTTGGAAATTGCTAATTTTTTTAACTCTTTTAAAACTTTTTGCTTCAACTACAATTATAAGTTTGCCGTCTTCAATTAAACAGGCTGGTGTGTCATGTGTATCGTTTATTCCAAAAACAATCATTAGTTAGTTATTATGTAATTTTGTATTTTTTTAAAATTTGAATTCCTTTTTTAAAAGAGCTAAACTCAATAATATCATCTGTATCTATAGAAATATTAAAACCATCCTCTAAATCGGACATTAACGTCATATGACCAATTGAGTCCCATTCAGGAATATCATTATACTTTATTTTTTCATTAAATTTTTTTTTATCCATAGAAAAAGATTTAATGAAAATTGCAATATATTTACTTTTATCTTTCATTTTAAAGATTTTTAAGAACTGTCATTATAATTTTTTCTACCGATAGTCCATAAATATTTTTTAAATATTCATAACTTCCTCCTGTGGAATAAAAATCATTTATTCCAACTCTTACTAGCTTGCAATTATTTCTTTCACCCGCCAGAACTTCTGCTACTGAACTTCCAAGACCCCCAAAAATGTTATGCTCCTCTACTGTCACAATTAATTTTTTTTTTCTAGCAATATCTTTTATTTTTTCTTGATCTATCGGTTTAATTGTGTGCATATTTACTACTGAACATTGAATTTTTTTATTTCTCAATGTAGATGCTGCTTCTAAGCAATTTCCTAAAATGTTTCCACATCCAATAATTGCAACATCGTCACCTGGTAAAATTTCTACGGCTTTTCCAATTTTAAACTTATAATCTTTATTGTTTATAATTTTTGTATTTGATCCAGCTGTTAATCTTATGTAGACAGAATTTTCATAATTTATAGCTTCATTTAATACTTTAAATAACTCAAAGGGATCCGAAGGTACAACTATTGAAATGTTTGGTATAGATCTTAATGTTCCAATATCCTCAATACAACAATGGGTAAATCCTAAATTACCTAGAACTAAACCACTAGCTAATCCAACCATGCATATTTTATTTTTCATGTAGCCTAAGTTCACTTTAATTTGCTCACAACATCTTAAGGTTTGAAATGGTGCAAATGTCGTTGATATAACTTTAAAGCCCTCACTAGATAAACCAGCAGAAACACCAACTAAATTTTGTTCAGCAATACCCACATCTATAATTTTATCTGGGTATTTTTTTTTATAACGGTCTAGTCCAGCTGAAGTTGATACGTCAGAAGTAGTAATCATTAGTTCAGGATAATTTTTTGCTAACTCTATGGCAATTAATCCAAAAGTAGCTCTCATACCTAAACTTGACCAAAGCTTTATATTATTTTCAATATTCATTTAAGACTTTAAAGTTCTTTTAAAATTTCTTTATAAATTGATTTAGTTATAACTGAATGATGCCAATTATTATCATTTTCAAATAATTTGAATCCCTTACCTTTAATTGTATTAGCTACTATTACTTTGGGCTTATTATTTAAATTTTTATTAATTAATGCATCATATATTTCTTTGATATTATGGCCATCAATCTCAATAGTTTCGCATCCAAAACTTTTAAATTTATTTTTTAAATTTTTTAAATCCATAATTGATGAATTCAACCCTGTCTGTTGAAAATTATTTCTATCTACAATTATAATCATGTTATCGAGTTTAAAGTGATTTGCAGACAATATTGCTTCCCAAATTGACCCTTCGTTACACTCTCCATCTCCTAAAATAACATATGTTTTATAATCCTTATTTTTTTTTTTTGCTGCTAGAGCCACTCCAACTCCTAATGACAGACCCATACCTAAGCTTCCTGTGGAAAATTCTATACCTAAAGATTTATTTATAATTGGATGACCTAATAAATTACTTCCATCTGCTTCAAATGTTTCAAGATCTTTTTTTTTTAAAAATTTTTTTTCGACTAATGCTGAATATAAAGCTAAGCATGCGTGTCCTTTGCTTAAAATAAATCTATCTCTATCATCATCAATAGTTTTTGTTTTTTTTATATTCATTACATTGGAATATAATACAGCTATTATATCAGCTGAAGAAAGAGCTCCTCCAATGTGCGCACTTTTAGAGCCCGCCTTAAAAGCAGTAAAAATTATATTTTTCCTAATATTTTTTGCAAAGTTCTTTAATATATTTATCTTCACTGACTTCCACCATTAGCAATAATATTTTGGCCATTAATATATGAGGATTTTTCAGATGCTAAAAAAAGAATAATATCTGAGATTTCATTTGTTGTAGCTACTCTTTTTAATAAAATTTTTTCAATTTCTGATTTTATAATATCCTGACTGGTATTTGACCGCATTAAATCTGTTTCAGTTAAACCCGGTGAAATTGCATTTACTCTTATATTGTAATTGGAAAGTTCTTTAGATAGTGTTTTTACTGTTGATAAAATAGCTGCTTTTGAACTTGAGTAAACAAACCTTCCAAAATCACCATTTACACCAGATGTCGATGACACAAAAATAATATTTCCTGATTTATTTTTTACCATTTTTCTTGAGATTATTTGTGTTAAGTAAATTTGTGCAAAATAATTAACCTGAAACATTTCTTGAAGCTGCTTCTCTGATGTCATCTGAAATAATGAATTAAACAAAATCCCAGCATTATTTACTAAAATATCTACATTCTTTGTAACTTTAAATATTTCATTAGCACAATTTGAAATACTAGATTTATTCGATAAATCTAGTTTTATGATATTGATTTTAACTTTATATTTTTTTTTTAGTCTTGAAATAAATTTTTTAAATTCAATTGAATCAGATCTAACACATGCAAGAATATTTGCTCCATATTTTGCAAAATCTTCCAGTGTCGCTTTTCCAATTCCTTTATTACAACCAGTAATTATTACATTTTTATTTTTTAACGAATTCAAATACATTTATTTAATCTGTAATAAATTAATCTATGAAGTCTTCTTTTGAAAATATTTCATTTGCAAGAACAGGGTTAAAGATTGTTTTTCCTGGGGTTGAATTAAACTTTTTAATAAAATTTAAATCCTCACCTGCTAAACACTTCTCACTATAATTTCTAAAATGTTTTATACTAAAACCATAGTCAGTAATTTCTTTTAATGTTTGTTTGTATACATTGCCTATTTTTATATGAACATATGGACAAGCCAGAACATCACCAATAGAAGTTATATAAACTCTATTTACTGTTGTACATCCCATAATTTTCTCCATCTTAGGATCAAATGGATTCCATAAATTCCTATTTAAATTTTTATACTCTTTTCTCAAATTTCTAATATGTTGAATATCTTCTTCATCACAAACAACATCATGAACTTGGTTCCACATTCCAGTAGGGCATGCAACATTCACTAATGTTCTATATTTTTTCTTTTTTGAATAATCTAATAGCAATTTAAGGTCTTCACTCTTTGCATTATAATGACCAACTGTAACATTTAGATAAGGATCCATACCTGCCTCCTGAATGTATTCTAAAGCTTGTATTGCTCTTCTCCATGAATCTTTTCTACCTCTCATTTCATCATGAAATTCCGGATCCATGCTATCTATACTTACAGACATTCTGCTAACTCCATGTTTTGCTAGCTCTTTAATCATTTTTCTATCTGCTTTAAATCCATTTGTTGTTAGGTATAAATAAAATCTCTCAGGTTTAATTGCATCTAATACATTAAATAATTTATCAGGCCATAAGAGTAGTTCTCCACCCTGCAAGTCCCATTCAATAAAACCCATTTCATCAGCTTCATCTGCTAATTCTTTAATCTTATCAATTTCTAGAAAATCCTTTACATGATCTCCTAGTGGCGAACCAGTAAAACAATACTTACATCTTAGATTACAAGCATTATTATAATTTAACTCAATTCCTCTGTGGTAAGTTCCAATTTTACCATCATTTTTTCTTAAATGATCATGAAAATGTTTAAGCTTTTCGACTAATCTTGGTTTATTGAACCATGAAGATGCAACTGTTGTCATATAATTTAATTAATAGTTAAGTTATAACTTGTACACAATCATCTTTGAATAAGAAATAAATTTTTCTACTTATTGGGACTTTTTAAGACTGTTGTTGGTAAAATAAGAGTAAAGCTGGCTTTACATGCAATTTTTTGTTTAACATAGCCTTCAGCATCAAATTTATACAAGCCTCTTTTATTGGAAATTAACTTTGAGATAATTTTTAACTTATCTCCAGGAACAATTTTAGTAAAAAATTTAATATTATTAGAGTCCGCAAGATACAGTATTCCTCCACTCATTTTTGGCATTGTAAGAATTATTAGGGATGACATTTGCACCATCGCCTCTACTTGAAGCATACCTGGCATATTTGGATCGCCAGGCCAGTGTACTTTAAAGAACCATTCATTTTTTTTTAAAATCTTATATCCCTCTACAGATTTACCAGGAATAACTTTTGTAGCATAATCCATTAAAAGATAGGGATCTCTATTTTTTTGTATCTTAATTATTTGTTTCTTACTTAATTTCATAAATTACCGGATTTCAATTTCCCTAGATAAAATTTTAGTCAGATCATAACCATCCCAAATTAAATTAATGTTTAAAGCTTGCCCAAAGGGGACCACCCTATCTATACCATTAAAATTATTTATCTCAAAAAAAGCTTTAAGAAATTTTTTTGTGAAACCAAAATAAGTCAATGTTTGCAAGCCTCTACTTGATACATAACCAATGTTTTTTAAATTGTTGATATGACATTCATAAAAAAAACCCCATTTAGATTTCTCAATATAAAGATTTGGATATAACTTTTTTAATGTAATAACATATAATGCTTTATTTAAACTTTTAAATGATTCAATGTTTTTACTCTTTATTAGTTCAGTAGCTAATCGTGAATAATTGTCTACTGTTGAAATAAGTGGTGAATCATATTTTTTTCTTACTAAATTATCCAGATAAAACCAAAACTTTTTTTTTGCATTTAAGCAAAATCTGCCATTCCATAGAATTAAATGTGGTGAGGAACAGGCATTTTGGTCTACAGCATAAGTGTCATTATAAAAATTTTTAATTAGATTTATGACTTTTTGTTCAGATAATTTCAAAAATTCTTCTGAATTAATTAAGGAAATTGAATACCGATCAGAAAAAGGAATATCAATATTTTTTGGTTTAGTGTCAAATCTTTTAATATTTGCTATTGTTTTATCTCCTCCCCAGATTAATCTAGCATCACATATCGCTGAAAACTTCTTTGTTAATAAATCTCTTTTACCATCATACCTGATGATAGTTATCATGTTTTTAACATCCTTATGTTTTGTGTTTTTTAAAACATGATTTATAGATTTGCAAATTAATGTTATTTCATCAAATCTTTTTGATGGAACTTTTACAATATTAGAATTTCCAGCTATGAGGCCAAAAATTAAAGAATAAGTAAAATTTGTTGGTATATTAGAGGGCGTAACATGAAACAATAGACCCAATCCAAATCTTGTTGTTTCTTTATTTTGATGTTTAATTTTTAAATTTTCAATATTATTTTTTCTGCAGAAAAAAGATAGTGCTTTTAGATCTGGAAAGTTTTTATTATTAAATTTGTTATCTAATGACCTTGATAGATCGTCTAAAAAACCTACAATTTTTTGACTAAATGGTTCAAGGAAAACATCTAATTTTGCTCTTTTTCCAACTAAGTATTCGATGTTTTTATCTTCTTTCATAAACTATATATTGCTACAACCTCTTAGTTCGGCATTTTTTAATCTTCCATGAATTAAGAATCTTGTGCCATAGCCATAGCATTTGCATTTATGATCATTAACTATTTCACCCATATCTTCAGTTAAAATACTATGTCCCGGATAGCTGGTGGGTAATAGAGATAATAGTTGAACCAAACCAATCTCACCATTTTTACAAATATTTAGATTCTCATCTCTAATAATTATATCTGAGTAATTTGATGCAATAAAATATCCACATTTACACTCAAAAAATATTGA
>Ga0209709_10003037_pt1 | contig 14163 bp, 10 predicted proteins | sample ArcticOcean_MG_C_2_FD_187435 | JGI IMG/M metagenome (GOLD analysis project Ga0209709, IMG submission 187435) | Marine microbial communities from western Arctic Ocean - ArcticOcean_MG_CB4_136 (SPAdes) (version 2) | ecosystem: Environmental > Aquatic > Marine > Oceanic | place: Arctic Ocean... | reverse complement strand
GCCCCCTGCACCATGACCGTTTTTGTTTCCAAAGGCAAGCCCCTTCTCGATTCCGAAGAGAAACCAATCGTCAAAAATTACGACCATCGCAAAGAAGTTATGGACGATTACAAGCTTAAATCGAATCGGATTGTAAAATCTATTGCACGCAAAGGTACAACAAGAAAGAGCTTGGTCAAGATCAAATACAACGGTCAGGACTGCTTGGCGCAATTCTCCTGGTACGACTTGCCCGATCTTGAAGGTGAAATTTGGAAACCCGTCACGAAAGACGATCATAAAACTATGGGCGCAGACATGTCTGAAGTATATGAATACTGGGTCAGTAACATGGAAAGATTCAAATTTGTGACGAAATCCACTCAAAATGCAAGGATTCGAGACTTTCGAGGCCAGGAACGCCCTTCGATTACGTTGATGAAGAGTGATCTTTTATTTTATCGTGTCGTTGCCTTGGTATTCCACAGAGACCAACTGAATGCAAAAATTGCCGAACTAAAAGCCAAGACAGGCATAGTTTGGACATTTGTTAAGGGAGATTATCAACTGGATGTGGATCACATTGATTTTAACCCAGAAAATCACTGTGCCAATAATTTGCAATTCCTGACACCTCAAGAGAACAAAGCAAGATCAAACAACCGTCCTTGCCGTATTTGGGAAATTGGCAAGGAAGATGCCAAAAAAGAATACCCATCGGTTGTAGCTGCAGCCAAGGAGATCGGATATAAGAGTACATCGTCATTGCACAAAATAATTAAAAACAATAAACATAAAAAGTGGCGAGGTGAATATTTGTAAGATATGTAAAACTTAAGGCCGATTTTATGAGATTGGTCGCATATTTTCATGTATAAATGTTCCGTGCTGCGCCTGGGGGAAAAAACACCTTGTACGTGGCTTTTAATTAATCCGATTGGCCGTGCTCCCTACGCCTTAACATCCTCGATGTTATGAGTTATGGGTTTTGATTTGGAACTACTATATTAATATAGACCAATACACTAACGTATGTAGAGAAAATGACTATGAACTTTCAACAACTTTCTTTAATTTTCTTTAATTCATTTTTTTGAGAACTTTCTTTAATTTTTTTAAGAATGACTTTGAAATTTTTTAAGAACTTTCCTTAATTTTTTTAAAATATTTTAAAGACGAACAAAACATTTGAATGATAAAATATTTAAAAGATGAAACAAAACATTTAAATATAAAATATTTTGTTTTAAAATATTGTCCATTTAAAATATTTTGTTTTTGTTTTAAAACATTGTCCATTTAAAATATTTTGTTTTTGTTTTAAAACATTGTCCATTTAAAATATTTTGTTTTAAAACATTGTCCATTTCAAATATTTTGTTTTATAACATTTAATTTAATATAAAATAACTTTTTAATTTAATATAAAATAACTTTTTTATTTTGTCAACACATCCGCGGCATGAGACGCCTCTTTCACGCAGTATTTGCTTGAGTTGTTTGACCCTCATTTTTTTATAGTTTGTTGTACCATTGGCTTCAATTTTAATTGGGTATTTGACGGTACATATTTCGGCGGATGTCCGATCTAATTTTTTGCAGATACCCGCGGATGGCATCCCAAACGACATGGGCGTTGAGATCGTGCGTTTGATCGGCAGAATGTAATAGCACAACTTCCTCTCTCTTGGACCAGCTTTCTTGTTCTTTTTGGAGCAATATTTGTCTATCAAAGATTCGATGCTGACTCTATCTTTTGGGTTGGATAATTGCTTAACATCCGCGTGGATATCTGTCATGACTTTCAGACATACCTCACAATGTTTGGGATCTTTTGCGGGCGACGCCATATAAACGTTTATGAATAATAATAATAATAGAATGTAAAACATGATATTTAAAAGGGCGACCGGTTATATATATGGAACATGCAAGTTTGGTCCGGATTATTTTTAAGGATGGACGGAACATTATTGGCGGATATTCCACCCACCGCTCGACCCCATACAAAGTGTTCTTGTTAGGTCATTCTCGTTAAGAGTTATCGGCGACAGAACCGTTTACGACTCCTACATAGAGAATGGTGGCACGGAATGGCCACGAACATTTTTCAAGATATTGTATTCAAAGGATCTTTAAAATTTTAGTGTAGTTCTCTCGTGTACTCTTCTGCGGCCGCCGAGTATTCTGGCGCCCAATCCCAGACCAGCTCCGAAGGCCGCACCCCTTGCCATAGAGCCCAAAATTCCCGGCCCCGTTGATTTTTTATGGTTCCTGTATGTTGTCCTGTATACTACCGATGGCTTTTTTTTAAGTTGTTTCTCAAGTCCCTTCACTGCTCTTTGTAATACGTCGATTTCAATGGGATACATGGCCAGAAGCCAGTCTTTTCTGGTCCCAGTCACTGGTAAATTGCTTTCCATCAAGCCTTCTTTGAGATATTCGTCATCATAATCTGCCAAAGCATGGCCCGACACTCTTTTGGCTCTTCCTACCAATTCATCCCTAGAACCAGTTGTTAAACGAGCATTTGTTGAAAGATAGTTTGTTAACCATTCGCCCGTTCGATCTTCAACAGGACCGTTAAAATTATCGTCGCATCTTTTCACTCTCGCTAATAATATTTCTCTAGAACCCGTGGACAGGAATCCGTTCTTTTGAAGTTCTTTTCGAATTTTTTCGTCCGTACAATCGTCAAATGTCCCTTTGCCACGGTCCAATCTTTCCAATAGTTCAACAATATGGCGTCTGGCGCCGGTGGAAAATAACCCTTCAGAATCGGCTTCTTCTCTCAATTCTTCGATCGAACATTGATCGTATGGCTTTGTGTAAGTTTTTCCTGTTGACAACGGAGAGCCTTTCTTCGCGGATTTATTCGACGATTTCTTCACGGTTTTATTTTTAGCTTTTTTATCACGGTCATGATCTAAAATATCCTTTCGTAAAGATAGTTCAGTTCCAGGGCCGATACGATTCGATATACGGTCTACCAACTGTGATTTAGTACCATCAAGGTTGGAAACGCCAAGGTTTGCAGCTATTTTAATGAGGTCGGCCTTCTTATATGCTTTTTCAATGGCTTTTTTCCCATTATGAACATGGTTAAAAAATGTATCGATAGATTCGGGAGTTGAGAAAAACATTTTGATTGGAGGTGTACTTTATTTATAGGTCAATTTTGTATATGAACTGTTTGTATCTATATCTGATGACGAAGGGTTTTACACATGGTAAACTGGTCGTAGGAAGAATGGCTCCGACGCGTGGAAGAATATATTTTGTGACATTTTTTTAACAGACTTTTCTCTTTTGCGATACGTTTTTCTTCCACAACAATCGTACAAATGCATTCTCTGCACGTTGGTCGTTTCTTTGACCATTGGTTTACACTAAATAGTTTTTTTTGCTGGGTCTTTTTACAATCACAACATTGTGTTTCATTGATTCGTTTCTCCAATGTTTTTTTGGACGCTTTGTGTTTATGTTTTTGGTTTAATTGTTTCATTTTTACAAATCTCTTGTCGCTAGGAGTCATGTGATGCTTATCATAGGTCGTTGGTTTTTTTTTTACGGTGTTTTTTTACGTTCTTTCTTATGTTTCTATGTCGTGTCTTGGTATCCATTTTTGAAAAGTCAAATAAACTTTAAATAGAATATTTTGGCATTTTTGATTTGATTCAAATCAAACTCAGACAAATATTAGCTGGAATGTGGCGAAAAATGTTTTTTGTAATTTTCTCTCGCGACTGCCCTGCTTGTTAAAGCACTGGTCAAAAAGTGGGATGAAGAGAGACGAAACAAAACATTTGAATGATAAAATATTTTAAAGATGGAAAACTTTTGATTAAACTGATCACATTTTAAACCAAAACTGATCACATTTGAATGATAAAATATTTTAAAGACGAACAAAACATTTGAATGATAAAATATTTTAAAGATGGAAAACTTTTGATTAAACTGATCACATTTTAAACCAAAACTGATCACATTTGAATGATAAAATATTTTAAAGACGAACAAACATTTGAATGATAAAATATTTTATAAAATATTTTAAAGATGAAACAAAACATTTGAATTATAAAATATTTTGTTTTAAAACATTGTCCATTTAAAATATTTTGTTTTATAACATTTAATTTAAAATATTTTGTTTTATAACTTTTTAATTTAATATAAAATAACTTTTTAATAGTTAATAATATAAAATAACTTTTTTATTTAATAAAATAAAGGTTGGTTCTCACATCAAACCACAACGCTACCAATGTCAACTGCGTCCACACTATCAACAACGATGTCAATCACGCCCGATTACGATTCTGAAACGAACGCACCTCGTATTACACCCGATGAGTTCATGGATATTGTGTTTTCTGATGAAGAGCCAGATAGTGACGATGAAGATTTTGAAGACGAGAAAAAAAAATTTGAAGACGACAAAGAAGATGCACAAACATTTTGTGACAAGTTTTTCCAACTTCGGGACGCGTTTGATAATACGAAATACTATCTTCCGGGACAGTTTTCACCGATTCATGAACGCTACGGCAGCGTGGGGTCTCACCCTGACAATCATCCTGAAAATTGGGAGGGTGGTATTGACCATGAGGACTTCTTCTGTTTCTTGACTGAGAATGACATTTTATCAGGCAGTGGATCAGAAATTTGGAGAGACCCAAGAATTATGTTGACAATTGCAAGTTGGCCACATGGGGGTCTTCTTTTGCGTAACTTGACACCCTACAGTTTATATGATTTACCTTGGCATGATGATGACACCAAGCAATTCATACTCACGGCCCTCCGCCGTGAAATATGGGACCGTGCCAATAATTCCGTAATGAGGGAGTTTGAAACGCACGAATATATTGACGATGTTTTGGCCTCGTTGTTGGTGGGATTTTTTGGCAGCAATGACATGGATGTCGTGACGGCATTGGTCTCTGTTCCACGATTTAACCCCGACGATCAGGCATTCTTCCCGCAAGCAATGACCAGCCCATTCGAAAACCTTCCGGAGTATTTTCGTGCATTGCCAGACATTGTATTGCGTGCGGCGCAAGAGCATTGGGACGCACTCTCATTTGCCGTTGACGAATTAAAAACGGTGGATTTCTGTCGCAGATGTGTCGAGTACCATTGGCAAGCCATTATTCATGTTCCTCACGACATTCAGACCGAAGCTTTTTTAATGCCCCTTGTTCAACAATCGCCTCGCATTTACATGCATATTTCGCCACAATTGCAGAACGTCCGAGCCATAGCATTTGCGGCTGTGAGTAACGATGGTTTATTGCTTGAATGTTTACCCTATAAGTTGCGCATGGATTACGAGATTAATTTAGCAGCGGTCTCCAACAATGGTATGGCTATTTGTCATATATCTCCAACGTTCCAAGAACAACGGTATTATACCGAGCAGGTGACTCTTACAACGCATGGATGTACGGAATATGGCGTTGTGGACGAAGCATTGCTCATAGCGACAGTCACACAAAACCCAGACGCTCTCAAATACATCACCGTTTTTCATTGGTTTGGAGGAAACAATTATCAGGACCAACACAATTACAGACACAGAGAACGCTTGAAAATTTGGAACAGTTGTCGAATGCGGATAGTAGCCGCAGCTGCGAACGCCTGTCGCTTAAAATGGGGTGACGGCAATCTCAAAAGCAGGCTTCTGCGTTATCTCCCGCGGTACGAACGTGAAAGTGATTTATTTTTGTCAGGGTTGTTGCATCTCTGTCCCTTTGTTGACCTTGCATTTGAAGGGCGAATTGATTCGGAAGTCGCGGGTCGGGCCCGACATTTCAGATGGATGTACGCCTTGATTGATTTGGACCACAAGCGTTGGCGAACCATCGATACATTGTTCAATCTATCTGAGGAGGAGCTCAGGGCAATGTACGAAGGGCATCCGCTGAATCACTCGTTGCAAAGAGAAATTGAACAAGAATTAGAAGAAGAATTAGAAGAACCCTCTGCCAAACGTCAAAGAATGTCGCCTTCAGAGTAGATATAACATACTTAGAATGATAAACCGCTTGGATTACCACACAAGTGTTCTTTACATATTTAGTTCCTAAAACTTTAGACTTTGATTTTTTTAAAATTAAATGTCAATATATTCATCTGTAAAACTATAAGGACTTTCTGAGTAACGATTTTCATTATTATTTGCTTGTGACGTGGGCTGAACGTTATGCTCTGTAGTGGCCAATGGTTCAGTTATTTCATCATAGTTAGTTCCTAAATCTAAAATAGGGGTGAGCCTGTCAGATGAACAGCAGCAGCCCATATTATTAATGATGTTTCACTTTTATATTCTTTAAATTTATACCTATAAAAGCCTGACACATCAGTTATATTGCAACAATTACAAGGTGAGTATTTGAATGCCAAGAGTCTGAAAAAGGGACCCGTCGAGCCAATGATTATGAATAACAAAAATAAAAAACATACAACAAACGATATTGCATATGTGAGGGTTTTTGCACCAGACACAGCATCAATCAGGACAATTTCTTTTCCCAACGCCCCACAACAACGATTGAGACGAGAAGAACGCGGAGGACTGTTGGTGGGGATATGCGTTACGACGATGGAGTTGGGAGGGTGCCCGTGTAGGAGTGTTGTGGAAGGTTGTTGTGGAATGTTGTTTGTGTCAGTTTGTTTCTAAAAAATTTGGTGTGGTTCCACTCACAGACAAAGCCCATTAAACAATGATTTAGACGAGATAACGCCGATGACGGGGCGGGTGGATGCGTTGGGAGAGAGAGGTTGAGGAACACGGTTGTGTCGGGTGGAGGAACTCACGTCTCACGTTGTTTATTGTTTGGGCTTGGAAAAGTCTTCGTAAAGAGTAAGATATACCCCCTTACAGTTGGGGGTCAATGGGGCACGGGTCTTCAATTCGACGATTGAGGATTCGATCATCCCAATCCACCGTTCGATCATGGCAGACAACCCTTGCCCAGTTCGGAATGACGGAGAACCTAATCAGGCTTTCATGATTCGTTTACAAGCCCATCAACAGCGCATAAACGATGCTATCGAACCAGAGAAAACGTTCGGTGCCAAGAAAATCTGTGGCAGTTGTGAAAAAGCAAATGGAGCTGCAACAAAACATTGTCCGTGTGGAAACAACTTGAATTTGAGTCAGACACCCTCGGCGATCGCAAGCCGCAAACAACGAGCCAAAATAAAGGCTGCTGTGTTAGCCAAGCACCACGACATATGTGCGATCTGTTGTAATCCATTGGGAAAGGGTAATCACGACCTTGGCGTCTCCGTGTGTTTAACACCCACAGTCAGAGGCAATGGGTCGGTGTCTAATCGATTGAACCCCTGCGGGAGAGCAATGCATTTAAAATGTCTTAAAAAGCAGTACAACCAATCAACAGAAATACAAGGTGAGTTGGGTGTATTGCCAAACAAATGTGCCCATTGCAATATGAAGACGAGATCTCCCCACTTCATTGAACTTTTTATTCCTCGCAAGTGATCAATTAAGGAGAGAGAAACCAAGAGAAACCAATAATAAAGATAAACAAAGTATAAAAGATATTGGTGGTATCATGTTTTACATGACCCAATGTATACTTTTTACAATTGTGCAGTGCTCCTATTATATATTAAATATAAATTAATTTAAAATTGTATCGTAATTATATTTATACTTTTTTGAACGTCGTCAATCCAAACTTCCAATGTTGTGTTTTAAAATGTTTCATTCCACAACTCGGACTCGATGGAGATACTACCGTCGTTGAACATTTGTATTAAAGTACCGTCATCCTTACAAGTGAAACCAATGTCGTCTCTTTGTTCGGGGTTATAAAAGTTCTTCACGGAGTTTAATAATATGAATTTTTCTTTACCTACCGAAAACGGTTATTTTATGTATTGTGTTGGGAAGGCAAATGAATGTTGACTTTAGCATTTTTGATTGCAAAAATACCACTTTGTTGTTGGAATGGATGTCCGTTTTTTTGTAGCATGAAGATCCACGACAGCACGATCATCACTTGCACTTTACTACTAAGCGTAGTTGCCTACCGTTCGCGTTTGGTGCCGTTCTTATTCTTCTTATTCTTCTTGTTCTTCTTATTCGCAAGCGGCGCGGCTACTCCCGGGTTGCCTCGTTTGCGCTTCGTAATGTTTTTGTTTTAAACATTGATTTAAAAAATTTCATTGACAATTCGTAACAGCAGTTTATAACTATATAAACATATTGGTATCTTTCATATGTTTCACACATTTACACCTGCTGAAGAAAAAATAGAGAAAAAAGAGTTTGAGTCCGCCGAAAACATATTTACAACTTTTATTGTTACTGCTTTGGCCATGATAGGTGCGTCAGCTGCTTCAGATGAGACTAAACAACTAGCCAAAGAATTAGTAAAAGCTAATTGTAGGAGTGTGACTGCATTAGAAAAACGAGGCGATAAAATGATTCAACATGGAAATAATCCCACCGATAAAAAATTATGGACGGATATTAAAGACATAAAGGAGAATGCTCCCTGTTCTCGCGGTGTACTCGCGGGCACTACATACAGTGGTGTATCACCCAGTTATATTGGCGATACAATGACTAGAGAACAAATGCTGAACTACATTGCCAAGGAGGAAAATAAAAAAATTGAAGAACAACACGCAGAGGAAGAAGCCAAAGAAGCCAAAGTGCGGGAAGAATACGAAGCTCAACTATGGATGCTGGATTTATTCAGAAACTCTCCAAGCGCTCTAGTTAATATAATAGAAGAAAATGCTAAACACACCACCAGGAACACAGTAAAACAGGCAATTTTTTGGAAACAAAAACACGAAGCAGTCGAAAAGTATCTCGAAGCCCGCCAGAAGACCAAAGAAAAAAACGAAGCAGTCGAACAGTATATTATAGACGTCATTTTTGGGGGCGCCAAAGTATTTGCCGGGGCTATTTTGGCGGTTATGACGATTGATCAAATAGACCGATGGTTCGCAACACGTAAGACAGTAGAACATGAAGAAGTGACCACAAAAAAGGAAGTGACCACAGAAAAGCCAACAGAACAAAAAAAACAAGAGGACGCAGCAGAACGCGCCAAATTGATAAAACTAGAACGAGAGAAGAAGGAAGAACGAGAGAAGGAAAGTAAAAGAAGAGAAGAAAAACGAAAGAAGAAACATGCGGATAAGAAGAAGGAGAAAATAAAGAATATGAGGAAAAAGTTTGATGAACAACTTGTCAATGTGAACGACCGCGATGATTCTTGGGATGAGTTTGATTCTGATGCTGTTTCTAGCGATTCTGATAGCGATTCTGATAGCGATGATGAATGACACGCGATGTTGCACGAAATATTTTAAAACTTGGATGCCATTTGAAAACAAAATATTTTAATGGGCCGGCCAAAAGAAAAAAACCTTTGCCACCAAAGTCGTGACGCTGGCGCGGTCAGCCTACGTGTCTCTGTTATGGGTTCGATTCTAAGAGTGTTGCTTTAAATAAATACAGTTCTGACGATGCGAAAAGTATCCACAATCCGTGCGATGCCTTCTACGGACGACAAAACGATCCAGTTACAAATTGGATTGATTTGGCAGATGAACAATAAAAATAAATAATAATAAGAACACAATATAATAATAATAATACTTTTTTACCCAGGGATAATAATTTAACATTAGCCCCCCTCAATTTATCGTACAATTGTACTTGGTCTTCTCTTCTACACCATTTATTTCTTTTCTTTAATGTATATGGCTTTTTTTTCCCAATGTTTACCTTTAAACTTGAGTACTTTGGGTTGCCATTGCCGAACCCAATACATGTCATCGGCGACGTGCCCAACCACTCTGACAGTGTATTTGCCTTCTTTGTAATTAATTCCTGACCAAAACTCACCAATTTTGTCACCTTGGTCATCTTCTTCGTCAATGGCATCTTCTTCTTCTTCTTCTTCTTCATCCTCTTCTTCTGGGTCAATGGCTTCTTCCTCACCATCGTCATCGGCGTCGTCCCACCCAATTGAAACAATGCCGCATGTTTCTTGTCTTTCATAAATACTCAACATTTTGACCTTCCAAATACGGTCGCCTTCGCCCTCAAACTTGACTTTATATTTGCTTGTGATACCACTTGGTCTGGATGTGATTGTTCCTGGTAACTTTTCCCAATGTTGGCCGTTGCGCCAGTTAAAGACTTCCCCTTGGAGACGGCCCCACTAAGAAGTACCAGCCTTGTTATATAAGGTTCTAGGTGAATGAAAGCACATGTATATCAAACACAAACTATTTTCCCATACCCCAGACATGTATTTAATGGAAATACATCAATTTTTTATAAAAATATTTTGTTTCCATGCTCACAAAATACTACTGTTCACTGTTTTTTGTTGCCTCTTGTTTTTTCCATTTGGGTGGTTAGGCTCTTGCATATCGGGTGATTGTGAAGGTTACGACCCGTTTTCCATGATTAGTTGTTTTTTCGGCCATGGGAGGTTATTTTATAATGTCATTTGCGTGGGTTGTCTGAAATAGACGTGAAATCATTGTCATCAATTTTTTTTATTTTATAATACTCTGTGTAATCGTGTGTAAGTGTTGCGTTTTCAGTCAACAGTAAAATACAGGGGCCAGAACACCAGAAGTCCCCAATTTATTCATCCTCCATCCCTTCATCACAAACGGTTGAGGATGGACAAGGACAACGACAGCTTGCGACCATTGACCCCGACGATCAAAACGCACTCTATTGTGAGTGATCCCCGCCTTGCAAAACGAAACGCCGCCAAAAAAAGAATTGGGGATGCAGCAGCCCGCCTCAGGCTCGGTGCATCAACAACAGCAATCGCATCAACAGCAGCATCACCCACAACAGCAACACCACTCACAACAACAGCAACAACAGCAACAACAGCAGCGGTGGAAGAACAGGAGCAACGTGATTTTGCGGTGGTGGGGAGCAAATCAATTGAGGAACGATACGAGAATGCTGTTGAAAAGGGGGATGTTATTGTTTTGGGTGATCCATCCAAAACTGTTGCACCACCTGTTGCAGCAACAGCAGCAAGAGCAACGGCATCCGACCCACCACCACCATCACCTTCTCCAACGTTAAAAGCCTCCAAAACAAACGACGAGAGGGATACAACAAACACCACGGGCACCTCGTCCACATCGTCCACCGTTCGGTTTAAAAAGGAGGATTTGGACGTCTGCTGCATTTGTTTGGATGAATTATCACACGATAAGTGTAAAAATGGACGTGCCCTCTGTTGCGGAAAAGAATGGCACGTAAAGTGCCATCACGATGTCCAAAAGAGTAAGATGCCTTATCATTTAAAAATTCGATGCCATCATTGTCGCAAGCCCTTTGGCGATAACGATGAATGTGTCAAACAACTTCGTAAATGGCTTGCCAAAGACACTCCATGGGCGCAAATAACAATGAGTCAATGGTACCGAGATGGCTTGTATGGTGTGAAACAATCGTATGTCATGGCTGCGATGTTGCTTGAGAAGGCAGTAAAACAAGGTGATCCTGATGCGATGAATACTTTGGCTATTTCGTATGGAAATGGACAAGGAGTTTCGCAATCGTACAAAAAAGCCGCTGAACTTTATGCCATGGCCGCAGCAAAGGGACAGGTCAAATCGATGCACAATTTAGCTTATATGTATCAGCATGGACGAGGAGTTGTGCAATCGTTTAAAAAAGCTTTTGAACTTTATACCACGGCTGCAGAACAGGGACTTAGCGGCGCTATGAATAAGTTAGCAAATATGTATTTGGGTGGAAATGGAGTTGCACAATCGTTTAAGAACGCTTTTAAACTTTATACCATGGCTGCAGCACAGGGACATGCCGTAGCGATGTACAATTTAGGACTTATGTATGAGAAAGGGCAAGGAGTTGTGCAATCGTTTCAAAAAGCTTTTGAACTTTATACCGTAGCAGCATACGAGGGATATGCCAGTGCCATGAATTGTTTAGGAACTCTGTACATTTGCGGTCAAGGTGTCGCTCAATCAAATAAATTAGCACGTGCATGGTGGATCAAAGCAGCAAATGAAGGATACGAAGGTGCTATTAAAAATCTTAAAAAACTGGACGAAATGGAAGCCACACCAGATTGCACCACCATCAAAAAAGATCAAGTCAAAAAGAGCAAGGCATGACAAAGAAGTATATGAATGGAATGGAGTATGGTACTTTAGAAGTGAAAGTAAATCCTGGGACATGATGGACGGTGGACCAGTTGGAAATGGAGTCGTGAAGGACGAAGCTGCGATTGGAGAACGGCAGAAGAGGAAGAATATAATGCCTGGTACGTTGCCTACTTCAAAAATGTAACGTCTTGTTGAAAAGGGTACACAAAAGTATTAAACATATTATACATTATATTTATTATACATTACTTTTGTATCCATACTTGGTGCTACGTGCTACAGGTACACCATTTATTTCTTTTCTTTAATGTATATGGCTCCTTTTTTCCATTGTTTACCTTTAAATTGATGTTTTTTGACTTGCCATTCCTGGACATAATACATATCGTTGGGCAAAGCACTTTTCACTCTGACATTGTATTTGCCTTGTTTGTAATTAATTCCTGACCAAAACTCACCAATTTTTTCGCCTTGGGCTTGGGCAGCTAAATGGGCATCTCTTGCATTATCAGCAGGTCCTTCGATTACATCCTCCTCTTCTTCCTCTTCTTCTTCATTGGGCGCAGCCACATTTTCAAGAAATTTGATTGGGTCTTCACCATCGTCCAATTTACGCACAATAGAATCAATGTAAAAACGATCGCCCAAACGAGTGTCGCAACAGTAAATTCCTTGAAAGCATCGTCCTTGTTCAAAATAGTCGATGTAGACAGCATACAATTGGGAAACATTTTCAGGGTTTGGTACAACAACGACCTCACCTACGAAGAGTTCAAGACCATGAATATTTTTACGTCCACGATGGGCAATTTCTTTCATTTCCATCGTCGAATGGAGTGTTGTAGCATCTGCACGGACAATACCTGGTTTATTCGAATTACGGTTAACAATTTTCATGCCACAATTACCATCGCTAAATTTGATATCGACCGTGGCTCCCTGTCCAAGGGGTGGTTCTGAACTAACTACACCTTTAATCACTTTAATTTTTCCACGTCCAATTGGCCAATTTACGTAAACTATTGATCCAATTCGTAAGGAATTCATCTTCACCGTTTCAGACGTTGAAGACATTGCTAGTAAAAGGGTAAACGAAAAGACAAAGGAATAGTAAAAGAAGATATTGCTAGTAAAAGGGTAAAAGAACAAAACAAGTCAGGGTGTGGTTGCATCAGTCAGGTGTTGCATCAAACAATTAATAACAATTTATTTTCCAACTGCCGAAGAAAACAAAGTGGAGCCAACGCGTGCAGTGGTGCGTGATTACGACGTGGGAAGCACGGTTTAACGGAGGGCGGTTCAGGGTGGTACTCGGGGTGGTATCGGTCTGTGTCAGGGTGTGTCAGGGTGGTAGTCAGGAAAGTGGTGATGCAACAAACAAACCGTACGTGGCTTGCAGCACCGCCCTCTAACGATCTAACCGTGGACGTTTAGAGTGGATTGGCTTGCGTGATTACGACGAATTTTCCACAGTGGCCACGGAGGGCGGTGTCAGGGTGGTACTTGGGGTGGTATCGGTCTGTGTCAGGGTGTGTCAGGGTGGTAGTCAGGAAAGTGGTGATGCAACAAACAAACCGTACGTGGCTTGCAGCACCGCCCCCTAACGATCCAACCGTGGACGTTTAGAGTGGATTGGCTTGGAAGACAAAAAAAAAGGGGAGGCTGCGGCGGTGGAGGCTGCGGCGGGGGGGGAGAGAGAGGGTGGGGGTGGCTACCTACGTGGTGGTGGTTGAGTCGGATGATTGAAATCTGGGGGGCGAGTGTACAAGACTCACATTATAAACTCGAAAATCTAATTAGAGACCTAAAAATTTCCAATGATTTATATTCAAATAAATTTTCTCACCCCCCAGAACCTGGGGGGTGACTGTCCAAGACACCAATACCTTACAGACTCGAAATCTAAATAGAACCTACAAATATACAAATGTTTAAACTCAAATAACTTTCTTTACGCCCGGTCAAAAGCTACCAACAGTGACTCTGTGTTTTTAACTCTACTAAACTTTCTTGCGG